>Ga0116227_10010454_pt1 | contig 16205 bp, 8 predicted proteins | sample S1TSphgellanicum_FD_89693 | JGI IMG/M metagenome (GOLD analysis project Ga0116227, IMG submission 89693) | Host-associated microbial communities from peat moss isolated from Minnesota, USA - S1T2_Fb - Sphagnum magellanicum MG | ecosystem: Host-associated > Plants > Peat moss > Unclassified...
ATTGGTGGTTATTATATTAATGGTTAATGGTGGTTATTATATTAATGGTTATTAGTGGTTATTATATTAATGGTTATTGGTGGTTATTATATTAATGGTTATTGGTGGTTATTATATTAATGGTTAATGGTGGTTATTATATTAATGGTTATTAGTGGTTATTATATTAATGGTTATTGGTGGTTATTATATTAATGGTTATTGCGATTATTATATTAATGGCTATTGGTGGATATTTTATTAGTGGATATTAGTGGTTACTAATGGTTATTATATTAATGGCTTTTGGTGGATATTTTATTAGTGGATATTAGTGGTTACTAATGGTTATTATATTAATGGCTTTTGGTGGATATTTTATTAATGGATATTGGTGGTTACCAATGGTTATTATATTAATGGCTATTGGTGGTTATTGGTGATTATTATGCCAATGGCTATTGGTGGATATTCTATTATGGATATTGGTGTTTGTTGTTGGTTATTATATTAGTGATTATTAGTGCATATTTTATTAGTGAATATTGGTGGTTATTAATGGTTATTATATTAATGGTTATTGGTGACTATTTTATTGGTGGCTATTAGTAGTATTTTATTATTGGTTATTGATGATTATTACATTATAAGTTATTATTGGTTATTATATGTTATATTACAACTATTGGTGATTATTCTATTATAAATTATTGTTGGATATTATATGTTATAATATCATAGTTTATTAGTAGTTATTATATTGTAAGTTATTTTAAATTAGTTTTCATAAGCTATTATTTTCTATTCTAAACTATTTTGCCTTAGGTCATTATATTTTATTTTAGATTATTTTAAGTTATCATGTTTAAGATAAAATAACTATAATAACATAAAGTAGAATGACCTTGAATAACTTAAAGTATAATTCGAAATAACACATATTAATTTAGAATAAAATAACTTAAGGTATAGCCTAAAGTTAGTTGAATAATTTAATTTAAAATAACTTAAAAGCTTATAATAATTTAATTAAAAAATTTAAGATAAAATAATGTATAATAGTTTAAGGTATAATAATTTACAATAACATAAGGTATAAGTTAGAATAACTAAAGTAGCTAAAAAAAATATAGGGTATATCATAAAGTAACATATATAAGGTATTTTTTAAAACATAAAAATAAACCTATTGACTATAGTGAATTATAATAGTGAATTATGTTAACTAGTAATGAAACAAGATGTTTACATAATGATATTATAATGAAATAACTTTAACCAAAGTGAAATCAATAAATTTCACTTTTAAAGTCCCATAGTGATTTAGGCTAATGACCTACACCCCATTTTTGCAGTAGTGTATCCTTTTGTAACACCATTACCATTTTCCAAGAAGTAAGATCAATGGAACAAGGTCAACACCTTCGTATTCAAAAAGGAAACTACCTCCACTTGCTTACTTTATTACAACTATTCAAGTAATAAGTAAAAAGTCGTGCAAAAAGTAAAAGATGAGGGTAGGTATATTATCTAAGAACAAACCTACCATCTTGTTTGTAGGCTATTCCAAAGGTGCCAAAGGAAGAAAAAATATAAAAGAAAAATAAGAAATGAACTTAATTAGGGAATAACTATTCTCCCAGGGTTCTGCAGTACCTTCAATGCTTTTAAACATTGCCCTATGGGGTTTGGAAGCCTCCAACATCTATTATCTCACCATAACATTGCATGTAGGCCCTTTGGTAATTTTGCTTATCGTTGCAACACCTTGGAACGCCTCCCTGACGATGCTTGTTATCTAGAACAAGTTACACCCACTCATGGCCTTTACCTACCACCTACAACAATCCTTCCTAACCTGTAGACTACTACCTTATTGTGGCAACTAGTAGCTTACTATTTTAAAGGTTACCATTTAGTATGCCCTTTTACTCTCTATTCTAGAAAAGAAGCATAACTACCATGAAAAAGGGCAACATATATTGTATAATCTTAAACTACTTTATTTTCCACGCCTTTACATAAAATAAATGCACACAAAACACATAGAAATTCCTTAACCATTTTCGATTAAACACAAATACAAATACATTTCCTCACTACTTTTCCTCCGTAATGTTACAATACACACCTCTAAAAGAATCCTCCATTCCATCAACCAACTACAAAAGTACTGAATGCCATAGAAATCTTCCAAAACTTCATCTAATTTTCCTTCACAAAATCACACAAGGCCCACATTGACCCCATGAAAATAGGGCCCTTATCCTAATCCCTTTTTATAAATCTTTTAAATGATTGGGTAGATTACCCCCAACCACTCACTAACATGAACTACTTAATCCCATTAGCTTCACCCCTTTGATAAAGGATGGTAAATCTACCACTAATAATTATTAATTACTACAATCCCTATGGTATTAACTAGTCTAAATATTTTTACTCTTTAATACACCAATTCACATGTTTTACTTGAGATTTAAAGGTTATTTAACTTCAAAATTTTTATGCATTATCATTATTTATTAATTTAAAAATCACAATAAAAAATATAATCTTTTTTACAAAATTTATTTACCCATTATTATTTTCTAAATGTTAAATCACTATGAATGTAACGGCAAACCAAAATTTTGAATGTCAAAATTTAATATACATTATATGACGGTCATTGAAAAAAAACACACAAATTATTTAACTTAAGATGCTATTAATTTGGCCCTACATTATATTTAAAAATTCATTGAATTAAAGGGTATAACCTACATAAGCAGCATTTAACATCCATTTGTAAATGGAAAATGGATGAACAATTTGAAACAAATGAATTTGAATGAAATCATTAATTTTTGTTGAAGTCAATCAACAATTTAAATTGAATCTTGTAGGGTTCAAATTACATCAAGGTTGTCGATGAACACAATTAGCCCCACCTAGCCCCTAATGCCTCATAATTTGGACAACTACTATTGTTAAGTGCTTGTAATGTTGTAGTCGCTAGTATGCTTGAGCACTACGAGTGTTGGAGCTTCCGTTAAGTTTGGGAAGCAAACATTGTTGCAAGCCAAATGTGGCCGCCATGTTCTATAATTCTCAAGCTTTCCAACTCCATTTTGTCTTGAATTTTGGGTGCAAGATCTTTTGACAATGACAAAATCCCTTGAAGTCAAAGGTTAGTTTTGAATTTTGAATGTGAGAACTTGAAGTGCTTTGCATCAACTAGGATTGAATACAAATTCTTGCATCTTAGTTATGGTGGGATTTAATAATATAAAGCTTATTCAAAGAGAAGTTGATAAGGTTAATAATGTCGTGTGGCAAATTTTGAAATGCACCCACATAGTTGAGGAGTGTGAGCATGTTCTAGATTGCAATTAACATGGAAACGTCTTTTACACACCTCCACAAAATCCTAATCAAATACCAAATGCAAATCAATTTTTAGTAGGTCTACCAGGTCCTTGGTTGCCCCTACCATCGATTCGTGCAAAGTTGATGATTGATTTGACATATGCAATCAGTTAATGCAACCGAATGTAACTTGGGATGGTGGTTCACTTTTTAAAACCCCATTTGCTACTAAAAACCAAGATCGTTAATTACTTAGGAAAGTTTTTGGAGAGTTTATAATCAACATTATGGTAATTATTAAACTCGGTCTCAAATGATTATGCACTCACAACAAGGTTGTGCAAAATTCAACTTTGAAGGTTCATTGTGGTTCAAGACTATCAACTTGGAGATTTTTTTAACACATGTGCAACTGTTGTTTTTAAAATGTCCTTGACGTTTTCAATGGGTTGTGTGTAGGAATCACAAGGTCATCATGGCAAATTGCAAGTGTAATTTATAGTTGTAGATGGTTGACAAAGGTGCAAGTGGGTTGCAAGTTCTTCAAAATGACCAAGACCTTGACAAAACTTCATATCAAAGTTGGTATGATGCTAAGAGGAAAGTTACACATGCGATTAAGTAAAGGAATACCGACTTTGCAAAGCTAAATTCATAGACCGGGAAGCATAGCTTGCTTTTAGAGTGTCTGCCAATAAAGTTCTACTTGACAACTATGATAGATAGGCACAAAAGGTCATTTGTTGAAATTGCAAGAAAGTTTGCAAAATTTGCTTTAGAACTCAAGAAGGATTTTGAACATTTTATCTAACAAACAATTCTTGAAAAGTTCCTTGGTGATGCTTTCATGAAAGATGTCATGCTTGAAGTTTTATGATCTTCAATCTATAAAGTTGCATAAAATAGTTTTGAATAACATGAAATCAGGGATTGGAAGTCATTTAATGGGTGCAAGGTAGTCCCCACTTGTGGTTGCCAAAGACATTGTGTGTATGTTAGCATTAACCACCTCCATCATTAGTAATAGGAGCGTTGCAAAGGTGTTGATAAGTGAAACATCAAACATGCCTTGGGGTGATGGGTGCAGTTGGATACAATGAAAGATGTTTTTTGGATTAGTCATAAGAGGCAAAGATGTTTTGATGTAGTGTTCAAATTAGTGAGAGATTTTGTTGTACAATTTTGGGGAGATGTTATTTCATGATCGAGTGAATGTGAGTATGAATGGCGAGTAGGGTTTCGTGAATAGGAAAAAATATTTTCAATAAATTTTGTTCATGTCAAAAAATATATTTTCTTACATATTTAAGTGACGTGAAAAAATATTCCATGACACAATCAAATATTTTTTCATGTCATCAATGCATTCACATGGCCAAGCCACATGGCGTTCAATGGCTCTAAATTGCTAGAATTAAAAGGGTTGCAATGTTTATGAAATTCCATATCCTATAATAGATTAGGATTGATGGAAAAATGACAATGGATCAATTAAATCTCATAAGCGTAAATCATAATCTACTTTTTCCTTATTATATGGATGTTTAGACCTTTCAATGTCATGAAAAAAATGAGAGTGAGGCAATTACTTGTACTCAAAAGCTTGTTTGAATATAGATGAAGCTTGACATTTTGACGTAACTTGACATTTTGACATAATGTGTTGAAGCTTTTGAATTCTTATTGCACTTTGTAGTAGATTGCATTCATCAGGATGTATATGTTAACAAAATTAGATTTAGTAAAAAGGTAAATGCAATGTTCATTCTTGGCTCTCACTTCTTTGATTTACCAAATCCATGGCCTTTTTATCTTATCTGAGTTATGAGATTAGAATTATCATCACAAATCTATGAAAATCACATAATGCAGGACAAATATGCGTTCACATTGCTCCCTTTCAAAATTTCCAATTCCTAGAATCTAATGATTAGAACTCAATAATTTCCTCGAAATTGGTGAACTTTTTTTTTTTTTTTTCCTACTCCAACCTTTTCTGTTGGAATGATGTTAACTTATTTTTCGTTGACCAACTTCCCTCTCCTTTGAAAGGAGTGAATAATTAGCTTTTTCCATCCAATCTCATTTTTTGTGTGGAAAGGGTGGACAAATTTTTCCCCCCCCCCACCCCAAACCAAACCTTCTGCAATGGTAGGTAAACAACTTTGCTTTCCCCTTCCAATCACCTTCTCCTTTGGAATTACACAAAATTCCCCTCTGTAATGCTTAATCCCGGCTGCTGGTTTAATAGTTGGTCATATACTATGTTGTAACGGTTCAAATCTGCCTGAGAGCAGGATATGCAAAAGTAAATTCTCTTCATCCTGCATGTTTTCATGTCACGAACACCCTGCAAGACCGTGCACTGGCACCGACAAAGTTTGTAAGGGTTGTTTAATGTCCCCTCGCTGTGCTGCAACGTGCATGTGGTGATTCTTTCTCTATAATATTTGCACTGTAGTCTGGTTGAAAGGAAGCGTTGTTTCAAAATGATTGAATTACGTTTCTCATTAAGGCAATTTCAGACTAAAACGTACTAGTGGAAAAATTATAAACTTGTAACTATAGCATTTTCTTACATTCCTAGTCCGACAACAAGACTCTAAAACCCAAGTGTAGGTTAAGATATTGAGTGTGAGATTATTTTGAAGCAAAGAATTTTCTATTGGTATGGCAATGTGTTAGGGTCGTATCCAAATTATTATGGGTTGATCCTAAAGTATTGTCTTTCTCAAATGACTTTAGGCTGGAGAGATAGACCAACCCAGTGCTTTTCTGTTTCTTTTCTTTTGAAAGAATTTTCACTACTTGGTGAATTTGTTTTCAAAACTTCAAAAAAGAGAAAATTCGTGGATTTTAGGGATTTTTCGCCATTTTCCGAAATGAAAATAATTAAATTATGCACATCTAGACCTACGCACTAGCTAGGTCGCCACTTGAGGAATTTGAAAAACAAACCCCTGGCCACACCGATAATCTTTCTTCACAATAATATCACTCCCACAATTATATCTCCCACAAGAGTACTATGGCCTGTACACAATCTTTTAAATACTTTCAGCTTGTAACTATGCCCAAAGATACCCTGACCTCCAAAAAGGCCAGAGTCAACCAGCACCCACCAGTGCACCAACGTGGATGGATGGTGCACTGATAGTATTCTCTTTCCTATCCCTGTGCCATCCCAGGTTCACTTTTTTTCTTTACCCTTTCTCAGCCCTGAACTCAGTTTTTTTTTGGGAACTTTATTTTCTCCCCGCCCCCCACCCGGATTCTTTTTTATTGCTTTTGAAACTTTTCCCACCCACCCACCTACTACCCCCCACTTTCCCCCACCAACCTACTCACCTACATGGTTACACCTACCTACATGGTTGCCATTGCAATAGACCCCCAACAGTTGACAACAATGAGGAAAGAATAAAATGAAGGTATTGCATGGAGCTTGTTCTTGTTCATTCAAACAAAATAAATAAGGGGACAATCAAAATATTTAACACCCCCTATATAAAGGTATTGCAAGTTCTACTCAAAGAGTGTTTTCCATGGGGGTATTGCAAACCAAGTGGATGATCAAAGTGATAGGGAGCTTTAATTCAATTTAGGCACATTTAATGCATGTTATACTCAGGTTCATAAAGCAAAATACTCAATGAACATGTAATATTCCATTCTACGTACCCTTGAAATAGTTTGGGCTCCATATCATATCTTTCAACAATTCGAAGGGTATTGCATAGCCTTACCAAAACCTAGAAGGAATGTAATACCTTCATTGGGTTACATTATAATACCCTCATTGGGCCACATAGCAATACCCTTCCTAAGGTATCCTAGAAATACATTAGGCTCCATAACATATCTTTTGACATGTGAAGGGGTAATGCATAGCCCTACCAAAACCTATAAGGATTTCAATACTCTCATTGTGCTACATTATAAACATCATGGGCTGAATTATTTTGGTCTAGGCTATCAAAGGGGTATTGCTCATGTTCAAAACTACTCAATACATTTGCAATACCCCTTTCAAGGTCTCCCATAAATATATTGGGTTCCATAACATATCATTTGACACATGACAAGGTATTACATAGCCTTACAAGGAAACCAATACCCTCATTAAGGTATTCTGTAATTAAACACCAAGGGTCTACGTCGCTTTTAGAAAGGTATTAATCATGCCCAAAACTACTCTATACACTTGTAAGGTATCCCAGAAATACATTGGGCTCCATAACATATCTTTTGACACATGACGAGGTATTGCATAGCCCTACCAAAACTTATAAAGGATGCATTACACTCATTGGGCCACACTATAAAAGCCATGGGCTGAATTATTTTGGTCAAGGCTATTAAATGAATATTGTTCATGCCCAAAAATACTCAATGAACATGCAATACCCCTTGCATGTTATCCTTGAAATACATTAGGCTCCATAACATATATTTTGAAACTTGGAGGAAAATTGCATAGCCCTACCAAAACCTAAAAAAGATGCAATACCCTCAATGGGCTACACTATAAACACCATGGGTTGAATTATTTTGGTCTATGCTATTAAAGGGGTATTGTTCATGCCCAAAAAGACTCAATGAACATGCATTACCCCTCCCAAGGTATCTCAAAAATACATTAGGTTCCATAACATATTTTTTAACATGCGAAAGGGTATTACATAGCCCTACCAAAACGTACAAGGAAACTAATACTTTCATTAGGGTATTCAATAATGAAACACCATGGGTCTACATTATTGGAGGGGTATTGTTCATTTTCAAAACCACATAATACACCTACAATACCTTTAGGTTATCCTAGAAATACATTGAGTTCCATAACTTGAAACATGGATGGGTATTGCATAACCCTACCAAAACCTACAAGCAAAGCAATACCCTACTTAGGGTATTCAATAAAAACCATGGGCTAAATTATTTTAGTCTAGATTATCAAAGGGGTAATGCTTATGGCAAGGAACATGCATTACCCCTCTCAAGGTATCCCATAAATACATTGGGCTCCATAACATATTTTTTGACATGTGGAGGGGTATTGTGTACCCTTACCAAACCTCCAAGGAAACCAATACCATCATTAGGGTATTTAGTAATTAAACACCATGGGTCTACACTACTGGAGGGGTATTACTCATGTTCGAAATTACACAATAAAACTACAATACCCCTTATAAGTTATCCCAAAAATATAATGGGCTCCATAACATATCTTTTCAAATTGGAAGGGTTTTGCATAACCATACCAAAACCTAGAACGAAAGCAATACTTGCATCATATTGCAATAATATCTTAAACCATGAAACAAAAAGATATTTTAAAAAATACTTATTCCATGCTCAATATAACATGCCTTACATATTGATTCAAGTAAATGAAGGTATTGCAAAGTTTTTCACATTGATGGTAAAAGGTCACTTGAACAAAGTTACGAAATTTAAATGTAATACTTGGATCATCATGGGATATTTTCATTCATCATGAAACATAAAAACATTTTTTAAATATTTGATTCCCCACCAATATATCATGAAATCCATGTTTTCAAAATTATTTATTCGCCTTACAAATGATTTAACATATATAAAAATGAATGTAATGGAAAATTAGTGACATTGATGGTACAAGGGTTTAATGTTAGAGTTCAAAATTTGTCAAAATGAAAAAATGAAAATTATTGCTTAACATTTTTTCAATGATGTACATATTTATGTTTTCCCTTTTTAAAGTTGTAAACTCCATTTTTTTAAAAATAAAATTATTTTAAAATGATTTTAATGGATGTTTTAAAAACTTAATTAAAGCACATGATTTTTTACTTTTTAAAATGGTCTCTCCCATATATTAATCCTATGTATAATTGAAATTTTATTTAAATTTTTTTGACAAATAATAAATAATTTCTAGCTATTAAAATTATTATATAATATTTTGATAATATTTTATATTTTATAAAGATATAACACACCTTATGTAAAATTTATTTTTTATGATGTATAATATTGGCTTAAATATTGGTCTAAATATATTGTTATTTATAACATATCGAATAATACATTATATATAATTAATGATATTATCAAATTATATTGTTGATTCATTTTAATATATATAAATATCTTCATATTTATTTTAAATAGGATAAAATTGATTATGAAATATTAAATTTGAATTATATATATAAACCCATGGTTATGTATAATGCAATTTTTTTGAAAATTTTATTTTAATGAAAATTTAAAAATCCAAAAAAAGTTATTAACGTTGTATATTTTAATAATGCATGTAATTGAATATTATTTCTATGTAAATTGAATATTTAATTGAAGTTTGAAATATAAGTTATTAATATTATGTAAGTATAATCTTGTAAATTAATTCTATGTAAATTTTAGTTTACAATGTACTAAATGATGATATATTTAGTTTTATAATGTGTGAAATTATATTTTTTGCATTTCTAAAGATATAATGTTTGCACAATTATTTTCATTTGGTAGAAATTTTAATTAAACATTTGATGGAGGAGGAAGGTGGGGCAAAAGTGGGGTTTTCTTCAGAGGTGCATTCTTTAGATGAGGCTTTTAGAACCTTGAAATTTCTTCCAATTGTGGTTGTTTAAAATTTGTGCTCCAAATAGTTTGAAAGTAGTTGGGCTATGGATGTAATCATCTCGTAATGGATGTGGCATGATCCACTATTTAAATCCTTACATTTATGATGATTATAAACTAAGATACTACCAACTTACATAAAGTTTAACATGAAATAATTTCCTAGTCACAATTTTGTCTTCATTTTCATGCATCCCCTACATCAAAGGTGGTTGTTATTTTACATGAATTTTATTAGAAATCATCAACCCATTGGAGGCATTGGCAATGCCATGGTTAGTGTGTGTAACATTGAATGTGTAATACTAATTTGGAGAGTTTTTGAAAACCCAAATTTGGGTCAGATTTTGTAATTTTTTTTTACTCTTTTTGTTGTGGCTTTCTTTGAATACCTATTGATATGCAATGACCTCATGAAAACTAGAAATTTAAACATGTAGAGTGAAACGATAGGCAAGTTTCAAACCTTTCAAAATCATTTGCATAATCATCTAATTCAAAATCAAGATAATATCACATCATGGGAATTGAGGGTCTTGAGAATGGGGTAAGATTTCGTGTGGGAGATGAAAGGTCTCTAAAGTGTAGGCGAAAATCTACACAAAAGTCCAGGGTTTTGGGAGTGGGGGCAAGAATCTACGCGAGGGTCAAGGGTCCCGGGCGTGGGGGCAAGAATTGAAGGGTCCCACAAGTGCAAACGAAAGTCTGTGCAAACTTTGTTAAGTTCAAGAGGCAATGCTTTAGAGTTGTGAGTTCTTTTCTCTTTCAAAGTTGTTATACATTACTTTCCTTGCAAATCTTGAGCATTCAGTCTTGTCCCTTGGGTCAATTTTCAAATGAATCAGTCCACCATGAGGTTGGAGGATGGAGGATGTTGTTAGAAAGATGCAAGAAATCCCTTATTTCTAATCACTCCACCATGAGGGAGAGGGTGTTGTTTAATCCTTGCAATCTTTTTGCAAGAATATGGACATAGGTTTGGAGAAAACATTCACCTCAGGCTACCAAGTGGTCGACCATTGTTGGTTCATCTAAAGGTTATTAAAAAAACAACTTGTTCTATAGTTTTTTTTAACATGGTCGCCAAGATGTCATTGATGCTATTAGATTGGAAAGAGTTGACCATATGACCTTGAATGGTCTTGGAAAAGATTATAGTTAGTTTTAAACTTCAATTATAGTTTGAAAAACATTTCTCGATTTCCAAGAATTGATAACCTTACTTATAAATGAAAAGATGATAATCATTGGTACTTCATCCAGTGGAGGATCATAAGAAAGTGTCTTTTATTCAAATACTAATACAAATAGAGGTAGAAGTAGAAGTGTTAGAACTTCATTTTGAGGTTGACACGAAAGTTCGCATGGTGGACATCATTAACATGAAGGTCAGCCTCATGGAGGTGGACGAAGAAACTTTAGAAGAAAGGGAAGTCATGGAGGCCATGGTGGAATTCATTAAGATCAATAATCAAACAATGATTCAAACATCTATTACTACAAGAAACCTAGGCACATGGCAAATAAGTTATCGAAGGGAGCATGATGCACGGAATGGAAAGTTGTAGCAAGGGAATTATGCATCAACTAACAATCAAGGTGATGAGCAATCATTGCTATGGCAACAACAAAAGGATGGTCTTTACATCAAATGGATGTAAAGAATGTTTTTCTTCATGGAAACTTGTAGGAAGAAGTGTACATGGAACAACCACCAAGTTATGTGGACCAAACATAGCCTAATTTGGTTTATAAGTTGAGGAAAGCTTTGTATGGCTTGAAATAAACACCTAGAGTTTGGTTGGACAAGATAGGTTAGTATATTGTCACAAGTGAATTTTAAACATCTAATGTAGAATTTTCACTATATGTGAAAAAGATAGCTTGTGGGATTGTAGTCATAGTCATTTATGTTGATGACCTAATTGTAATAAAAGATAATGATGTTGACATCTTTGATTTGAAGAAGTTTTTGAAGAAAAAGTTTGAGATGAAAGATTTGGGATAGTTGCATTATTTCTTCGGCATTGAGGTTATCCAGTCTTTTAAAAGGATATGGTTATTACAAATGCAATATGCCTTGAACAAATTGTCTGAGTATGGGATGATAGGTTGCAAACCCATTTCAATTTCATTAAAGCAAAATGTGAAATTAAATGCAGATGAAGGTGGCCTTGTGGAAGATACCACTACATACATATGCATAATGGGTAGTTTGATTTACATGACCATCACAAGGCTAGATTTGAATTATGTAGTTGGAGTGGTGAGTTAATTCATGCAAACACCTCAATAACCACATTTGGATGCAGTGAGGCACATATTGAGGTACATAAAACATACTTTGCAATGTGAAATGTTTTATGAAGTTGAAAGTCACTTATAAGTACATGGATACATGGATGTTGATTGGGCTGGTAATGTTTCAAACAGGAGATCAACAAATGGTTTCATGTTTTTTTTGGGAAGTGGTGTTATTAATTAAAGTAGCAAGGATCAACCAATAGTTGCATTATCAAACACAAAAGTAGAATACAAAGGCATAACAATTGCTACATGCGAAGTAGTTTGGTTACAAAAACTATTTTCAAATTTGGGATAGTCAATGGATGTTCTTATTGTCATTTATTGTAATAACATCAGTAGCATACTACTTGTTAACAACCTGATTTATCATGTTAGGACAAAACACATTGAGGTGCACTATCATTTTGTTAGAAAAAAAATTATAGTAGGAAAAATTAACCTTATTCATGTTTGTACTGAAGGTTCAAGTTGCTGACATTTTCACAAAAGGCTTTAGGTACAAACAAGTTAAGGAAGTTTAGAAAATTGTTTGGTGTACTAAAAGCAGACTTGAGCTTAAGGGGGAGTGTTAAGAATTCAAGTTCAACTAGTTAGGTTTTCATTAGTTATTGGAATAGGAAAGTAATTAAATTACTTTCACAAGGTTGAACTACTTTTTTTACTTAAATTAGTTTGGTTATTTCTGGTTTGGTCTTTTAATTAAATACCTTGGTGTTGATGATTTAACTCTCTTTTCTTCATTGCACAAGTTTGTGTCTTTGATGTGACAAGAACCTTGAGGAGTTCTTGATGTTATGTTCCATGTTGTGAACATCATGTTTTAGTTTCCTTCCAATAAAAATTTATGTTTGCACTTGACTATATCTTCTATTTTTTAACATACAAATCTTTAAATAAAAGGAAGTAATCATGTACTAGGCACTATGTAAATTGTAAACTACCTAACAAAAAACTTTCAAAATGATTTGTAAGGAACATTTGAAAAAACAACTGGGCACCTTCTCCAAGTACTTAGTATCAATTACAAATTGTTAGTTGAAGAACATATTTCCTAAGTTTAAGGTTCACAATGCTAATTTGACAAAACAATGTACTTTGCATAAGCAACTTTGCATTGTTCAAAGTACTTGGGAACTTGAAACTTACCCAATGATCTAGTCTTGCAACAAAATGCTTTGCGAGAGGATCCAAATTATCCACTATAATGAGTTGTACACATAAGGAAAACTCATGAAGACAACAAAAGATGTAAATTAGTATAGGAGCAAAGTCCTGTTTGTGTAAGCAATCAACTACATATGGCCATCTACTTTCATAGTAATTCCAACAAAGTTCAATGCCATGGAAAATTTAAAGAAACTAGGAACTCACCTTGAATAACTTGATAACACATTTATCCAAAGTGAGACATGTCTACCTTATTTCAATAGCAAAGTTCATGGAATATGAAGTTCAGGGATTATAAAAATGAAAGGGAATTCTTGATCACCTACTTGAAATTCATAAAGGAAGAGCTAGATGGCCTAGATGAAAATTTTCTTAGATTGTTATACACATCATAGGGTAAGATATGGTATGGCTTCCTTGACTATGGGCATATTGATCTACCACATTTTGGTTGAAATTTCCTATCACTGCTTTTGATGAGTTTATCATTTTGATGGCTACTTTGATTTGGATTATTCAAGTGCAGGAGCTTGTAAAGAATTTTAGAGTTTTATATGAGTTATTAATTGTTCAACAATAACAACATGTTCAACACCATTATACATCAAATGAGTTTGATTGCAAAAAACTACATTGCCATTACCAGGTACGTCCAAATAAAATGAGCCAAACCCAACTCCTTTGTTCTTTCCAAAAGGGCAAGGATTTGAAATTGGAAATTGAGATGGCATGCAACCATTGCACACTTGTATTTTTTTTTCAACATGAATGGTAATAACCAGTGTTTTTTTTTCCTTAAATTTTTTTTTTTCAATTTTCCAAAAGTGATAAAATTTTCTTCAAAACACATTTTAGACACACACAAAAAACCACATTTCTTGAAATTTCATTTTAAAAAAAATGCAAAATAATGGAATTTACCACAACAATATCATTGGTACAAACTTTAACAATTCTAATATTTAATATCAGGTGTGTTGGATTTCCATTTCATGGAATTACATTTGACAACCAAAGTGAAGCAACGAGAACCCCAAAACTAGAGTGATGCCTCATAAACAATTTAATTTCTTCAACGAAGTCATGGTGTTGAGGTCTTCCACAAAGAGATCCAAGCTTTTCCTTGAAGACCCTCCAGGTTCAGTTGCATTTCTTGCCACCTTCTTTAGCTCCTTAGCATTTTTCCTCACAATATTGCTAGCAGCATCTTCCATCAAAAGTTGAACAACCCTTTCAACCTCCTCTCGTCCAACAATCTCCTTGAATTTCTTGTCAACTGCAATTGCAATATTCAAAACATCAACACAAAACTGGCCATTGAGCATTTGATCAGCCCAAAGTGGCCATGTAATCATGGGCACACCCATGGAAATGCTTTCCATGATAGAGTTCCATCCGCAATGTGTTAAAAATCCTCCAATGGCGGGATGTGCTAAGATTTGTACTTGTGGCGCCCAAGATGTATAGACCAAACCTTTATTTTTGGTCCTCTCCATGAAACCTTTGGGAAGGAAGGTTGCAATTTCTGGGGCCAAGTTCCCATCTTCGCCTTGTGGGATCCTTATAACCCAAAGGAAGCGCACACCACTAGTTTCAAGCCCCATAGCTAGTTCATTCAATTGTTGTGTTGGGAGTATGAATACTGTCCCAAAGCATATGTATAAAACGGATGATCTTGGTTGTCGGTTCAAAAATTGTAAATAATCATTATCTTTTCCATCCACTTTCGGTTCCTCTAGTTTGTTGTTGTGGGTTAGTAACAATGGCCCAATTGTGAAAATTGTTGGCACCTGCAAAAAAAATCAATATAAAGTTTAGATGAAAATTGCATCTCAAAAGCAATGCCATTGACCTAATATAATCAATTAAAACAAACTTTTCAATATAAAACAAATGGTTTTAATATGAGGTAGGGACTTCTTGAAGTAGCACATAATAAACAATGCAACCACACTAACATGTACACAAGCAGTTGTAACCAATGTTTGGTTTTGTGTATTTAACATTTTAGAAAAAAATAAAGAACTCCAAATGGAATTGCTTTCACATAATGTTATTTTCAATGTATTGGTATATATAGTTTAAAAGTTTGAAATTGATCTAATGAATGAAAAATACCCAAAAGCATTTTGAAAACATTATAACTAGTGTTTTTAAGCAATAAAAAGACTTGTAAATGGACTTGAATTTTTTTTGACAATAACAGAATTTTATCAAAATTTTGATGTAAACCTAATATAATAGAGTGACGAAAATTTTGAAGATTTAAAAAAAAAAATTAAAATTTTTTGTTCAAAAAATTTCAAGAATATCCTAGAATAAACACCCAATTAGCAATCACCCAAGGGAGCGAGTCCGGTTCATAGTGTCCCATCTGCACCCTAAGTTGATTGAAAAAAAATGTCCTTACAATAATCATTTCAAAGTCTTCTCTAGTTTGTTGCACAGGCACAATCACTTCTTTTATTTTGGTGATGGGCCTCTTTGATTGGCTCATCACAACACCAACAAAAAACACTCACAATGTGAACACTCCCAAAATAAAGATTTTGTAGCATTTCTCCTTGGCTTAACTACATATCTTTACCATAATATAATTTGAGCAAAGGATATGGGATATAGTTTGGTGTTATTAGGAACAGTTTGAGGAACACATTGAGAGCATCGTTAGCAACTAAAATCTAGAAATAAATCCCCCAAACCTGCCCTTCTACCAAGTCCCCCCACAACCCCCAACACACGCCCTGCCGCCACACCAAAACAAC
>Ga0116227_10010455_pt1 | contig 16204 bp, 10 predicted proteins | sample S1TSphgellanicum_FD_89693 | JGI IMG/M metagenome (GOLD analysis project Ga0116227, IMG submission 89693) | Host-associated microbial communities from peat moss isolated from Minnesota, USA - S1T2_Fb - Sphagnum magellanicum MG | ecosystem: Host-associated > Plants > Peat moss > Unclassified...
AATTCACAATAATATTAAGGGTTAAAGTCAGCATCACTCAAGGCAAAAAAAATCCTCATTTTCCATTCAATTTGGCCCAACACCTCTTTTCCACCCACCAAAATCAACTATAGGATATCCTGCTCTATCACCATACATTGTAGAACAATAAAAAATTGATGCCACGTGGCGCCCTGAAAATTTAGATTGCGTTTTGAGGCCTCAGGCCTACCTCCACTAAAAAGACACATTATTTTCAACTGACATCATTGTTGTAACCATGCAAGTGACCTCCCTTCCCAGCTCCCCCTACCCATCCCAAAGACTCAAAAAATACAAGCAATGGTTGAGTGTTGCTATCTTCAAATCTGGAGTACCAATGTGCAGGAGCATTGGATGCAATGCAATCAGATGATTCTATGAAAATCAATATCATACTACAAATCAATTTCTGACATGAAGTGTAAGTAACCTCAAATCTGGAGTATCAATTTTCCATATTGCAATGCAACCAGATGTTTCTGTGAAAGTTCATTCCAGCAACACTACATAGCACTGCAATCACAACAACAGGAAAAAGAATTATACATGTAGAACCCCAGAAATAGAAAGTCAGTGTGAGCTTTTAGTGCTTTACTTGTAGTACCCAGAATGCACTGTTTCTTCCTAACATCCACGTGAAAATATGCCTGAACAATGAGTAAATTGCCTATACTTTTGTCTCTCATGGTAGAGTGCTTGACAGGTGCCCTGTTGCAAGAATAGATTTGGCTTTTCTAACCTTCCATGGCCAGTATTTGAATGCACTTATACAAATGAGTAGGCTTAGATACCTCAGATCTTTCAGAACTATTTGCATTCAGGCAAGAATCTTCTTGCCTGAATGCATATTGACCTTCTATTGACACACCAATCTACCTCCAAAGTAATATAAAAATACCTTATTTTCAACTGAAGTCCTTTTGTAAAAATGTAAGTGAACTCCCAATTCCCAAAATCAAAGCAAATAGTGCAGACATTATTCAGATCCAATACCAATTGATCAATTCGATCGCACCATCATAAAACTCTCTTGAGTTCTTGCTCCTTCATTGCAGCCATCAATTTGGCATGTTTTCAAGTAGTTCTGGGATAGGATAAATGTGGAACTGAGATAGTCAAATCAGCCTTGAAGCAACCTTAAGCAGTCCTGAAAGAACTTTAATCAGCCCTAATAAACCATAAACCCAACCTTCATCATCTTTTAGGAAACCTTAAAATCAAGCTATAATAGAGGTAACCTTCATCAATGATCAGTGCCCTTATAAAACAACCTTAATCAGCCCAGGAGTCAATCTTGATCATGCTTTAACAACTTTTATTATAATCTTAATCATTTCCAGTATTAAACCTTCATCAAACTAACTAACAATTAAATTTGGAACCCACAAAAAATCAGTTGTCAAACAACTGTTCAAAAACCATATTCATGAGGGAATATAAACATTTTCATTTACAAAAACCACAACTGGAACCATCTTGTTGGACACTTTGTGAAATTTGTTGGACACATTTGTTGATTGAAATTGTAACTTTGTGAAACACTTCATGAGACACCCTCTAGTCCTTTCCTTGAGGTCCCCTTGAGCTTTTGAGTTTGACTGGATCCAGATAGAGAGAGCTTTCAAGAGCTCAAGTACACAATATGAGCTTCTTTACAGGGACGTTGTGGTGAAGCTTGAATGCCAGGAGGTTATCATTGAAATCAAAGGCAATCATTTTTTTACACGGCAATTCTATGAATCTACAAGAGAAAATGACAATCGCGGCATAATCCGCTAGGACTTCTTCTACTTTCATCGTCTGAGTCATACGAAAGAATGTTTCTTGGGGATGGAGATTGTGCAGCAAGAATTGCAACTTTGCAATTTACCAACGTTTTGCAAATTGTGGCGAATGTAGGACGGCGTGCAGCGTTCCTGGACCAACATTTCTTGATGAGTGCAGATAGGTACTTAGGACACTCCTTGCGTGGTAGGTGAGGCCGCAACCCGCTGTGAAGTTTTTGAAGAAGATTGCGTAGTGGAATTCCGTCGAATGGTATCTCGCCAGTTAGAACCTCAAAGAAAACCATTGCAAAACTGTAGACATCTGCTGACTTCTTGTATTTTCCTGGGTTGTTATCGTCTTCGAATACCTCGGGTGCTCTCCACCTAGTTGTACCCACATCCCTAGTAGTGTATCTAGAGCTGTCCGTCAGTTTTGCTAAACCGAAGTCTGCGACCTTAACTTGCAGCACAGAGGAAAAAACGCGTGAATCCGGACCAGGGATCACATTTACAAGAACATTCTTTGACTTGAGATCACGGTGCATCATCCGCCCGTCGTGCAAGTATCTCATGCCTTGCGCTATCTGTAACATTATATCGACAGCTTCAACCAACGGAAGACCTCGAGGACTTCCGTCACCTCCCTTGTTGAACTCATCTAAGTACTTGCGTAGATCCATTTGCATCAACTCCGAAACTATGACATGCTGATCTTCGTCAACTACGTGCGCTATGAACCGAACAACATTTGGGTGCCGCAACCTTGCAAACAACTGTGCTTCAGTCTCCACTACCTTGGCATTATTAGAACTGCTTGCAAGAAAAACCTTAGCAGCTGCTTCCAATCCAAGGAACTCACATGCAAGTACTTTTCCACCTCCTCCTTCGCCAAGAAGCCGATTTCCAATTATCACATCAGTGTATTCTAATTTCGAGCTAGACTGATGTTGAAGACTGGAATTGCCAGGCGGCCTAAGTTGTTCTAGCACAAGGTTTGCGAGCTTAACATCCTTAACTTCCAGCTTTACAAACCATCCTTTACTATATTTATCCTGGATCCAGCTCTTCAAGCTATCAAGGTCTTCCTTACAGGCTTTCTCGACATCTGACTCGACAGTTGACATCGACAATCCTAAATCGCGGACTTCTGATAGAAGTGCGTTTCTGTGATCAAATAACAGGTTTTGATTTCCATTTGCAATCACTCTCAACACTTTGACGCACACAAAAAACTCCTTCAAGTGGAGCACAACCTTTGCTTGGAGCGATGCGGAATCCGATGTGCTGATCACCGTCTTCCACCACTGTTTGTCGGTCCACTGTGTCACTAGCAATTCGCCGCAGCTCATAACACGTCTCAATTCCACCACAGCTTTCTCACACTTGGAACTTCCAACTTCTTCTCGAGGACCGAACTTACTCGCCTCATCGAGGGAAACTGAGTATGTTTTTGCAAGGAGTTTGCTCAAGGATTTGTTAAACTTGACCTTTTTCAGTTGCAAAGCCGCCGCCACTTTTTTGCATTCCTCAAACAAACTCATACTAGTGTGAGCCATGTTGGAATCACAAAGTTCGCCCAAAAACAAAACAAAACAAAACCTACCGAGAGTAACCTTGACGAAATCACACTCTGAGAGACCAAAACTCTTGTACTAAAAATCAAAGCTAGAAAATTTCCACGATCAAGAAAACGGTTGTATTTTCCCTACACTTGAAACAAGTTTTTGCAGCTTGAGCAAGCTCGTGGCGTTCCGACAACAAGTTGTAACTGCTCAACCTCACTTCCTCCCTCAAACCCCAAGTTCAGTATGGATGGTGATCTCCCAAATTGACGGGGAGCATGGCTTCTGCTCAATCGCGCCCGAAAGAGAGAAATTATGGTCTCCAATCTCTTGGGAGCTATGTTTTTATGGAAAAACAAAATTGGCATTTGAATCTGCACGCAGTCCCATTCTCCCCGACACATTGACTCCGTGTACAATACCCAACAATCGGTAAAAGCGTACCGCGATGTCAGCGACCACTTTTGTCTTCGGAAGATGTCAGCGACCACTTTTGTCTTTCGGAAACGAGTCGGGGTTGCGGTGAGTTGTACGACGGCCTTTGGGAAAGATGATGCAGCGTGTTCACCATCCGCTCACAAGTCGCAACTCAACACTACACACCCGCGGTTTCTTATGTACCTGTGGGGTCTGGACAGCTCCTGGCCTACACGCTCATTGGCCTGTTGGTTTTAGGGATGGTCATTGGCTGCCAGCGTAAACGACCTTTTGGACATGTTATCTTTTGGTTTCGTTTTCAACACGCCGAGGATTACACAGTCCCCTGCGATCTTTTACATGCAATTTCCTACCTTCCTTGCTGGATGTTCCTTGACTCAAAGGGTTATTGTATATGAGGAGGGCCTGAGTACACGCCCTTCTCTGATTTGAGATCTGTGCCTCAGGCCAAGGGAACAGGTCGAAAATCACAGAAGGGCCTCTACTTAGGTCCTTTTCCTATGTAAAGTAGAGTAGAGTTTTTTTCACTTTTTAGAAATAGTGACAGGCTGGCTGGTACCTCCCAGCGCCGAAGATTCCACTTGATGAAAACAGGTTTCTTCGGGCAGGTAATGCAGCTGAAAATACAAAGGAAAAATCCAGGCGGTGCTTTATGGCTAGAAAATCATGTGATTGTCAGTGTAGCTTCCGTTATGGAGGGCTATTGGCTGAAACTATAACCTGCCTTGTAGTTGATGGACACTCATTAGCTGTTATGGAGGGTTATTGGCTGAAACTATAACCTGCCTTGTAGTTGATGGACACTCATTAGCTGTCAAGTTAACTACGGTTTTTTGTTCTTGTTGTTGGTGTGAAGGAATTTAACACATATTATTGTTAGTATAGGAGAAGGTTCCAGATAGGATACAGGGCCTTTTGGATTTGAGGTCTCTTCCCAAAGTCCATGAGCTGAGGTGAGGGACCAAAAATCCAGAAGGCCCAATATCAGAACCTTCCCCGACATAAGGTACGACAGATTTTTTTCCTTCATAAGGTATTTTAAAAATGAAAAGAAAAAGAATAAAAGAACCGACAGTGCTTTACATGTGAAAAAAATAGGTCGATAAGTTGGTAGGTCAATAAGTCTATATCTACATTTAATTTCGTTCTGAGAATGGAATGTTATGGACCTCTCTATGTTCAATTTCTCAAAACAATTAACTCATGTCTTTATTTGCAAGTAGTACAAAAGTATTGCCTACTCCTTTTTTTTTGGTCTGCCCTTGGCTCAATTCATCTTTTTCTCAAAAGAAATGGATAATGCCTAGACAAGTTTTGGGTCGATGTTTTGTGGGCCATTAAAGTATTGGCTTTTCTTTGTGTATTTTCTGGTCATTCCTAGCCTGAACCTCTCCTGGTTTACTTTCTCTAACTTATCTTAAAATTTACCTTCATTTTATTGGATCTTTTGAAATCTGGAAGGTCAAATAGATTTTGAAGGATCTATTAGGCCTTCCAGATTTTGAAATTTTTCAATTTTATGATTAGTCATTTTTTTTAAAATAGAAAAAAATGTCATTGCTCTATGCAGGGAAGGTCCCACTATGGGGCCTTCCAAATTTTCGACCTATCAACCTCAAGGATCTCAAATCCAAAAGGCCCCCATAACAGGACCTTCTCCTATACTTGATCACTGATTTGAATCAACTGTAAAAGTTTTAGAGGTGTTATGTTGGGGAAGGCCTTGTTGTCTCTTGTGATGGCATCTTGGAGCTTGGGCTCTGACCTAGGTTCCAAAGGCGAAGTGCCCTGCCAACAGGACCTTCCCTATACCTAACCAGTTTTTGTGTCTTTTCCTAGGTTTGGCGGCATCTATCTCATGGTTCCACTTTTGGTTCTGCCAATTTCAGTTATGATGTGGATGAACTTCAATTGAGTTAATATCAGGTTTAACCCATATCAGGTTTCACCTCAGTAACCCATTTTGTAAGAAGTAGGTCCTATACATAGCTAGATAGGTAGGAAAATAGATGATTACTAGGTAAGAAAATGTGATCATTTTGAGTGATTTAAAATGTTATGGGAGCCTTACCTTGAGCTTTAGGAATCATTTATGAAGTGCAAACAAAAAGGATTAATGAAAAAATAACAAGAAAAAAAAAAAAGCTTTCCAACTTACAAAATGCATTTTTTATTTTGATTTTTCTCTGTGAACCCCTCTTACTTTCAAACATCATAACTTTCTTATTTCTCATTTATTTTAAACAATTTAAAATGCTATGGGAGCACCATCTGAAGTTCTACAAATCATCTTGAAACTTTAATAGCAACAGAGTGAGATACAAGGAATTTTTGTGTGCTCAGGAACATGCTTTGTAATGTTCAGTAATTTGTTCTTTTCAGTTTTTGACCCCCTTTACTTGGGGGGCTGTAACTTTCTCATTTTTAATTTTACAGAAAATTCTCAATTGAATAGGTCATAGCCTATTTTAGAACCTCTCATAAATTCCTTAAATATTATTTTGTTGCCTTAAGAGTTACAAGGCGATTGATGGAGCTTGAGATGGCCATTTCAAAGCAATTGAAAAAAAGTAAAATGAGAAAGTTATTCACCAATGAAATAAGGCAGGTCAAAATGAAGAAAAATGAAAAAAACGCATTTTGCAATTCGAAAAAATGTATTTTCTTTACTGCTTTTTTTTGGGTGCTCATTTGGCTTTACATTTCAAAGGTGATTTGTAAACCTTGAAAAGGTGCTCCTAAAACATTTTAAATCACTTAAAATGGAGAAGAATTGAGAAAGATTTGCCAAAGTGTTTGATGATGGGCCATTTTACCTTATCCTATTGCATACATTAAAAAAATTCATAAAGGCACCTTGTCTCCACCCTGTCTTTCACCCCTTAACCCCTCTTTTAGTGGTATGTGTAAAGTAAGGAAATCTCAGTATGAAATGCTGAATCTCAGCATTTAATGCACAAGGTTTGAGAGGATTTATAGTAACTATATAAATAGGAGCAATGAAAATCTATGTAGTAGCAGTGGACGTGTAGCTAAGAAGGGGTTTGGAACTATGAAAATTAAATTTTGATTAATCCCTTCTAGCATAGAGGTAGACTATCAAACATATTTCAAAACAACACTTGCGATGTTCATCATTCACATGATTTCCAACATTAGACTTTACATTTTCTTGGGATAGGATCACCCATCTGCCTATTATAAAGTTTTCACAATGATATTCACAATAATCTTCACATTTTATTTTTTCAAGGTTTTTTATTCACATATGATATTTTTATAAATTTTGATTCAAATAACAAAATGAAATTATTGAATGCAAATTATGAGCCAAAAGCTCTAATCTTTACCCCTTATATACTTGAAAGAAAAAAATTGAATGAATAGTCAACCATATTCATCTACATCTATTCCCCATGTATCAAACCAATCGTCATGTGCCACATATAATTTTTCATCCTTCTATGGATAGGTTTTACATTACTTGGGAGTTAGGATTTGATCAAGTCTACATAGTTGATCTCCTATTATTACTAACCCAAAATAATTATCTAAATTATTCATAAGTAACCTTTATGCCCTTAGTCAAAAAATTCTTTTTGTAAGGCCCATGTGACTCATTATTTTATTCCCCATTTTTATTCGTACTATTACCCCAAACTACAATACTATTATTTGCAATTACAATTTCTAGTAATTATTTATTGTTACAAAGGCACTCCAAAAAACAGAATCACAAGGTGAAACTCAAAAAACCATCATTTTGTTGAATGATAATGTACTTTTTTGTAGATTTTAAAAAATCCTCACCTTATGTATGACCAAACTTGGGGTATTCATCTTGTCTTTTCTTGACTTTAAGAATATTTTTATTATCAAAAATTTAATATGAAAAGGTGTTTTTCATCACAAGGTGGAGATGGTCTTGTGCATAGCATGTGAGTATTTTCAAAAACATAACCAAGGAAATTGGTAATTGAGGTTATTGTGTACATTGGCAATTTGATAACATGTAGGTCTTTCATAATTTGAAAATCCTATTATTTGATACCTTGTGAGGGCACAATTTTTTTTGACGTAGATATGCCCTTCCAGTTATGGAAAAAAAAAGAACCAAGCAACATTGGTCAAGACATGTCAATAAGATTTGTTCAAAATGCAACATTCATCTAAAAGAATTTAGGATTTACAATGATAAAATTTTGCAATTTGTTATGAATGTAGTTCTAAAAGATGTATGTGGAAAGGTTTAAGGGATGTATAAAGAAAGGTTTTAAGGCCCATATGTTCACGTTACAAATGATATTCATCATGAGAAAATGAGAATGATTAGCATAAATGCATTCACAACTAATAAAAAACTAGTTGTGTTTGCCCTGTACATGCTTAGTAAAACTTAAAATCATACATGCATGTCTACTATATAAGGCAATAGTAATTTTTATAACACAAAATGCAACAACAATATAAGCAAATTAATCAATTAAAAATGAATTTCCTTATATTTTTGTTATTAAATTTTCATAAAATCCTTTTGAACTTTTAAAAATAATATCAAATTAATTTTTTAAAATTATATTTCAAATAAATTAAAATTCGAATCTATTTTTAAATTGACATGTTTTATTTTAATCAATTCTTGCATAATCTTTCAAATCAATTTTTTAAGAATCTCATTTTTATAAGATTTAAAGGAATTGAAGCTAATTATTTGTATGTTTATCAAACAAATTTCATTTACAAAATTGGTCATATGAATTGTTTTAAACATTTCATAGTGATATGAAACCTTGTGATACAAAAAGGCCAAAGACAATCCCAAAAAAATAATGATATAAAAACATGATTAAATTCGTTACCCAACATTCATATTTTCAGAAAAAACCCAACAAATAGGTGGGTAGACTGCAAAACAACCCATCAGTTCGATGGGTGCACCCAACATCTGCACATGCTTGTCTATTAATATTAAACTTGGGGCAATAAAAATTTGCATATCAAAATATCCGTAAAGTCAGGAAAAGACGGCACCGAAGCCCCCTGTTTGGTCACATAGGGGATGAGATTTCAAAAAACAGGAAAATAAAAAGGTCTACTGGCCTTCAATGGGGCATGAAACTCGGTTTAGCAGCAAATTTGGTGCTAAACTGAGTTTGTCCTGTCCTTTCTTTTCCTGAACGCCTTCAACCAATCACTGCTGCTGCTATGTGCACTGTAGCTATAAACGTTCTCGAGCCTGGTGCATTTAATCCCGAGTTTCAGTATTTCATACCCTTATTTAATAAAATTTCAAGACTTTGCAGACAACAGCCAGGAGGGGATGAAGCGTCAAATGAGGGGTGTAACTCAGGCCCAGCAGGGCATGACTTTACAGATAACTCGATTACCTACCCCTAAAATATATGGCCCTTAATCCTAAACCTCTAAAATTGAAAATTTCCTTTGATTTTTTTATACCCTGGCTGCTTCTCATACTTCTATTTGTTTATTTATAAGACGATTCTCATTGAAGTGAGCAGTTCTCATTGAAGTGAGAATTGAGGGGCAGGTTTCATTGTGGGTATCACACCAATGATGATACCCAAATCTTTGTTCTTTGTGAGAAAACCAACTGAAACCCAGCCTGGTTTTGAACCATTGTTTCATACCCGGGTCAGTCAAGAGGAAAGCATATGTTTTACTTTGGCCAAAACTGGTTGAGGGTCAAAAGGAATCCCACAATATTTGTTTGCTGAAGACGTCTGGATCAAGGAGGCTTTTCCATTTCAAAAGAAATCATGGATTGTGTGAACAGGGGCTGCATGTGCATCAACCTTTTAATGCATGGCTCCCATGCATAAAGGCAGTGTGGCATTAAAATATCGCCATTTTTACTTTGGAACCTTTTCAGACTCCAGAGATACATTTTGAGAATATCTGGGAATCCTAGCTTGTGGACTTACATTTCCAATTCTTAAGGTGCATTCACACTTGATGTTAAGGACTCAAGTGTTGAGTCCCCTAACACCTTGCTAGTCATTTAGGACTTACATCTACTTACCATGAACATTTTATGTTAAGTTAGTATTCACTTAATATTAAGCTATCACTCATAATGCAATCCCTAAGTCAGTGTTAAATGAAAATCTAGGTATTTTGCAAAATCTATGAAATCCTATGTTTTTTGCATTATTTTTAATGACCGCAAACAACCTGCGCAGTCACTTGATGGAAGAAAACTGGTAAAGTGCACAAGTAATCTGCTAGAACCCTGTCTGTAAACTTATTGGGAACCTAATGGGAACCCATTGGGAACTTGAATGGGACATATTGGGAACAAGGAAAAAAGAAAAAAAATCCCTCCCCCCCCCCCAACTCAAAACTTCAAAGAAAAATAAATTAAGGCACATTCCCGACACACTGAGCCTTCCCATTGGCTGCATGAAATTTCTATTTTCAAAACTGTTCCTAACCATTTTTGGCGTGGGATAATACCCCCACTATAAACTGGGGTTTCTTATTGATGGTGTTCACTGAAGATAAAGAAGAAAACAAATTCAGACCCCCAAATCCAGCAACCCCATTGGCCTGAAAGAGAAATCTTCAAGTCTACACACAACCCTATTCTGCTGAACATTGAAAATAATGGTCCCATTCTAGTATTTCCATTGGTACTTTGAACATTTCACAAACCTATCAAACCCTAATAGACATTTAACTGGTAGTTCACTAAAAAAAACTACAAAAAAAATAAAAATTGAACCCACCAAATCCAGCGATTTTATTGGTCATAATATTTTTTTTGCACACCTACTCTCAAGCCTATTTGACACCCTCTCTATATTAAAGTTATCTCCAAGTCATCCTGTCTTCACCCTGTCTTTGGGCCTCCTTTCACCCCCAAACCCCTCTTTCAACCTCGAATCAGTCGTATCAGTAAAGTAATGAAATTTTATTAAATCGGACTATGAATTGTTGAAACTCAGCATTTAATGCACAATGTTCAAGGTTAATTATAGTACATGTAAGAGCAATGAAAATATATGTAGCAACAGTGGAGGCGCTCTGGAATAAGGAAAGATGAGGTGAAGGGAGGATGAACTTGGTTTACAAAAAAATTGGTGGATTTCCCAGTCCCCTCGCCCCCCCTTCTTTTTATATGGTAATGTACTTTTTTGCAGGTTTTTCTTAATCTCACCCTGTTTCTGACCAAACTCAGGGTTCTGGTGCTGTGGTTTTCTTAATTTACAGATAGCTTTATTAGGGTTGATGGGCCGGTAACGGACTACTTAAGTGCTAGGGCAGGCCAGATCCAAGGATAGGGCTCTGTTGTATGTGGTGTCTACACAAAACTCGAACCCCTCCTGTTGACACATCTGACACACTAACAATCGTCGATTCCTGCTATGTTTCCGTGGTGACATGCTGGAACTTGTTGATATGGCAATTCCAAAAAAAAAATTCCCCTCAAAATATGGTAACTTTTGATCATTTTTTCTCAAAAAATCCTTTGTAGGATTTGCATTTTTATTTTTTATTTTGGTCACCAAGTGACCAAAATTTGCCAAAAGAAAACCACCGGTTCTGTACTAGGGTAGAATGGCCAATCAACGAACATTTAAGAATTCAGAGCTCAGGGGCTTAGTAACCGTTCATTTTTTGATGAACTTGGTCCTCAAAAAGCTTAAGTGAACCTTCAACTACAGCACTAGTAGGTGTTTATGACACTCAATTCCAAGCCAAAATGAGAAATTTGTGGCTGTTGGAAGTGAGGGGGATTGATGTTTTGAAAAAAATGGACAGAACACATAAGACTTTTATCTTTGTGTAGTTTACACTCTATGAACAAACACTTCAGATCTTATCCAAGGACACCTTTCCTCCCATAAACAAGAGAAGAATAATAATATAATTAAGCTTAAACTATTTTTTATTATCGTTCTTTTTTTTTTTAAATTGCAATAAGTCGATATATTTGTAGCAGTAGTCACACAGTCACAGGTTCATTCAAGGTTTTGAAATTAAAATCTTCTGAACAATAACCTACTATTGTAAGATCCACAACCCCCCAATGCCACATGGGACAATATTTCCATCTCTCCCTAGATTGATGAAAAGAACATCAGAGTGATGGTTGTCAAAATTTTCTCATGAGATTCAAGTTTGTCTCCCTATCTCTCTCAATCTTCCTCTTTCTATGCGTTTGTGTATGCTCTTTGTGTTGTGTTTATGTCTGTCTATAAAAACTTGACATCGTTGCTTTACATTGATGTTCAACTCAGCTCGTTATATATGACATTGTTGTCAACATCTAGTTCCTGTTATTATATCCAACATTATCAACAATGTATCATTCAAGTTATAGGAATTATATTCAACCTGATCAAAACTCATGGCATTCCTTTGTTATTGATAGACCTCCCCCTCATTCCTTTGTGGTTGTTTAGGATTATAGAACACATGGTATTATTTTGTTACTAATAGACCTTCCCTTCATTACTTTGTGATTGTCTTGGACTACAACAACCCACTACTTCAGGGAGCTATAACTTTCTCACCTCTAGTCCATTTTTGTTGATTTTTAGTGCAATAAATGTGCAAAGAGGAGAGCTCCATCTATCCTTTCGACACCATAAACGATGAAGCCCTCCTGCAAAAACGACAAGAAACCCTAACTTAAGGGTACTATGATTGGTGCCTCTTTACCCTAGTGCAAAAGTCCTTAATGTGCACTAAATATCACCATGATACCATGAAGTTGAGGATCATTTTTAAACGAAAATACTTGCTACAAACTGGTCAGTAATATTGACAAGTCCAAGTGTAAAGGCTTAATGATTTTTCACTTTTTGAAATGAACTAACTCATGGTTATGTTCAGGGACAGGTGAACATTAAACACTGATTTATTTTAATGTACATATGCTGTTTACTGTGCAGTGGAGATGCTCTAAGAGTCAGTTTGGAGTAATCCACATGAGAATTGTGTAATGCAATGGCAAGATAGGACAGGTTTTAGGGTTCAGGGTTCAGATACTTTCTTGGGATCATGGTCCCTCCTCTTGGATTTTTTTGTTCTTATAAATCTGAAGAGTCACCACTTGAAAACTTGATATCAAAATACAAATCAATTTCTGAGATGAAGATTAGCATCTTCAAACCTAGACTCAAATCAATGTGCAAGAGCATCAGATGCAATGCAATCAGATGCTCCGTGCAACTCAATATCATACTACAAATTTCTTGTGACCATGGTTCCTCCTCTTGGACTTTTTTGTTCTTCTAAATCTGAAGAGTCACCACTTGAAAACTCAATATCAAAATACATATCAAGTTCTGAGATAAAGACTAGCATCCTCAAACCTAGACTCGAATCAATGTGCAAGAGCATCTGATGCAATGCAATCAGATGCTCCATGCAACTCGATTATCATACTGCAATTTCTTGTGACCATGGTTCCTTCTCTTGGATTTTTTGGTTCTTATAAATCTGAAGAGTCACCACTTGACCTTGATATCAAAATACAAATCAATTTCTGAAATGATGCCTAGTATCCTCAAACGTAGACTTGAATCAATGTGCAAGATCATCTGATGCAATGCAATCAGATGCTTCCATGCAACTCAATATCATACTACAAATTACCAGTTTCTTAGATGAAGGATAGTACCTTCAAAAATCTGTAGTATCGACATGCAAGATGCAAGAGCATCTGACGCAATGCAATCAGATGCTTCTGCAAAAAAATGATATCATGCTACATATCAATTTTCTGAGATGAAGGATATAACTATCTTCAAACCTGGAGTATCAATGTCCGAAGAGCACTTGGTATTGCAATGCAATCGGTTGATTCTGTGAAAATCAATATCATACTACAAATCAATTTCTGACATGAAGGCTAAGTGTCCTCAAATCTGGAGTACAAATGTACAAAGAGCACTTGATATTGCAATGCAAACAGATGTTTCTGTGAAAATTCATTTCATACTACACAACCCAACACTGCAAATCACAACAGTAGGAAAAAGAATTATACATGTAGAACCCCAGAAATAGAAACCCGAGAAATTCAATCCTTATGTATCCTCAACTGTGGTCCAGATAACTTCCTCAAGAGTTTTAAGGATTTTACTGTACTACCTGTCAACCATGGAGACAAGTTGACAGTCATCTACAAAAATGATTTGTGTCCAGAAACTTGTGTGCACTTGTGGATGTCTATCTGGAAAGAAATCGCTGGTTTGTTGTTGCAAGCAGCTTCCAGGATTTAGGTTTGAGAAAGAATGGGTCTCTTACTATGGCAAGCGAGAGCTCAATGTCCCAATGAGGCAAGCTCCTTGAAGCTGCAAGACACAAGCAGGACTAATAGAACAGCAAGAAGTCTTGGATAACAACCATGGGTTATACTCAAGGTGCAGGAAGCTGGAGAATGACGTTGTGTACTAGACCCGGAAGAAGTAGAACCTGGAGAACCTGGATTAACGTTCTCGAAGTCTGAGATTGAAGAACCTGTGCTCTGGAAACTCCATGTGTGAACCTTGTGATTCACAACTCCACTTCCCGTTGCTGCTGAGAATCCAACAAACATGTACTGGTTGACGTAAGCTGAGAGATCGATGTCGACGACGAGAAGGGGTTCAGCTGGTTTCGGGTAATCACTGGTGGTAGCAAACGGTGTGATCGAAACATTCATCTTCCGCGCTTCTCCGTCGTAATCGATCCAAGCTTTGATATGCCCTGATGTCAGATTCACAAGTTGTGAATCAGAGGAAGCCGCTTTTGCGACAACCGAGTCCAAGCTGTTGATGTCGACGCCGATGTGGTTGTTGTCGATGTCCCAGAACTCTATGTCCTTGTGAATGTCGAACTCCACAGCGACTGTGTGAGCTAGAGAATCTGGAGTAGCTGTGCTGGTATCGTTCACAGGACTGAGAAGTCCGAGCCATGGTCCCGAGCTTCCGAGAGTGGTGTTGTCTGGAGCAATCACAAATGCGAGTCCTTCTCCCATAGAAGACGACGACGACGACGACGACGACGACGACAGATCATCAGCATCATCGTCTGCAGCAACCTCGATGGAGAAGATGAAGCTCGTCTGGAAAGAAAAGCTTGCTTGGGAGTTCGTGTCAATGAATTGGATTGGAGCTCGATACAAAGCTCTTCCTGAGCTTTTCTGCGTGAGCTCCAATGCTAGATCCTCCTGTGCAACAGAGGCATCCCCCAGCAGAGACAAGTCTTTGTGGTTGCCGTTGTTAGAGAATTGGACAAAGGAGAACGTCGTACCTTGAGCTGCTGCACTCTTGACTACTACAGAAAACGCTACGAACACCAACACTAGCCACGTTACTGCCGCCGCATTTGTTCCAGAATCTGCACACTCATGTGCGCCAGCTGCTCGTTTCTTCAGGCTGGTCCTGCTACACTGCCGTCGCCTGTCCTCTGGCATTTCGATCAGCGCCATCAGAACAAATGAAATCACGAAAACAATACAAAGATCAATCAGTGAACAAACTGCAATATGTTTCAAAACGCGACCACCTCTGCATCCTCCTCGCTCTCTCTCTCTCTCTCAGACAGCAAATATAGGTCTCAAAATCGAAGAAACCAACTTCTGGGGACCCGGACACGCACACAAACAGCGCAGATTCAAAAAAGGAAGCTACAAAGGACTCCGAGAGATTCTTGAAAAACAGAGCAATCGGTAGAAAAATCCTTGAAAATCGACGTACCCACCACAATCCAACAACCGCAAATTCGCTGCAACAACAACAACAGCGACATAAATGGCTAAGACAACTTTTCAGCTTCTTCAAAGAGTTGAAGACGCGCGAGAAACCAAAAACAAGGCACGCACACACAAGAGAAAGAGCGAGAAGAAGAAGAAGAAGGCGGGAAACAGGTAAGTACAACATCGGTGTTCGAGGAGAGGATCGTCAGCAGCGGCGCGACAGCTGAGGACGAGGAAGAAATCAGGTCTCAGTCGCCGGCGGGCGGAGTTGCACTTGCTGCACTGCACTGCGGCTGCTCTCGCACCTGTGGAGACGGACGTAAGTAATAGCCTCCTACGAGGGAGAATCAATTGGCCAAGTAATTTATGTGCCAGACCCCTCTCTCTCTCTCTCTCTCTCTCTCTCTCTCTCTTTTGTACCTACCATCTTCCTCTCAATCTACCTACTGCTCCAATCTGAATTGCTTCACTGAATTTACAAACATCTCAACACTCCACTTTAACTTATTATTATGGTGCATTTTCACACTTGATGTTAAGTCAGTGCTAAATGAAAATCTAGGTGGCATCCTAGGTGGCACCCAATGCTTTTAAATGGACCATAGCTCAATGTTAAGTGAATGCTAGCTCTAACATAAAACAAGGTTTAAAGTTCTAAATGGCTAGCATGGTGTTACTGGACTCAACCCTAGTAGAGTCCCTAACAC
>Ga0116227_10010456_pt1 | contig 16203 bp, 8 predicted proteins | sample S1TSphgellanicum_FD_89693 | JGI IMG/M metagenome (GOLD analysis project Ga0116227, IMG submission 89693) | Host-associated microbial communities from peat moss isolated from Minnesota, USA - S1T2_Fb - Sphagnum magellanicum MG | ecosystem: Host-associated > Plants > Peat moss > Unclassified...
AAAAAAAAAAAAAAAAGAAAAAAAAAAAAAAGAAAAAAAAAAAAAAAAAAAAAGTAAAAACAAAAAAAAAAAAAAAAAAAAAAAAAAAAGGTTCATTAAAATACGTAAAAATTAGAATTGAACCAAGGAAAAAATAAGCCTTCCCAATGGATCATCCTACCACATGCCAATAGAAGAATGAATAACTTTGAAATATCTCAAAGTGCTTTGATGAAGTTTACATAATGTTGTACATGTATTTGTTTACATTGCAACCATCAAAATTTGCCAAGCAAACTATTTAAAATGTACAATGATTCAAACACCTTCTAGTTTGTAAACTTTCTAAAGCTCATAGATGTTGTTACAAACACATTTTGTAGGATTGCATAGAATTAGGTGACCAACCTAAATGATGGCACAAAACACTTAACTTTTTAGATTATGGGACAATCTCACATTGTCCATTTTGTTCATCTTTTAATTGTTTTCCAATTTCCAATTACTCATGATGCAACCATCATAATTATGAAAGCCCAATGCATTACTAAATCTGATTTGTTCACTAAGTTGAAGTGCAAGTTTTTGAATCGTGAATTGACGAATGCTCTTAGGATCATTTACTGACAATATTGGTTACCACCAGATTGTGAATCCACTTTTGTAACTCAATTGAGCTTGATCATTTCACATTATTACGCACCAAAGAAACTTGGTACATGCTGCTCATTAGTTGTGAGCCATTTTCAAGGCATGTTTTGAGTCTGTAGACGATCCTTTTTGAGTTGACTGTGAAAATTCAGTCTCCTAAGACCATGAAATGAAAATCTAGTCACTAAATTGTGGCGTCAACTTTCTACAAACAATTTACAAGTTGTTGGTGTCTCTGAGTTCATTAAACTTGCTAAAATGACCAGTGTCCAAGTCACTAACAACGTAAACTAAGAGACACATATTACCATCTTTATACCACCAAATCAGTACCACTAAACAAAACAAATGGGGAACCAAATGAAAACTACATTCTGTAGTCTCCCCCTTACAGGCAGAGCTGATAAATGGAGAATCAAAGCCCCAATTTCTCAACACTAATGAGAAAATGAGCACAAAAATCTGCTCAAAACCAAAAGCAGGTGTTACCAAACCATTCTGGTGCTGCAGCCCACCAGTTGAAGTCTCCATGTAGGTCTAAAGTCTAAACCCTAAACCCTAAAGTCTACACCCTAAAGCACCAATGTGCATGCAGCAGAAAACTGCAACATTGAAAAAAATCTGTAGGAGCACACAATAAGAACAGAAACACACATTTGCATACTAACTGACCAGCAATAAATTGGAGCTTCACTGAATTAATGTCTTCATAATAGCATAGTACCAGACATAAACGAGGACAACAGTACCCAATGATCCAAAAAAATACTCCATTGAGAAGACAAGGACCCATCTCACAATATAGCATCACAATACATCAACGTAGTAGAAAGTGGGCAAATTTCAAGCTAGTTACTGCTATAAGATGGAGATTGATATGCAAGCAGAAGATGGAGATTGCTACGGAAGAAAACTAAAAGTACCTATACAGAAGATACCATTGGATTGATATAGATTAGTGGGTTGATGGGACTGGTTTAACACTTTATACTCATCTGAAAGTTTCCACACAATGGCAATCCATTGTTCTCTTGAGGTACTCCTAAGTGCCTGCAGTGCAAGATAAGAAAATGTGCCTAATGGGACAATTAGATGCTCATAGTGCATTTCAACTGGTGATTATCACACACTTTCATGGTCAAAAAAAATGGCTCCAGTCAATCACCTCATGTGAGGTCATAACTGGCTTCTGAAGATTCTAAAGGAACGAAGTCAAGCAAAAACTAGACAATGTTGCAGTACAAAAGACATATACCTTGCACCAAAAGCATTATCACGATTCAGAAGGCAGCCTTTGTCTTTTCCCTGAGATTCTTCAACTCCTTATCAGTATCAGGCAGAGGTCATGCAACAACACTATTATAGAATCTTCCCTGAAACCACATCACCAAACACCACAACTTTCACAAATCATCATATCCACCACAGTGTGTTGATCATTAAAAACATACCAAGAGATACAGATTAGTTAAATGTCTGTCAAACTCCAGTTGATTAGATCAACGGATCAAAAAACTTAACTAACTTCAAGACTGCACATAAGCATGAAATCTCAAGAACTACCCAAACCCTTTTGGGAATATACATTTATCAACTCCACAACTACAGATCTACAAACATATGCAGTCTGGACTAAAGACACTGCAAGACTTTTCTCAATGACGATTACAAGCAGCACAAATTCTCATAGAGAACGAAGTACAAAAGATAAGTACAACCCTGTTCTTCAAGGGACATCAAGTACAGCTCTGTAGGGGTAGAGACTTGTGAATCACAAACAAAACAAGAGCCAATGCAAGTTCATTCCAACAATGACAGTATTTTCCAATGCAAAGTTGAGCTTATCTCAGAAAGTAAAATACAAATTGTTTCTCCATTTTCACATGGATTATAAGCACGAAGGTCATTTTGCATAAACCAAGGTTCATCACCATTTCCTCTAGAGAAGGAAGACCATGATGATGATGACGATGATGATAGGCTTCAAATATGATGAGGAACATGAGAAACTTGAATCTTGAGAACGTCTCCCTCTGGAGTGTGGGTGGGGAAGATCATTTTGCACAAACCAATTGTTGTCACCATTCCCTCCAAAGAAGAAAAACCATGACCCCAAGTAGCAAAAAAATGATGAGAAACATGAAATACTCAAATCCTGAGAATTTCTCCTTCTGAAAGATGTAAGGTTCACAGGCCGCTTGAATATTGTCAATGTATTTCTGAGTTGCTGCTGCTGATGGGTCCTTATTGTCTATCTTGGAAGCCAAGGTCGAAGAGAATTTGTAGAACCCTTCATACACATCTGACATTGACCTGGTCTCAAAGACTTTAGCAGTCAATCCACGACGAATTTTAACAACTCCTCTGAAGACTTCAATGTTGTTGTAGCACATGGCATATGAGGCAATCGCCATTAACTGCGGGATTGCACAGAAGCGCAGATTTGATGGATCATTCACAGCTGACAGGTACTGGAGACAATCTGTTGCATGGGAAAGGCCATTGGTAATCATGGCATTCAGACATTGCACTGCTTTTTCTGAGTTCTCCTCTTGTTTGAAATCCTCAAGCCGAGCAGCATATCGACCCCAAATCTCACGAGGCCAGAACATTCTGGGTGCTGGAATCTCATTGATGTCTTCCAAGTAATCTCTGATGATATTTATTTTCTGGAGAAACAAGCCCATGGAGTTGGAAAGAGAGTCTGGGGCAAGTGCCTCCAGGCCTGATGAATGAAAGAGTCGTGAAAGTCCCAATCCCACAATCCCAGCCACATAGTAACAATACTCGTCATAGTCCTCCACTGTCTCTACCTCAGACTCGATAAACTTGGCCATCCCAGCTCCCATCCGTTGAGTCATTTCGGCAATCACGTCTTGGTATCCTTTGCTTAACCCGAGAAAGGCATTGGAAACAAAACCAAATTTGTCCATTAGCTCTTTGTAGTCCTTCACCCCACAAGCGAAATGCCAAGAAGGATCGTAAATCGTCTTGTGAAATTCCTTAAGGATGGGTACCTTGACTTCAATCGGAATGCTCATGTCATCCTCCACCGTGTCAAGCCCTCGCAGTACAACGTAGAAGACACAAACTGCGTCGCGCAGTTCAGGACCCAGCTGCTGGATGACGATGGAAAAACTGCGAGACACTCTTGTCAATATCTTGTAACAGAATGCAAGATCTGGATCTGCTGGAATCGCCCGACTGGCTTGCATTGCCGCGATCTTCAACTTCACCAACGCCGGCAACTCCTCCGGATGCTTCAACAACACTTCTACCAAACCCATTTCTGCGATTTTTCTCTACACAAAAGAAAAATAGCCCACCACAAAATGCAAACCCACAGAATAGAAAACAAGGAGAAAAACGAAAGAGAAAGGATCCAGAGACGAAAGGAGAGGAGAGGAGAGAAAAGACAAGCATCTTTTCTCTCTCTCTCTCTGTGTCTCTCTCTCGCATGACTGACACACAATGCTCATCTACCTTTTTAGGGTTTGCTTTTTTTAGGGTTTCCAGGTGCCTAATGCCTTTTCTTTTTTTCTGGCTACTTTTTTTTTTTCAACTGGCTAAAAACATGCACGCGTGTGTGTGTGCGCTTTTTCGGGTTTTCTAATTGCCAAAATTCTACAGATTTTCTAAAAAATATCGCCAGATTTCTCTATTGGGTTCTAAAACTCATGTAGCCCACAAATGTGAAGGAATCTTAAACTCTTTTATTTCCATATCCTGTTGATTATAGCCAAATTTGGCTAAACTGTATTGTTATGGATCATCACCAGTTCAGCTACATCACAAACATTTCATCCAAATTTCTGAAATTTTCTGCCTCTCAGAAAATGGAAAAACTGTAAAATGGGAATTTTCTAATCTTGCTGTTCTCAAACTGTTCCCACAAAGTTCCCCATGGTTCTTTATTATGTTCCAATTGTGTTTAAAGTTCCCTTGTTCATATGCAGTTCTTTTATTATGTTCCCAATGTGTTCCCACCAAGTTCCTGATGCTTCTTCATCATGTTCCCAATTTGTTCCCACTAAGTTCCTCAGGGTTCTTTATGATGTTCCCAATGTGTTGCATTTTTTTCCCTTGAGTTTTACCTCTTGGACACGGGCAGCATAATAGAATAATTTTGAAGATTCCATGTCGAACAACAGAATATTCCCGAAGCTTCAAAAAGATTCCTTATTTTCCTTTACAAACTTTTGTTCTCTGAGAAAAGTAACCCACCTTTTTTTTAAATTTTCAACAATTTTTACAAATAGTACAATTAGTGTCAAAGCTGCCAATTTATTCTTAATAACATCAATATTGTTGTTTTTTTTAAATTTTTTTTAAATTCAGTTTTTTTATATTAATAGTAATCATTTCAAAAAAGATTTGGCATTAAACTGGCAACAATTCTTCAGAATTTTCCCAAAAAAATAGAAAAATTGGCAAAACAAATTGCCCCAAAACTAAAAAAGAATCTTTCAAGATGTGATAAAAAATTTCCCCAAAAACATTTCCTCACAAATTCGGTAATTTTCTTATACAAAGGAATTTGTGACAAAATATTTCCTTTGGATTTTTTTTGGTCAAAATTTTGTATAGTCTCAGGTTCGAGCTTTATACCCTTCACATGTGTAAAGAACCTCTTGATTTTTTATTTTTTTTAATTTTGAAAATGAATTTCAGAATATCAAATTTCGGGAAGTTCCCTTGACATCTTCTGCCCCCAAAAAAAAAAACACTGGAAAGAATAGCCGGGTAGTTCTTTATGGCAATGAAAAAAACACGTTGCAACACAATACTTCCCCATATCCATTGCCCGAAGTCAAAATGTACCCTTTTAAGTTACACTAGTGTGGCTTGTGCTCTTGAGCATATATCCTAATACCTCTTCAATGAACTTTGGAAAGGCAAATGATACACCTTCATTAACTTAAGTCTGAAATTCAATTTGCATTAACCTTTTTTTTCATTAAATTTTCAATGACAACATTGTTCAAAATTCAATGACTCCTACTAATGGTCTTTTTGTCAAAATTTTATGTAGCCAAAATGGCAATCAACCATAGGAAGATTTAGCCAAATTAGGAGGAAAAAAAAAGAAATATCAATATAAAAATATTTAAACATCTTTTTATAATTTTGGCTACCCATTTAAAAATAAGTGTAGAAATCTAGAAAAAAAAAATTTTAATTGTTTTTCAATTTTTGGTGATTGAAAACCTCATAAATATTTTTTTTCATTTTGAATTTCATTTTTTGACAAAATTTCCCCACTAAAAAATGTTGATTCTTGCACCATAGGTCTAAACATTACTAAACCATGACAATGGTGTGTGATGAAATGGAGGGGTGGATGAAGCATTACACAGATGAAAGAGTGTTATCCACACTTGAAAATTGAACATGACAAAACTTTTGACAATTGCTTGTGATGTGAAGCATGAAGTTATTTTGGTTTCTTGCTTGTTATGATAAAGGCAGCTATTCATTATTGACATTACTTGTTGAATGGTGAGGTGCTCTCCTTGGGTGCATCTCTTGTGGTGTGGTTGTTTTCCTGCTAGAACTTTGATGGCGATCTATCAAGTAATGGAACTGGATGGAAATAAAAGAGCGTGATTAATTCAAAGGTGGGCAAAACTAAGTGGATTTGTGTTGCTTAAGGATGAAGGAAATGATTTTTTTTTTTTTTTTTGGGAATTGATAAATTGCATTTTGGAAGAGTAATAGTATTCCATTGTGTTATGTCTCTCCTTAAGAAAGGTGCATTGTAGTATAGATGGGTTGATGATAGGAAGAGGATGAAAGCTTCAAGGATCTCGGGAGGGTTTGTGAAGAGTAGCATCATTGTGTGAATATGTTTGTTTTGTTTGGTTTGTCAATTCCTTAAGTCACAAAAAGAGAAAGAGAACCTAGTTTTCTGGGCACTCTAAAGGAATATGGGGCCTTTGCAGCAAGTTATATTTTAATGTGATTTACTAAAAGGTGTCAATTTTCCTTGTCCATCTTTTAGTGTTGATTGTGGGGTTCAGGCATTCCTTTATCATGCAATGTTGTTGTTATGAATTGATTAAGATGTTGAATGATTGAAAGAAGTAGCAAACATTTTTTTGTGAAATTGTGTAGTGAGTATTATATGTGTATGTTGCATGTGTGGTTGTTAGTGGGCTTTGTGACAAATAAACACTTTATCATGACCTCTTGATATTTAAGAGAGTGAGGTCGAAGAGCTGTGATTCCTAGAAACCCACTAAATTAGGGTCAACAATGATGTAATGGTGCTTGGGATCAGATTCATGATGATCATATTATGTTATTCATATGTTTTGTAACAAAAACCTTGATGTTGCAAAATTCATCTTAATATTTGTTGAATGGTGTGTTGCAATAGTTCAACCTGTTTCTTTTTGTTACAGGTGCACCCCCCCTATTCATCTAAGGTTACAATGGTGCACCATTTTTCATTGAAGGCTTTTTGAGGACACCAAGAGCACAACATGGAAGGTGAGAGGGTTGCCATGGTTAGAGATACCTTGACATGACAAAATAATCAAACAAACTACTTTCCTTATTATTAATAGGAAGGTAGGCCAAAGGGCAAAGATGAACCAACATTTCCAGTCATACCTACATAATAATAATAAAAAGATAATAGATGATCCTCAAAAAATCATCTTACATTGTCATTTCTTATAGGCCTCCTTTGTTGTTATTTTTGTGATGAAATGTTTTTTAGTTTGTTATTTTTGCACATTTTTAGTTTTTGTGGTTTGCATATCACACAAGTTGTGTAAAAGGTTGCTTTGTTACCTTGAAAATTTGCCAAAACAAAATTCATTATTTGTTTTCATGTGTTATTTTTGTGTTGTTATGGATGATCAATGAATCCTTGATTGTTTCTTCACCCTACTAGAAATACTTGAAGTGATTTAAAAAATTAACCTTTGTTGGTTTTCAATCATTGCATATATTGCAAATAATTTTTCTAATACCCAATCCATCTTAATTGTCATTGTATTTCATAATAATCAATTGTCAACAGTTACAAATTTTTTAAACAATGATTTTTGCCACTTGGTGAAGCCAAAATCAATTAGATGGTTTTTTCAATTCCTCATGATAGAATATTACAATGACAAGTGCATCAAGAATTATAAGATGAACAAAGAATTATTTTTTAAAAAATTTGGGAAAATGAGGGTCAAAATTATTAAACATGACACAAAATATGGTCCCTATTAAAATTTGGGTAACTTTGTTCAATTACAATTTATAATTTTCTTGTATGCAATGAATTATTTATTATTGGGAAATATATTATTTTTATTGTTCTTCATGAATTTGTGTATGATGTCAATGTTGTGTATAATTCATTATTTTTAAATGGCCAACATGTTTAGAGATGCAAGTGGTGATGGAAAAGTTTAAGAGATGATGTGAATTGCCTTATATTCAAGGAGTTATAGATGGAATTCACATTGCTACAACAAAACCAATTGGGGCTTTTGCAAATGAATATTATTATAAAACATGAAATTATAACATTATAGCCCAAGCTACTATTGATTGTAATTTAAGAAGTTTACAAACATGTATGTTGGTCTACCTAGGTTGGTTAATGAATTTCATGTGTTGAGGAAATTCATTTTGCAATATAGAAGCTTGTTAAGTAGATAGTTTAGGACATTAAATGCACATTTTTCCTCCATATATGATTGTTGATAATGAGTATTCTCCTATTTCTTGGATCATGACCCCTTTTAAGGAGGGTCAACATATAGTCCTTGAATAACTTTATAATTGTTTAAGCACAAGTGCAAATGTTTTGTTGTTGTAAATGTTTTTGGATTTTAAAATAAAACTTTCAAAGAATTCCTTGGAAAATTTAACTTACATACTTTCATATTCAATTTTTTAAATTTGTGTTTGCTTGCATTTTGTATAACATATTGAAATCAAAAGGGGAATTTGATACACAAAGGTTCATGCGCACTATTTCAAAACTTTGAAATGTAAAGAGATATTCAACATGTGCACGGGTTGTATATAGTCAATGTTGAGCCAAATATTTTTTAAAAGAAATATCTTGTAGATTAATTGATTTTGTTCCCAAGAAAACAATGGAATATTTCATGACCTCATTTGATTTCAATCACCCTTTTTTTTTCAAATGTCATTTAGCAAGCTTATCAATTGTTTTCAAATTGTTCAACTCAATAACAACAATTCATATACAGAATAAATCCTATAGTTATAGAGGATCAACACATTAACTATCAATTCAAACACATACCTATTATTGTTTATGGCTTCATCCAAAGAAATGGATTGCAATTCACCAAAATCAAAGTTGGATGCAACTCCAAATTCAAATGACCAAAAGTCATAAGATCATATGTTTAAATTATTAGTTCCAAAAAATGTGGAAACAAAACAAATTTTAGGGTTTTATTGCAAAAAACAAAAAAGTAAAATCAAAGAGTTGTGAGAGTAAAAAAAAGAGTGAAATATTAAAAAAGGAAACAAAAGAACAAGTGTCATGATGTAATAATGACATAGTGAAGGTCAATGTTACAAATAATGAAGATGTGTAGCGAAATGTTGTAAAAAAAAAGAATGTTGTACCAACAAAAAAAAAAATAGTGATGAAGAAATGTTAATGCTGGAAACAATAGAAGAAAGTTGATGTGAAGAAGACGAAAGGTTGACAAAGATGTTGGAACACATTGTGAGCAATATTTTGCAACAAAACTATAAATATATATATTTTTTAGTGGTTGGTTTTGTATCCAAGGACATATTACCATAAAAGAAGAAGAATGTTGTTATAGTGACACAAGAACACCCATGAGAAGATGACACAAATAGTTTGGTGAATTGTTAGCAAGCATAAAGAAGCTAAACAAACTTGTGGAACTTATTATAGAAGCCAAACAAATTTGTGGAACTACTAGCTCATTACAACTAGACTTTGCAAGATTGGGCCATTTGCGTTGCATTTATGACAAACTAAAAAGAGTTAGACACATCTTATGTTTAAAAAAATGATCAAGGTTGGTTGATATGAAAGCCTTGACAACCTTTTTACAAAAGCCAGTAAAAGTCACACTTTGGGTTCCTCCCTTCTTTAATTTTGTTTGGATATCGATGGCAAGATCAAAAGTAAAAATGGGAAGTGATAACAACTTTGGTCAAGCCAACATGACAATGGACATCTTAGGATCAATTGTGTAAGGGTTATTCTTGAATGTGTTATGTGCCTACAAAGGACCCATTCTAAAGTGTTTTTGGATATTGACATTCTATTAACCAAGTCCCAAGTACACCATTGAAAAACAAGTTACATTATAGCCAAATGGATAATAAGGAGACAAGTAGGAAATTCTATAACAACCAAAGTTACGATATGGAAAAATGTTTTCATATGAATTCAATTAAAATGGCAAAATTTCAAAAAACTAATTCATATCTTTATCCAAAAGAAGGAAAGTATGGTTAAAAAAGATTGCAACATAGAAGCATGACTTTTTGTGTAGAACTTGTATTCAATTCAAACACATAAATGAAAATTGTAAGAAATATTTTTCATGAGAATTGAAAAATCTCCATTTTCACAACTAAAAGAAAGCAAAGCAAGGTTAACAATTTTTCAACAAGCCATAAAGAATTTTAGAGAAGGAAAAAATAAATTTGAACAACAAACCAATAAACAAAAACCAAAAAATAGCAAAATACACACAAAAGCAATTTGAACAATAATGAATTGTAAAAAAAATCAATAAGATGTGCATCAATTCATCCAAACCTTTGTAGACCCTTACAAAATTAAACATAAATTTTTGTGCATAACATGTTTATAAGAACATAGGCTTCAACTGCTTGTTTACATAAATTTTAGTTTCATATGCACCATTTGTTAAAGCGATAAAAATGCAATAAATAATAAATACCTAACAATAACATATGACAAACATACACAATTAGTACATGTTTGTATGGGAGGGCCAAATTAATGAGCACATGTTTATTTATAAGGTTAACTAACATAGGTTAATACCCTAGAACATGAACAATTGTGAAGGATGCAATGAGCTCAATGATAATGAGATGCAAAACCACTATAGTTAGTAGTGAATCCATATACTACGAAGGAGTAAACAAGCTATAAAATGGATATTGGGGACACCCATGACACCAACTAGGTTATCACCATATGAGGAACAATTTGAGCAATGGTGGCAACCCCATTTGACTATTAACAAAATCAAATACAACCCAAATACCACACCAAAAAATCCCCATCACATGGCTAAAAGGTTTTTGAGTTTATGGGAAAATGATCAAGGAAGTATATGAATATGCTACCAATCCTTGGCCAAGATGGAAATCTATAATAAACAAACAAACAAACATTGATTGAATGGGGGAGAAACATTACTATAGCTCAACATGGATATAAACATCATAGGGCAAGTGACTTTGGAGGTAAGCAAAGTAACACCTCAATCCCTATAATAAATGTTAATTGTAAATTTATTTGCAATGATATTTGGAAATTAGATAATGGGATTCAAAAGGAAGAGTGAAAGCATGAGAAAAAGTTAAATAAATTATGCTCATATATTAAATACATGTACCTTATAATAACATATATAGTAATTATTTAATATTTTAAATGTTAAATTTTAATTGTTATCTTACCAAATACATATTAAGGAATGGTGATAAGGTAAATTTCAAGTTTCTTTTTCTTCCAATCACGTTTTGTTTTGGTTGCATAAGTGGTAAATTATTTGGTAGAAAAAAAAATTTACACAAGTTTTAAATGCATTTTCCCTTTTTTCACATTGTTTCAAAAATTAGCAAAAAATTGCTTTAAATTATTCCTAAAAAAGAAAATAAAATTGGATACAAATGAAGAAAGTTTGCATCGATAGTAAAAATAAATTAAGTTAAAAAAATTCAAAAAATATTTATCAAAAACTCAAAACAATAAAAAGACCAAAAAAAATCACACCAGCCTAATTTGTCTTATTACTAAAAATATTTTTATAATGTGTCATGAACCAAATTGTTGCTTCACTAATTACAATTGTAAGGAGTTTTTGCATGGATGAGTTTGAGATGTCATTGTTGTGGATTAGAAAATCATGCCTATAGATGAAAAAATAAATGGTAAAAATAGTTTTTGTGCATGAAAGTGAATGACAAGTTTAATTGGTCCATCAATCAATAAAAACTTGAGAATGAATTTTCAAATGGATGAAAATTATAAAGATGATAATAGATAGAAATCAAGATGACAAACATCAAGTTCATAGATGAAATAAGACAAACCACTCCATGAGTCACCAAAAAAAAAACAATGGGTAAGTTGATGGTAAATGAACCACACCAATTTTTTTTCCAAAAGCACAAGAATAAGGAATTGAGAGTAGAAAGTGAGATGGTGTGTAACAATTACATAAATTTTATGTTTTAATTACACTTTTGAGTTTTACAATAGATTTTTTTTTGAATTCTATAATTTATCTTTACATTTATCCAAGGGTTATGAGAAAGAAAAGTGTAGATTATGAATTTTGCAATTTATTTTCTCATCATTCCAAATGAAGATCCTAAACCATGTAAAATCTAATAATTATTCAATTTGCATTGATATGAATTCTAAAAAAAAATGGATCAATTTTGATAATTCTTGTTTAATTTACTTAGGACCTCATGAGTGGTAATTAGTGTTAAATTAGTGTTTTTTCACCCTCAAATGTTGATAGAAGGGATTCATTAGTTTACATGTCATTTTTCAGCGTATAGTACATCACAATATATGTAGATTATATAAAAAATATTGAATTTAAATTGAGTTGAAAATTTACATGTAGTGAATCATTTTTATCATAAACACACCCCAACATGTCATGGTTGGATAAGAAAGGTGACAACAAAACTAAGCTTCAATGAACAAAGATGTCCCCATAAAATATGAATGAAAGTTGGCCTAAGATCATGGACAAAACCTATGAAATTAAATTTAAAACACTCCATGAAAAAAATACCCACATTGGTAACGACTAGATTAAAAAAGGATGTTTAGATGAACAAAGAGGTCTCCATAAATTGTGAATGAAAAAGTCCCAAAACAAACAACTATTTGCTAACCTTGAACTTAGATGGTGGAAAAAATGATGAAAACAAGATGAAATTAGGCCCAAGATCATGGATAAAATACACCAAAATTAAATGAAACAACATTTCACAAAGAAAAAAAGAAAAACAAAAAACCTTGTACTGGTCATGTTGGATGAAGGTAACAACAACAAAATTGTGTTCAATTGAACAAAGATATCTCCAAAAATAATGGATGTAGTAGTCCCAAAATGGATGATTATTTGTTGAGCTCAAACAAAATTTAGAGGGAAAAAAATGGAAATGAGATGAAGAATGATGATAATGCATGCAAAACATTGTAGAAATGGATGAATAAAAGACAAAGGGGGTGAAAATTTTATGTGATCCAATTTTTATTTTATTTTATTTCTGAAATGACCTTTTGATTTTGTGAAATGGAAGAGTAAACTTTGAGAGTGTTAGAGTGGATTCATGACCTTTTATTTTGTGTGAAATGTTTTTAAGAGACAATCCATTTGAAGCTTGTTGGAATTTCTTTGAAGCTTTACACATATAGTTTTGTCATCATTAGTTTGTGAAGGAGAAGGGGACTTGGGAAGATGTGTGTGTGTGATAGTTCTATTTTTTTTTGGAGGGGTGTGAATGAGTTGGATGAGAGCTAGGGGAAAAGGTAAATCACAAAAAGGAGTAGGAGGGAAAACAACATCACAAACAATTCCTAGGCCACAATTTGGAATAATGTAGTTGTGCAAAAATGATTCCATAGGTTTGTATTATTTAAACACAAATGTTGTACGTTTATTCAATTGTTTAGACATGAATCTTGTACATCTATTCACATTATTTAGACACAAATGTCATGTACATGACATCCATGTTTAAATAGTACACTGCATTTATGTTTAAACAATATGGACCTATGGAAAAATATAATTTGTGCAATTACTATTGTCAAATCGTGGCTCAAAAAGTTGGTGATGAAGAGAGGCCAACTAGTGGAGGGCATGTTGGTGAGATGTTAGAGGTAGTGCATCAATAACTAATCATACATGATGCATTTAGTTATTTCAAAGTCAAAAAAAAATGAAAGTATGAATAATTTTTTGTAGTGGAATGAAAATTTTCAAAATGTAAAAGTTCAACATTGTAAGGGTGATTGAGCATGTGAAAAAAAAATCTAAAGACACAAAACACTAGCATGTTCATATCAAAGGTTATGAAATCACCTTGTTAAAGGAGGAAAAAGAAAAATCAATGGAGTTTGATTAAACCATGTATTATGTCAACAAAATTAAAACATGTCTCCAAAGTGATGAATAGGTGTACAAGGTTCTTTAAAGATTTTAAACATGTATTGCAAAGGCAACAAGAACATCAACAAGGTGTATTAGGAAGTGTCTAGATGTTCAAAAACCACTTCAACTTGTTGGAAGAATTCACTTGTTTTTTCCCATAATCCACATGTTCAAGTGTGGTGGAGTTGAATGTCAAAAACCTGCCTTATCCTATATGGTGAATGTACAAAATTGTGAGCATTACAATATGTAGCATAATGCACACTTAATTTATGTTTGTGATGTTGTTTAGGTGTGTAGTTGTTGTGCAAGCTAAAACAAGCACCTGAAGTTGAGATTGCACTTGAGTTGGCAATGTTGTGTGTTTGAACAAAACTCACATGAACAAATTTGAGGTTCCATTTGATGTTACTTACTAGTGTATTGGTTTTAATTTCTCTAACAAATTTTGGTGGGAATATTTTGAATGCACACAATTAGTCACAAGGTTGGGAATTCAAATCTTTATTTGCATAATTTTCTTGAATCAAGGTTGAAGACCACAAGCATTATTAATGGTGTTTTAATCAAATGCTTTTTGAAAACTTGTTCCACATTCATAGCCATGAAAAGCACAACTAGGTTTTCTTAGGGTGCCTTGTATGTAGTAATGTAGATCTTTGTTATGTTTGATGTATCCTTCATCGTTTGGATTTGATCATTGTGAACATGCAAACGAATTTAAACCTAGACATATTGACATTGTATGGTAGGTGTGTTGGACCTTCTTTGTTGATGTCCATGGTTATCATGATGTACCTTGTCATGCATATCACTGAAGAGAGATGTTGGGAACTTATTACTTACTCTTTTATAGTTTTTCACATTGAAATTTCTCTATTGACCCCTTGTTCACACAATGTGGTTAATTATTAAAGGTTCATTTTGGTGACATTTTGTTTTGATTTTGTTAGAATTGACACAAATGGTTACCTTTAGACTTTATGGAATTTTTATGCAATTTCACATATGTTTTCCAATGGCCAAGGCAATGTACTACATCTCAAAGTAGTTAGTATTGGTCTACTTGAAAAAGAAACTTGGAGCTAGTATGTGGACAATCCTGCATGTGGTCTTTTACTAATGGAATGTTCAAGACCATGCAAAGGATTACAAAAAGGTTGTTGAAATGTTTTTTTTTCATCACAAAAATCCATTGGCCTCTTCAAATTTGATTGATTTTATTAATTTGGTAAAATTCTGGTTTAATTCAATTGAAATAGGTTAATTTTGAATTGAAATGGAATTCGAATCAATTGATTTGAGTTAAAATTTGTTGACTCAAATTCAATCAAATTATTGAAATCAATTCAATAATTGAATTGATTTTTTGATGTAATTTAATTGAAATGGGTTGAATTTGAATTGAATTGAATTTTTTCAAATGCCATTCAAAATCAATTTATTTTATCAACTGATTGACTATTAATTAAATTATACCAATAAAATTGATTGAATTTGAATTTGAATATGAAATTGGCCAATTCAATTTGGCAAAAATCACACAAATTCAATTCAACAAAATTGAATTCAAATTGAATTAAGTTCAATTTGATTCAACATATTGATTTGAATTTTGTGAATTGAATTGGTTTTTTAAAAAATAAAAAACTTTCACAACAAATTGTGGATTTTTTTGTAAATTATTATCATGACATCAATAATTTTTTTGTATGTAACAAAATGAAGAGGATATTTTATTTTTCTTCATTTATATATTTATTTTTCGCAAAGCGCTGGTGGCTTTTTGCTTTGCTTCTTTTATAAAGAAAGAAAATATAAAATTTAGATGTCATTTGCAGAACTTATTTGATACCATAAATCGCAAAAGCTCCCTTAAGAGCCAATCTAAAGTAGCACCTTCAAGTCTCCTTCGAGAGCCCTTGGATACGAAATTAAAAAATAATGCAAATACAAGAAGAGATAAGAGGCAGTGTAAGGTTTACAAGGTGGAAGGAGTTGAAAAAACAAATATATATGTATTTGCTTTATGTTTTACGGAATAATTTAGATTTCTTCTTTTTGACACGAAATGCAAAAGATAAGGTTTTGTTTATTGATGAACGGCAGATTTACATGGACATTGCTTTCTTTTTTCTGATTTTCTTATTAGTGAGTTCTA
>Ga0116227_10010458_pt1 | contig 16201 bp, 10 predicted proteins | sample S1TSphgellanicum_FD_89693 | JGI IMG/M metagenome (GOLD analysis project Ga0116227, IMG submission 89693) | Host-associated microbial communities from peat moss isolated from Minnesota, USA - S1T2_Fb - Sphagnum magellanicum MG | ecosystem: Host-associated > Plants > Peat moss > Unclassified...
AAGGGGGCTGAAAAATCCCTGGGCAAGGCAAGAGGATGTGTTTTTGGTTCATCCCCAAAACAGCTTGAACGGCCTCATCCTGAACTGGGGCATTGGTGGCTGTTGTTTCACTCCAGCCATAGGGCATCAAATGCGTAACTGGGATGAAATTTTACGAAACGAAATAATTGGGACCCAAACTAGGTTTCCCACCAAACTGAGTTTCATCCTATCTTTCCTTTTTCCTGAGCGCCTCCACTACTGCTGCATATATTTTCATTGCTCCTACCTGTACAACTACTGTAGTTAGGTACTCTCGAACATTGTGCATGAAATGCTGAGTTTCAGCATTTCATTCTGAGATTTAATAAACTTTCCTTACTTTGTGGATATCACTGAAAGAGAGGGTGACTTCATGGATAACTTTATTATGTGAGAGTACACTGCCTCTTTCTGCAAGATGGCAGTCTCCAGTAAACTGATGCGCAACAACATTTGCCCTCTATGGAAGGAAACCACTGGGAGCCCAGAGGACCAAAATCAAAATACTTTGGACTACGGTTTTTCTGAGGACAATACAACGAATGCTGCACCCAACTGCAGAATGTCATAACCACTAAGACCCTGTGAGAATGTAAGTGACATTACAGTACATGTTTAGGGTTTAGGGTTTAGAACTGGCCCAAAGGGCTTCACAGGTCTGAGCCTGAGTGACATGGGCAAGAACCTGTGAACCCCAAAGGGGGCCATTAACCTGCATAAAGGGTTTTTGAATAAAATAAAGAGCTTGCCAACCTGGGGAGTGGGTTAAAGTTAGTGAACCCCTCCCGCCAACCTGGAGAATGGGTTACACTCTACAAACCAACTGCCAGACAGATCCACAGGTAGCTTATAAGCACACTAAAACTACAAAGGACTTCTTTTCAAAATGCTTTACTATAGGGAGCAAAGTTTTTCATTCTTCCAACAAGCAATAAACTTTTTTCAATTGGTCCAATGAATTTGGCAACACACTTGCTATCTGATTAGAGTATCACCGCATACATATGGAATACGAAAGAGGCCAAGCTATGTCAAAGGCCTATGCTAAGGTGAAAACCTCTAGGTAGCCTAGGATAAAAGCTAGGTGGCCTAAGGTGTAAAGTGTAGGGTAACCTATGAAATAGATGCACTACTTACCTTTCCTTATTTCTAAAGTAAAAATCCCTGATTTGTTAATAAAATGTCATGATTTTTTATTGGCTGTTGGTAATTTGTTTGGTAATTGAGCTTTGATTTTGGGTCCTTGATGTTGCCTTCGCATTTTAAGTACAAGATTACTGAGTGGAGTTTTGCTTTCTTGGAACAAAGGATGAACTTTCCTTCAATTGCTCCAATGAGTTTGGGCAGGTTTGCAGTTTAGGGTTTTTGCTCCTTGTTGGAAAATTGACATTTGATTGTTTGCGTCATTTCTTTTTGCCTTTGCATTTCATTCACTATTGTTGTCTTCTCTTGGAGTAAAGTTTGTCAGGTTTATTTCACTTTTGTTTTGAGCTAATTTTCCGGTTCCTGAGCGCACTCATCTGTCCCCAAGTGGCCAGTCATGTCCTGTTAGCATGTTGCTTCTTATGAAGGGCTGAAAGACAGTGAGCTGTTCCTACAACCCTTGCACATGCTCCCTCTTCCTCTTTCTGCATCATGTCTTAAAGACTGGAAGAAGCATTGTAAGTAAGTAGGTAGGTATATGAGTACACACACAAGCAAGTGAGGAGAATCAGAGAATGAGTAATGCTATCATAGAATCTAGAATACAGAACTCCGGGTTGTCAGCACAATGAACATGAGGACTTTAGGTAACTGAAACATGGACTTGAATGCTCCATTTTTTGGGGGGGAGGAGGTGGTACATATAGGGGGTTTTTTTGGGTGGGTGATGGGTTTTTTCATCAAACTAAGGATAATAAGCTCCAATGACAATCTTGGAGCATTTAGCATTGAGCTTGCATCTAGACGTTCGGGGATCCATCCTAGAGCATCCAGACACTTCCAAACCCATTTGACCATTGTCAACTATGGAGACCTAAAATTCATAAATGGGTTCCAGAGTTATGGAAGCAATCACAGGATTTCAAGAATGATTCGAAGTCAACCACCATGAATTGAGCTTTAACATGTTCGGGATCTTGAAATCAATCACCATGTAATGAGCTTTAATATGTTTGGGATCTTGAAATCAAGGGAGGGTAATACTAAGCAGTTACTTGAAGATAAACACCATGAGAGTGTCTGCTTTCATGTGCACAATCTGAAATTAGAGGGAGCCCATTAACAAGCAGCCCATTGCGAACTGGATTTCCCATTTTATGATGGGTTCTAATAAAATCATGAGAAATGATGGAATCCTGTAAAATGGGTTAGCTGATTTGTGCGCAGGAAGGAAGGAAGGAAGGAAAATTCCCAAAATAAGAGGAGGTAGTAGAGTCCACCTCTGCATTTTGATAATGTACAATGTACCTCACCCATTAGGATTTACCCATTGTAAAGCACAAGGCAATGTTATCACAATTGCAAAGACCTTTGAGAAAATCCCACAGTGTATGTATGTATTATTTAGAGGTACCTGTGACCCCAGAACACATTGGTTCCAAGTTCAAACTAAAGTAGCATCCAACAACCCTACTACACCACTGATGCAATGTTCTTCCCTCTGGGCAGAGCCAAAAATTGCAATATCCCACACTCACCAGCAGCAAAGGTTATTCCATTTTCCAATAAACCACAATTCATCAAATCATTAATCTGATTGTATACACATAACAAGAGGTGAAGAAATAGAAAAACCAGCAATTTAGTTTGTACCTAACAGTAGTGAAATCATCCAAGCGAACAAAATCATTTGGAACCTATGATGATCATGGCCTTCGACAAATAATTTGTAGAACCCCACTACTATTCTGCTGCCAATTAATTGCCAAGAATCTAGAGGTGGCCCAAAATTAACTTACTGGAAACTTAACCCTGTACTACATAAGATTGAGAACTCATAAGGGTACATTCACGAAGCCAAGGTTTTGGATGTCCAGATACTGGCAGGCATAGCATTAAAAGATAACAAGAGCATTGTTTCCATAGTGATGCAAAATTTTGCCTGATCATCTTCTGAAATCAAGTGTGACATAGAGGTATTATGTATACACTGCTTCTAACTCCGCACAATTTATGCTGCCCTTGATTGATTGAAGCCCTCAGTCTAAACTACACCTAAATACAACACACTGCAACAAGAACGCCCAAGTTGAAAGACATGGAAGGAATAATACCCTCAAGTCCCAACTACAACATTACAAGAAGCAGAGGACAGTATACAACAGTATGACCTTCATGACCAAAAGGCATTTATTCGGAATCTACATCTGGAGAAAGAATTCTTTTGTGCAATGACGTATACACACAAACTATTCACTCTGTAGAACATGTTGAGGATGTCTTCATCTGCAAACAGCTGAAACACATCACCACCACCACCACCACCACCTCCACAACACCTGATATTGCTGTCCACCAGATTCCTATCTCAAACACCCCCTTCTGGTTCACTCCAACTATTCACACCCAGTTATCCTGTTAAGGGCATCAAAGAAAACCCTGTCTCTCAAACCATCCCTTGAGGATTTTAATCTGCATTCTTCTAATTGCGTCATTCCTATTCAGTTCTTCTGGCACTGCTGTAGATCTCTTCTCTCTTCATTTCTCTCCCTTCAGAACCTTTTGAATATTTTTAAGTCCAAACACTCTCACAGGGCCTAGCACGTTTAGAGTCACTAATCAGAAGAGACCAGGCTCTAATGTGCTCTATGACTCTTATATGTCCCTCCTCTTGGTCCCACAGACTATGGGCTGTAATGATAGGACAACCAAATCTTAGTCTTTGCTCACTCTCAGAATTCAGATTCCCTGGTGCTGGTTTAAGTCACAGGCTGAGCAGGTACAGCTGTTAACCCCTTCTTGGACCTAAAAAACTTGAACCGGTCCAATATGTCAGCTTCATTACTGTACTCCTTGAAGACATACTCTTCCAGTTTTACATCAGCTGGCACCTTCCCCTCACTGTAACAGGTTGGACACAGGCTGAAGTTCTTTGTGATTTCTTTGAATCGAGGCCCCATAATGACATAATTACAAGTTGCACACGTGACCCCAGTGTGCCGTACACGGTCTCCAGTCTCAAGCTTCACCAGTGTGTTCAATATGCCGAATCCCCAGTTAGTGTCATCAAACATGATGAGAAACTCTGGGTATGAAACTTGTACCTTGTCCTCATCTCCATGTACCTCTGCAAGCTCACTTGTCCCCTGCAGAGGCTAGCAATGTTAGCAAAAGAAAAGAAGCCATCCATGAACATCCCTGTTGATGTAATTGACAAATGAAGGGACCTTGCCACTTTGAAGAATGCTAAGAAGGGAAGGACATGTTGAGATTTCAAAGGGCCTGTGGGAATGTACCTGGTCTGGAAGATAAATGGCACGTAGGTACTTGATGTAATTTTTGGCATCTGTGTTAGGAATAATGCCCTCTCTTCCAGATGGGGCATGCCATTTCAGAATATCAAAGACTAGACGCTTCCTCTTTTCAGTTGACCCTGCACACAGTGGGGCCAGCACTGCAAAGAACATTCCAGCATCCACTCGAACAGCTGACCCTGTAGGGTCCAGCACAGCTATGATTTTTTCATTAATCGCCCTCATTGCACCCTGCAAACCATTGCACTAGTGTTCTCAGACACAGTGAACCTCACCACAGACCATTCAAATTTCAGCATCTGAAAATGTAGTCCATTTCCCTCAGTAATCATGTGACACTAAATGGGCCTGAATCTGTCTTGACATTTACCTGGAATGTGTCTGGAGTTAGAAATCCAAGAAGTTGATGCAAACTCTTTTCAAGCTCCTTTTTTTCAACCTTGTTGTCATTTGGAATGGCAGGAGACCTGGAAGATCCTTCGAAATACTTTTTTTCAATTTCCCTCCTCAAATCACCCACATCACAGCGATATAGGCGAGTGTGTTTTTGAAACTTGCGTATGTTAAGAGCACATGCAAGGAACTCACGTGCAGTTGTATTGCTCTGTGGTGCTGGTCGAAACCTCGCATTCTCCACTATCACAAATAAGGAGTCAACATCTGATTCATTCAACAGGGGACCATGAGAGATTATTCCCAAGACCTTGAAATGTAGAAACACAGTCACTTCAAGATCCTGGCCTTCAGTTACAGGTGCAACCCTACACTAGCTTCAGTTAAAGTTCAGCTGGGTCTTCTTGAGGGACACAACTTTTCAACATGTGATATCCATGTGCAGGTTAGATCACATACATTTAGAGACAGAATCAGGCAAAACAGGAATATAGAGAGGGCAGTGCCAAAAGACTCAAAACTGACTATTCAACATCTCTAATGAAAACTCACCAGCTATACTGCTACGTCGGCCAGTGGCACTTTGTTCAGCACTTGCAATGGCTGAGGTAAGATCCTTAGGCCGCTTCTGCATCTGCTTCAAATGCATTATGGCATCGTAGAGCTCCACCCGGTTAGTCATCTTGAAGGCTTCCTTGAAAGCTTTCCTGGCTTCTTCATAGTCACCAGCTCCCAACAGAGAAACTGCTCTATTCAATTGTGCCCTCCATTCCCCTGGCTTCAATGCAAGCACCTTCGCATACATCTCTGCAGCATCTCCATACCTGCAACATGTGCATACATAATAAAGCAATGTTTGCTCTAACAATAAGCACCACACATGACCACCCCTGAATGTGAGAAAAATCAAACTTTCCTCTTTGTCCCACCCTGCATGATCTTGCACTTCTGGAAGTGAAAACTTTAAGAAAGAAGCTATACACTGTCTGCCCACACATTCAAACTATTGTCACTGTTCTGCTCTAGCTGCACAACAACCAGTAAGGTTTTACAAGAGCTAACTGAATTCTGCTGATATAAATTCATGTATTCCAGCAGAATGATTCAGGTTCCATTTTACCTCCCGGAGTCTTTCAATAAGCCACCAAGATTATAAAGTGCATCGTGATGGTTAGGGTTCAAATCAATTGCTTTTTGGAACTCCTGAATGGCCTTGTCATCATCAGCCTGTGCATGTAGTGCTGACCCAAGATCACAATGAGCATCTGCATAGTCAGGCTTCAGGACTAGAGCTTCTACAAGACATTGCTCAGCTGCACGGTATTCCCCCAAACCATAAAGGGCACTCCCAAGAAGCTTGAGTGCACGATAATGTTTAGCATTCAGAATTGCAGCCTCCCGATAGTGGTAACAAGCACCTATGAGCATTCCCTCTCCTTCTAAAGCAATGCCAAGATTGACATGGACCTGGGAGACAACAGAGAGACATCAATCTAATGACCTAAAAGCCTAGCAAACAGAGCATATTTTGCAGTCATTAGTCTCAAATACCATTCCACAATCACAACCAACACTCATCATCATATCTCTCTCACCTAGAATTGGCATATGCTTTACAGAGCTGTGTTTACAATGATAAGCAAACTACAACATTTTTAAAAAAAAGCTTGCTGGACCCCAAGAATGTAAATCTCTCCCAGCAACCTATGAGCACATAATGCTTATACAGGTTTTAACAGATGCTAAAAGATCACCTGTTCATCAGTGTCCTTAAACTAAAAGACAAAAAGACAAAGAACTCAACAGGACTTACCTGTGGAAGGAGGTCTTTCCACTGCACACTATTTGCCTCCCCTGCCTCCAGAGCAACCCTGTATTTCTTTTCCGCATCCACATATTTCCCAAGTGAGTAGTAAGCATTTCCCATCAAAAAGGGGGCCCGGACATCCTGTGGTTTCAGCCGCTCTGCAAGGTCGAAGCTTTTGATAGCCTCTTCATACCAGTGGTGCTCAAGAAGGCAACGGCCCATAGCCATGTGACGATCAAAAGCTTGATCTGGTGTCTGAACTTTACCTGCTTTCTCCCGAAACTCCGCAAGACTCTTCTTGAAAGCTGCAGATTCAGACCCTAGTTCATCCTCCCGTCTTCGCCTGTCAAAACCTTCTCCCTTATCAACTCCATCCTCCCAGTCTGCTGCTGCTGCTGCTGTGTCTACCCCATTCAGACCTCCTCCTCCTTTCTTCTCATCCCTTTGTTTCCACTGCTTGGCCTCATATCGTTTCAAGTTAAGCTCTAGATCCTCGATCAAGCCCCATGTCTCATCATATGTGATGCCATGGTTTGGAGACCTGGCCCATGCTCCTACATTCGACGACCTTTTGACCACATTGCCTGAGGTTTCATCAGCAATGGATGGGGTTGGAAGCCTAGATCCTGAACCACCGAGGTCTACACGAGAGTTGGTCTTTGTCTCAGCTGACTGTAACTCATCTTTTCCATCCCCTGCAATGGAAGCCGACGCCAAATGCAGTCCTAGGGCATCAAAATCCCTATCCACATCTCCAGCTCCATCATCATAGGTCCTCAACAGACCTTCAAAGCTTAGTCCCTTCTGACCTTCAATGAACTCCCCGTATGTCCTGAAAACCTCGTCCAGTATGGCCTCTATCTGATCTTTGCTGAACTTCACTCGGGGGTTGACAGCAATCACAAGCGCTGCCATTTCATCTCGATTCAGGCAGCCATCTCTGTTGCTATCGAACTCATTGAAGATCCCGCGAACTTTTTGTGCTCGTATACTCAATCCTTGACCGGTTTCTGACATTTCTGAGGCGCTGTTCAGAGAACCCTCAGACAGTTGGAAAAGCAAGTAAAAATCGCTTCAGCAAACCAAAACGATGCGCAAGCGAGCGTCTCCACCGACAATATTATACTGCGTAGATAGACTTCGCTGGAGAAGGAGGAGGAGGCGGCGATAGAAGTATAAACCTGTGAGAAAAAATCCAAGCGAGGTACAAACTGTCGAACACTGAAGATGGAGAAACGAGGAGCACTCCACCACTACTTGTACTTGCTTCTCTGCCGTGCATGTATGTACTGGAGTAAATACTCAGAGAACTGAGAACAACACAAATAGTATAAATGAAACCGAAGGAAACGAAGAGCTAGCGGACAAAGGACTCGGAAAAAAACGGCATATTCTCAAACACCCAAAGAGGAAAACAAAACACGGAACTCCACAATTCCGGATCAAGCAACTCACGCAGAAGAACAAGAAGAACGCAGGAGGGAAACCAGCATGATTTAAAGAGCAGAATACAGACAAGCCAGGAATCACGGCGGAAAGCAGAAAGCAAGATAAAAAAGCACACATTCAAAACCCCCAGGAAATAAACAGAAAAATAAACTCACACAGTCGGACAAATCACCTGCAACGAAGACAAAAAGAGTTCAGATACTTACGATGCAAGAGACTGATAAAACAAAAACGCAGAAATGAGAAGAAGAAGAAGAAGCCACCGGCGAGGCGATGGAAACAGCAGCAGCAGCAGACCCGGCGCAAGAGAACAGAAGCGAAGAGAAGCGCACGCACAACAAGAGGAAGCTCATCGGAGAGGAAGGAGATCCGGGGGAGGTCAGGGTCGCAACAGAGCGGATTAGCGCTAATTAATCTCGTTTAGAGGGGAGATTAACTTAATTAATGACCGAAGCTGTCACTTGAAAACAGGAATCGGTCCTTTCCGCTTCACGCTGATCCCAATCACTTTTAATTAAGTAATTAGGTGTTTTTTTAATTAATTAGTTTCTGAAATTAGCTTAATGATTGATAGGTAGATTCTGGTACGTAATCGGCCGCCAATAATGACTGGTGAAAACAAAAAAATATTCCATCATGTGAAATTTGCGAAAGTTACCGCGTTCCCAGCACCAGCGCCAATCAATCACGCACGCCCATTCAGTACAGGCCACCCTATCTAGACCTCATTTACTAGTTACCGCGCTCACATCCATGGCCGGCTTTGACCTGGGTACCCTACTCTGGTTAGTTAGTTAGTTAGTCGAACACAAGACCTGAATTCCCAAAACTGCCCCATTCAAGGTCTTTTATACATCAAAATCTACTAAAAATTTAGAAGTTGCAATTTTGTTTGAGAAAGAGAGGAGAAAACTTATGAGGAAGCAATGTTTTTTTTTTAAAAAATAAATTTAATTAATACTTTTTTTAATTTTTAATTTCACCATTTGGTGAATTTTTTTTCAAATAAATATTTTGTCCAATATTTCCCTTTTTCAAGAAAAAAAAATTGCCAAAAAGTTTCTAAAAATCACCATCTTTCTACACACACACTGTTCAAGCAAGTAGCCAAGATTTTAAAAGGACTTTCATAAATTTTTACTTACATAGCTGGTCTATAGCCAAACATGGCTAAATCTCCTTTGTGAATGATCGCCAATGTGAAAACATCACAAAATTGAAAAATCAATTAAATAAATAAATAAATAATTGTGCGGAAGGTGTTTCCTTCATTACGGTTAGAAATATTAACAAGGGTAAAGTGCCCTTCACATACACTAAATCAATTATAGACCCTACCTAAGACTTAGGGTCCTTTCTTTTCTCCCTTGCATTTCCCTTCTTCTTTTTTGTTTCCTTTTCTTGGTTGTGTTTGGCAATATTATCCCTAGTTTTGAAGAAAACCTTTAAATATACATAGTTTATTATGTACATTGAGGTTATTATGTTTATTATGTACATTAAGGTTATTATGAAAAGTTTAAATGTACATAGAGGTTATTATGTTTAAGAAATGCTTATGTGAGGGCATTGAACCATGGCAATTTTGCAAGGAATGAATAATTGGTTGAGGCTAAGATCTCAAAGCAAGAAAGAGTTGTAGAAGAGATCCATTCCCAACTATCATTCATGCCAAAGGGCAAAGGCACACTTTAAAACCATAAGCAAGGATATTATTCAAGATTAAGGTGAGGTTGTCACCATTACTCAAGACTAATTTGTTTGATTAGAAGATGTACATAACAACATAGTATGTTCCTAGTTGACATTGTATGTTACTATGTCAAGAGGTGCCATAACACTAAATTACAAAACCAACCCTATCTACCTAATGGTAGTATATTTTGACTCATATTAATTAGTTATGGGGACCCCCTTCGAAAACAAATTCATTTTGTGATGGGCATCTTTGATTGGCCCATCAACCAAAATAAAATAAAGTTTTCTAAACTAGATATCTTCTAATCTCCTCCTTTGGGTTGCGTTTATATATATATATATATAGAGGTTACAAGAGTAGAACTTAGGAAAAAGGATACGGGATAAAGTGAGGAGCTATTGGGAACATGTTGGGGAACACATTGGGAACTTGGGGAATGTTGGAAACCCATTGGAAAATTGATGAGAACACATTGGGAACAACAAAAATCCAATGCTTCCACCCTCCCCCAAAACAAACCGAAAAAAAAAAAAACATGGATGCCTTGGATGGATGCTACTTCACTTCATTGGCAACAAGAACTTTTTTGCATAATTGTGTTCTTTGCCATTTTTCATCGAGGCTAACTAGAAAGGCCATGAACTATGGGTGTACATTAAGGAAAGTTTGTTTGTTTTCTTTGTCATGTTGAAATCTCCCAAACCATGGGGGTCATGTTGAGTAAGGGGTACACCAAAATGATTTGGTAAGGTTCAGACCTACAATGCAAGAGTTATTGAATTTTTTTTTAAAAATTTATCAACAAAATATTCAACAAATCAATTACATCCTAGGTGACAAATCGTCTTCACAATTTACAAAATTAAAATAATATTAAAATTCCAAACATTGGAGTGGACCTATTGAAAATTTCAACATAAATTTTTTACATCATTTTTTCTTTTTTTATAATATATATAAGTTGCCATATAAACTAGCACATTGGTCAAAACAAACACAACAAATTTCAATCAAAATGAACATGACACATTTTAGTCACATTGAGTATGATTAACTTATTGGAACTACATGTTGTAAATGATTGTCTTTTTTTTCCCAAGTTCAAATGTGTTGATGTTTGTTTAGATTGAAATTTTAGCCAAAACTATAGGGACAAGGACATAATTTATTGTAATTATCAAAATGTTTCAATATTATATTAAAAAACTAGAACCCTATGGTCAAGGAAAAAAGCTTTGGATAAATCCAAGATTATATAATGTCAATTTAGAGATTTTGTAATTAAATATAATTCATATCTTTTTCAAACATAATTCTTATTTTCATTATTTATTACTATGATTTATATCATGCAATGATATAACGGAATAGAGTAAATCATTTTTATTATTTTTAAACATTTACAATGCAAAAAAAATGTATTGTAATTTTTTTAATAATTTTACCTGAAAATTTTATAATTATTTTTTTAATATAAATTTTATAATCATTTTTTAAAATTTTGAAATATTTTATAATAGTTAAATTAATCTCTAAATTTTAATTTTATGATCATGAATGTAATCTTTGAATAAGGTTTCAAACTAAGCAATATCCTCTCCACCCCCCCTTTATTTCTCTTGTATGTTTTAATATGATTTTCAATAATTCATTATAATTTATGTCAATCTCAAATTTGATTTTATTAAATAACATGGAAATACAAAAAACACATTTCAATATGTATTTTCATGTCCATGTAAATGGCTAGGGGAAAGGAGTGAGGTAGGTAGGCTTGAAAAATGTAATCATTTTAATTGATAATTAATAATAATAATTTTTCTGAATATCATAATTACACCATTACATAAACTCATTGAAACCATAGACTCTAAATAAATCCAACAAGGATTGTTGCCTGGACAAGTTAAACATTTTCAATATTAGCAAGTGTGAGGTTCAATTAGAAGTTGAAAATAGGTTGGAGGTACATTTTTTGGTTATCCTAAGTGTCTTCAATTACGGCTAGGCAACCATGGGTTGTTGGCTTCTATTAATTTGAACCTATAACACTCCAAAAAAAAAGACCAACTATGTTACTTTACTAGAATGCACATTTATTTTCAAATTGGTTCATTACACTAAAGAGTAGGAAACATCCTAATACTCCTAAATCTCGAAATGAGAATCCATTTAAGAATGTTGAGACTAGTGTTAAACAAACATCAATCTTTTACTTTAATCTACTAGCCTTCATTCAAATCAATTATCACAATTCGACTTTTCCCCCAACTCATTTCCTTTTATCGTGTCCTAACTTTACTAATGAGCCCAAGACTAAGTTTACAATATAATAATAAGATTTGTCCTTAAGAATTCAAAGTAACATCATGAAATGATTGTTCACATTATAGTTCAAGAACAAAAAACTAAATTTATAATTTTAAAAAAACATTAAAAAATAAATAATGGTAGTGATTCAATTCAAATATCAATAGTGATGTTGGCTCTATTGAAATGCAAGTGTTAGATGTAATTAAGGATGAGGTTGGTGACAATTTTCGCAATGTTCTATTATCTTTTTTGTGACTTACATAAGCAACTTATGTTATTTTGTTTCCCCTTGCAAACCATCATAGACATTTTTGAACTACAAATTTGCCTTGTGTGTTTTGATTTTATGTATTGTGCAAAATTTCAGATCTAATGTGATTTGTTTTCTTCCAAAATGTGACAAGGGTGTAAGCACAATATAATATGCAATGAATTTATTTTGTTAAGGTTGGGTGCAAGAAAATTGAAAGTAGTAACATTGAAATGTGCCTTTTCATGTCAATGTTCTATAATTGTGAAATTATTATACATTGGATGTTTTTACATAAATGATCCATAAAATGAATTCATTATTGTCCATTAATTTTCAAATTTTGCATTATAAGGTGTAATCATGCAAATATGTACCCAAAACAACAATAACCACTACTTAATTTTGTGTTTTTAATATATTATAAACAAAAAAGAATTACAAATGGAATTGTTTTTATGCAATTTTATTTTCAATATATTTTTGTCCGTATCTTGAAATTTTGAAATCAATTTAATGAATAAACAATAACCAAAAACAGTTTGAAAACCATGTAACCAACGCTTTTAAATAGTTTTTAAGCAAAAAAACATTATTACAACTTCTTGAAAAGATTTCAAAATGAAATATTTTTGGGAAAAAATTTTAAAATATTTTCCATTAATAATATAACGAAAATTCTTAAGATGTTTTAAAATATTTATAAAAAAAACTGCAAAATATTTTAAGAACAAACACAAATTAAGCAATCACCTAAGGGGGCAAGTGTGGCTCCTATTATCCAATTTGCACCTTATATTAATAGGTTGAAAATAAGCTTTCAAAATACAAGTAGCTTTGGCAATATTTTTTTTGTAGTGATGATTTTTGCAAAATACAAATGAAGTAAGTTTTAACAAATAGAAAGTAAAATGAAATTTTGGCTTCTATTTCAAAAATGTAATCATCACAATATCCTATCCAAACATATACAATTCAATTGAGAAATTTGTGTTAAATTATTGCCAAACTTATATTTTTCATCTTCTTTGGATTTTACATTTGATTTTTTTTTTGATTTTTTAAAAAAAATTGTGAGGGAAATCTCATGAAATTAATATAATTCCATGTCTTTTTTTTGGGTAATTCCACACATTTTGGTGCTTTCATGTTTTTATAATATGCATCTACTTGATAAGATTGGAGACACTCACTTTTGTATATATTTTACCATGCTTTCATCCACAAATAGATGTTTTTATGGGCTTTTCATTGTTAAATTAAGATTTTTTAAGGGGGAAAATCACTCAAATTTTATAATAAGTTTTAATAGGTAACCAAAGATACAAAGATCATTGAATGTTGTTGTGTTTTCAAGAAATTAAAGCCAAATTTGGCTAAATTGTGTTATGAATAGTTACAACCCCTATTATGCAACAAAATTGATTTTTAAAAAAAACAACAACAATCATGTGTTTATCTAATAATATTATTAATTGTTGCATTGAAAATCAAATAAACATAATCTCCTTGTTTTGAAAAAGAGGAAACAAAAGGTGGACCAAATTTCAAAATGCCACTCCATCTTTAAAGTTTGCTTTTAATTTCTTGTGGAAATATAACAAGTTTCCTCTTGATGTTATTGTCAATGGACTCCCTTTGCTATAAAATCACAAAATGTATGTCCATTTACTTATTGTAATATAATAAATATGAAGGAAAATAATGAACATGATATATAACACAAATCTCACAAGTTTTTTTTCACTCACAAAAGGTTGTTCAGTTGAGCTTAAATATAAATGAGGTTGACTAGCCATGATGAATTTATAATTTTCTGATTATATGAAAAAACTAAGTTTATTGGATGTCTTCTACTTGGGTAGTTTTAATTTATGGTGCACAAGCTTACTTTTTTTGATATTATTGTAAACATTATACCCTACACATAATAATTAAATGCCACAAAATCCAATTATAGGTGTTTTAGGTGTTTGCTTCTTTGGGGCTACACTTTTTCTTGAATGCTTAAACAAATGTATTTTCATTTGTTTTGAACATTTTCAATTTTTTTTAAAATGTGTTATTTGTGAACTTTTCATCTAATTTCAAGTTGTCCAATTGAAAAATGATATCAAACATTGGTTGATCCAAACTTTTTTTCATTATATATGGTTCATAAATTATGTGATTATGGACTATAATGTTTTTTTTAATTTGATTGATACATTTAACTATAATATATAAATGTTTGTGCACTTTATATAAGTTTTTTTTTAATAATAATTCTAGGATATTCTAGCTCTTATTTTGTGTTTATTGTGAATGTGCAACCTTTAAGTTACACTTCATGCAAATTTATAGTTTTACAAATAGGGATGGTGCCTTCTAGTGATGCCCACTCCTTGTTGATTTACTTTAAATTTGTTGTTGTGGACATTTTGCCTGAATTTTCATAGATATGTTTATTTATTTTGTATTTTCAAGGTTTATGTAAATATTGAACACTCCTCTTTGCCATGTCTTTTGGTACTCATGATATATTCGATTTGGTTATAATTGAAATGTAATGTGTTTGAATGTATGACCATATTTGCATATGAAGAAAAACATTGTTGTAAATTAAATAAATTTGGTAGTAACTAAGAAAAGATTATGTGTACTAAAAGTGAAAGGAAAAGAATTCCTACCTAATAATTTTAAATTTCACCTCCCCTTCTTATAATGAATTACACTTATGAAAATTAGTTTTATTAATAGGAAAACCCATTGAATGTGCCAACAAACATTTTGCCAAGTGTAAATCAACATAATAAAATTTTGAAAGTGTTCCAAAAGACATAAGTAGATTTGATATGTTGCTAGACAAACCTTTATTTATGTTTTATTTTGATGGGGTGAAAATGGGATAAAAGAAACCAACAAGGGCATTTAGACAATTTTTAAATAATCTTGATTAATTGAGGTGGCAACACATGATTGGTTAAAGAGTGTTGATGCAATATTAAATGATTGTGGATTGTAAACACTAATTATAAATCTAAACCATGTTAAAAGGTATTTATATTCATTGCATATCTTTCAAACTTATCCAAATGTTAGGTTGATATATTAAAAGGTTGTTATATTTACAAATATAAGAAACATTTTCAAAATGAACCTAACTTGCAAACAAGTCAAACAAGCATTGGTTATGGTAATGTTGGTTCCTTTTATCATAATTTGACCCAATGATTATAACATAACTAAAAACAAAAACCAATCAACCTCTAATAGATTCAAAGTTTTTTTATAAATTCAATTTTGTGAAGTAGGTGGACTTTTAATCATCCACAAAAGGATTTAGCCAAATTTGGCTACATGGCATAAAAGAAAGTATATTTTTATAAAACCCCATTGCTAAAGCACAAAAGTAGCTTCGACAACCACATGTTGAATAATTATTTTAAACTAGTGGTACCCGTGACCTTCGGACACTCATGACTACGCCACTCCAGCCACCCCGAACGTGCAGTGGTCCCGACCAACATTGTGCAAGTATTAGAACTAGCCGTGTGTACCCTCAGGTTATCAATCCAGGTATTTACTCCCTTACCCATCATGAGAAAACCCAAAATCCCGGTTCTGACATTTTGAACCTAGGTTTTCGAAAGTTTTGGAAATTTTCGAAAACATGTTCCTCTATATAACTGCCAGTTCTTTCAATAATGGGGGGGGGAGGGGAAGGTTTTTTTCTTCAACTCTTGAGGGGGGGGAGGGGGGATGTATTCCTCCGGCATTCCTGCCCTTATGGACGCCGCAAAGCTTGGTGGAAGAGGCTTGGTCACGCAAAC
>Ga0116227_10010459_pt1 | contig 16199 bp, 16 predicted proteins | sample S1TSphgellanicum_FD_89693 | JGI IMG/M metagenome (GOLD analysis project Ga0116227, IMG submission 89693) | Host-associated microbial communities from peat moss isolated from Minnesota, USA - S1T2_Fb - Sphagnum magellanicum MG | ecosystem: Host-associated > Plants > Peat moss > Unclassified...
CCGACCTCGCCGGCCTCGAGCGAGCGATCGTCGCCCAGTTGGGGGGTACGGGAACGCCGGGCGCGAACGCAAACGGTCCATAGTGGCCAAGTATATTTTCTTTACGGGTGGAGTCGTGAGCTCGCTCGGGAAGGGCATCACGGCTGCGTCCCTGGGCCGTTTGCTCAAGAGCCGGGGCCTGTCGGTCTCGATCCAGAAGCTCGACCCCTATATCAACGTCGACGCCGGGACGATGAATCCGTATCAACACGGCGAGGTCTTCGTCACCGAAGACGGCGCCGAGACGGATCTCGACCTCGGTCACTACGAGCGCTTCATCGACGAGTCGCTGACGCGCATCAACAACGTGACGACGGGCCAGATCTACGCGTCGGTGATCGATAAAGAACGCCGCGGCGATTACCTGGGCGCGACCGTTCAAGTGATTCCCCACATCACCAATGAAATCAAGGCGCAGATCCGTCGCGTCGCCGAAAAGAGCGGCGCGGACATCTGCATCGTCGAAGTCGGCGGCACGGTCGGCGACATCGAATCGCTGCCGTTCCTCGAAGCGATCCGCCAAGTGCGTTACGACGTCGGCGAAGAGAACGTGATGTTCGTCCATCTGACGTTGATGCCGCACCTCGGCGCCGCGGGCGAATTGAAAACCAAACCGACGCAGCACAGCGTGCGCGAATTGCGCGCGATCGGCATCGCGCCCGATGCGATCGTCGTGCGCACGAACTCCGAGTTACCGATTCCGATCGAACTCAAGGAGAAGATCGCGCTCTTCTGCGACGTGCGGCCGCGCAACGTCGTGCAGAACGGCGACGCCTCCACGATTTACAAGGTGCCGATCAACCTCGAGAGCGAGGGTTTGGCCGAGGCCGTGATCGCGCGCTTGAAGCTCGATACGCAGCCGTTGGATCTCGAAAACTGGGAAGCGATCGTCGAGCGTCTGACGCATCCGAAGCAGCACGTGAAGATCGCGCTGGTCGGCAAGTACGTCGAACTCAAGGACGCGTACATCTCGATCAACGAGGCCCTCTACCACGCGGGCATCTATCACGACGCGCACGTCGAGATCAAGCGAGTCGATAGCGAGACCGTCGAGGATTCCGGCACGGCCACCTTGCACGGCGTCGACGGCATCCTGGTCGCTCCGGGCTTCGGCTCGCGCGGCGTCAAGGGCAAGTTGCGCGCGATCCAATACGCGCGGGAGCACCGCTTGCCGTTTCTGGGCATCTGCTTCGGGATGCAACTCGCCTGCGTCGAGTTCGCGCGCCACGTCTGCGGGCTGCCCGACGCGATGACGTCGGAGGTCGACGAAGCGACGCCCGATCCCGTTATCGATTTCTTGCCCGAACAGCGCAACATGGAGCTGATGGGCGGCACGATGCGGTTGGGAGCCTACGACTGCCGGCTCGAACCCAACACGCTGGCGGCGCGGGCGTACGGCACGCTCGACATCAGCGAGCGCCACCGGCACCGCTACGAATTCAACAATCGCTACAAGGCGCTCTTCGAAGAGCACGGGATGATCTTTTCCGGCCACCACCTCATCGGCCGCACCACGCTCGTCGAGTGCGTCGAACTCGCGCCCTCGCTACACCCGTGGTTCGTGGGGACCCAAGCGCATCCGGAGTTCAAGTCCCGGCCCACGCGGCCGTCGCCGCTCTATCGCGATTTCATCGGCGCGTCGCTGGCCGGTGCCGCCCGGGAACGCGTGCGCGACGGCGCCGCCCAGAGCACGGGTTCGCCGGTCACTTCGTCGTCCTGACGCTCGCTGACGTCACGTTCGTCGTCCTGACGAAGGACGAGGAAAAGAATCTGCCGCGCGCCCTCGCAAGCTTGCCGGCAGACGCGGTTCTGCTCGTAATCGATGCCGAGTCCAAGGACGCAACGGTCGAGCTGGCGCGCGCGCGAGGGGCCCGGATCGTCGTGCGTCCCTGGGCCGGGTTCGTGGCCACCCGCCGCTTCGCGCTCGAACACGTTCGGACGGAGTGGACCTTCATGCTCGACGCCGACGAAGCGCTCGACGCCGCGCTCGGGACGGCGATCTTGAGCGCGGAGCCGGACGCAACGACCGACGCCTACGCGATCAGGCGCTCGACGTTCTTCTGTGGCCGGCCGATGCGCCACGGTGCGTGGGGTTCCGATGCGCCCGTACGGCTCTTTCGCACCTCACGCGCCACCTTGGTCGCATCGCCGGCGGCGGGCGGCAAGGCCGAACTCCACGAGAGCTGGCGCGTGCCGGGCCGCGTCGACGTGCTCGGCGGCGAGTTATTGCATTATTCGTATCCGACGCTGGCATCGTATCGTGAGAAGTTCGAGCGCTATACGTCGCTGGAAGCGCACGGCCTGCGGGCGACGGGTTTCTCGGTCGCGCTCGCGTCGGTGCTGGCGGTCTTGCGGGCCCCCTGGCTGCTCGTGGTCAAAGGCGGCTGGCGCGACGGGTGGCGTGGCGCGTTCGTCGCGCTGGCGTCGGCCGTGTATCCGGCGGTCGTCGCGTGGAAGTCGTTTCGGCGAGCGTGAGGCGACGGATCGACGTCGCGCTCGATCTCGCGCGTTTCCGCCAGATGTCGGTCGGGATGCGCGCCTACGCGGAGGAACTGGCCGAGCGGCTGCCGCGCGTCGCCCCCGATCTCACGTTCGCGGTGCGTCCGCGGTCGGCCGCGCTCGATGCGGGCGAGCAAGTCGCGTTGCCGCTGGCCTTGTGGCGCCTGGGGCCGCGGCTGGTTCACTTCCTGTCGGTCTACGCGCCGCTCTTGGCGCCGCGGCCCTACGTGATCACGATCCACGACCTGATTCATCTGCGTTTCCCGCAGTATTTCAAACGCTCGGTCGGGCCGTATTACGCGACGGTCGTGCGGGCCGTGTGCGCGGGCGCCGCGCGGGTGATCACCGACGACGACCGGACCGTCGAGGACTTGGAACGCTACCTGCGCGTGCCTCCGGCCAAGGTCAGCGTCGTGCCGCTCGGCGTCGACGATCTCTATCTCGCGCCGGCGGCGGCCGAGGCGGCGGCGCCGGGCGGCGCGCCGTACTTCCTCTACGTCGGTAACCACCGGCCGCACAAGGATCTGGCGACCTTGTTCGCCGCGTGGGAAGCGCTCGACCCCGCGCGCGAGATCGACCTCCAGGTAACGGGGCACGACGATTTGCCGCCCGGGGCGCCCCGGCCGCTGCGCGCACGCGGCCGCCTGCAGTTCCTCGGCGACGTGCCGCCCGAGCAGCTCGCGCGCCGGTACCGCGGGGCCCTGGCCCTCGTCCACCCGGCGCTCTGCGAGGGCTTCGGGTTACCGCTGCTGGAGGCAGCGACGGCCGGCACCGCGGTGATCGCCTGCGCCGATGCCGTTCCGGCGGTGCTGCGTCCCTACGTCGAGGTCTTTCCGGCGCGCGACGTTCGCGCGCTCCAGGCCCTGATGTCCCGGGCGCTCGACGAGCCGCTGCCGCGCGATGAGGCGCGGCGCTTTGCGCGAACGCTGACCTGGGACCGCTGCGCGGAACGCACGGCCGAGGTCTACCGCTCCGTGTTGGAGGAGAGCCCGCTCCGATGACTCGCTTGGGGTCACCGCCCCGCATCGCATGCTTCGCCGCCGTCCTCATGCTGACGACTGCCGCCGCGGCGTTCGCCGCGCCGCCGCGTCACGGCGACGAAGCCGAGAAACCCGTGCGGACGATCGCGATCGTCGTCAACGGTGAACCGCTGGATACGGACACGCCGCCGCAGATCGTCGACGGCCGACTGCTGCTGCCGTTGCGCGACGTCTTCGCGGCCCTCGGCATCGCCGTGACGCGCTCAGGATCGAAGGTGACCGCGCGGCTGCCGACGAGCAGCGTCGGCTTTCAGATCGGCTCGTCGATCGCGACGGTGAACGGCCGCCCGGTGGCCCTGGGGTCGCCCGTCATCGAGCGGGACGGGACGACCTTCGCGCCGCTGACGTTGATGACGGCGGCCTTCGGCTCGCAGGCCAGCTACGATCAGCGCGGCGCCAAGGTCGAGATCGTCTCGGCATTCGTCGGCCGCAACGGAGCCGCGCAATCTGCGCGCCCCGACGGCGGGTCGGACATCCAAGGCGTCGTCTCGGCGGTCGATTCCGATTCGGACCCGCCGTCGGTGACGGTCGTCCGCGGCGGCGCGTCGCGGACGATCTCGATCAACTCGGACGCGAAGATCTGGACCGAGGACGTGACGATCCATTCGCAGCTGCGCGGGGCGCTCGAAGACGTGCGGATCGGTGATGCGATCCACGCGATCCTCTCGCGGGACGGCCGCGTGCTGTCGGTCTTCGATTTCTATAAGTCGGTCGGCGGCACGATCACGGCGCTTTCATCCGCCTCGCTCGTGCTCGCGAACGGGCGGGTGGTCACGCCCACGGCGACGACGGAGATTTCGCTCAATAACGCGGCGGCGAAGCTGACCGACTTGCTGCCCGGCGATTACGTCACGGTGCGCAGCAACCCCGAGAGCGGCGAGCTGCGCGCGATCGCGGCCTCGCGCGAAACCGCGCAACTCGCGACCGCCGCGCCGGCCGTCCCCGGCACGGCGCCCGCCGTGGCGATCACCAGCCTGCAACTTTCCGCCGACCGGCCCTTGCGGGCGGGCGAGAGCTTCGACGTCGTCATGCAAGGTACGCCGGGCGGCCGCGCGTCGTTCGACATCGGCGACTACCTGACGGGGTTGGAGATGCGCGAGACGACGCCGGGCACGTACGTCGGCCACTTCTCGATTCCCGAGCGCTTCAACGTGACCCAAGTCCCCGTTTACGGCGCGCTCACCGTCGGCGCCGCGTCCGCGCCGCGCGCCGAGGCGGCGCGCTCGCTTTCGGCGACCACGACACCGCCCAATATCGGCGAGGTCGCGCCGCCGCCCGGGCAGACGGTCAACAATTCGCGCCCGAGCATCTACGCGACGTACAACGCGCCGACCGAGATTGCGATCAACGTATCGAGCGTCACGATCGAAGTCAACGGTCACGACGTCACGTCGTCCTCCACTCGCGCGCCCGGGTTCATTACCTATAGTCCGGGCGTCGATCTGCCCGACGGGCCGGTCGTCGTCAGCGTGCGAGTTTCCGACGCAGCGGGTAACACGTCCACGAAAACGTGGACCTTCACGATCCGGACGAGGTAATCTGCGAACGCTTCGCGCGATGCTCGCCAAGTTCGCGTCGCCGCTTGCCAAGTGCGCGCTGCCGATTGCGTCTGCGTTCGCACTCGCGATCGCGCCGGCGGGGTGCGACGACGCGAGCGATCCGCTCGTTGCGGGGCCGGTGCTGACGGTCGGGCGCATCGGCGACGTCTCGGGCCTCGATCCGTCGCGCGTCGCTGACGATCTCTCGCTGCGCGTCACGCGCGAAGTGTTTACGACTCTCGTGCGCTTCCGGCCGGGGACTTCGGAGCTCGAGCCGGGCATCGCGCGCGCCTGGCGCGTCTCGAACGGCGGGAAGACGTGGACCTTCCTGCTCGCGCCGGGGCAACGCTTCAGCGATGGAACGCCGCTCGACGCGGCGGCGGTGAAGTTCAATTTCGAGCGCTGGCGCGCCGCGCGCGATCCGGCGTACGCCGGAACGTTGAGCGCGATCGCGTCGGTCGCGGCACCGGATCCGCGCACGCTCGTCTTCGAGTTGCGCGCGCCCGTCGATGCGTTCGCGGTCGATCTCGCGCTGCCGCAGTTCGGCATCGGCTCGCCGTCCGCGATCGCCGACAGGGCGCGCGATTTTTCCGCAAAGCCCGTTGCCGCGGGCCCATACGAAGTCTTAGCGTGGGTGCGGGGCGAGTACGTGCTACTCGGCGCCAATCCGTTCTGGAACGGTCCGAAGCCCGCGTTTGCCGAGATCTATATTCGCGACATCCCCGATCCGCCGACCACGGTACTCGCGATGAAGAAATTCGATATCGACGTGTTGGCCGATCCTCGGCCGCAGGACGTCGATACGCTGGCGCAGGCGCCCGGCGTCCGGCTGTACCGCGTGCCCGGAAACGGCGCCGTCGCCTTCGCGGCGAAGGATTCGATCGAGGGGATCGTCGCAAGTCCCGACGGGTCGTTCAATTTCAGCGCAATGAAGCCGAGGGCGGGATCGTGACTACGGACGAAAACTGTATTTTTTGCAAGATCTTCCGGGGTGATATTCCCGCGAAGGAGGTTCTGCGCACCGACGACGTGCTCGTGTTCAGCGACCTCAACCCGCAGGCGCCGTCGCACCTGCTCGTGATCCCGAAGCGCCATGCGGCCAATCTCGGCGACTTCGTCGCGGCAGCGGATCCGAGCGAAGTCGGCGACTTATTCGCGGTGGCTTCGCGGGCTGGCCGGGCGGCTTCCGCCGGCGGCTATCGCGTCGTCGTCAACGAGGGCCCCGACGCCGGCCAGACGGTGTTTCATTTGCACTTGCACGTCTTGGCCGGCCGCGCGTTGGACTGGCCGCCCGGCTGACGTTGCAGCGTCGCATCGCTTCCTTTCACGCGGCTCCGGACCGTTGCGTGCGCTAGAGCGTACCGTCTTGGATCGAACCGATGCCGGTCGAGCGGTCGTAGCCGGCGTGAGCGTTCCAGTCGGCGCCCGTGGTGCCGCTGACGATGTCGAAAAATTCAGTTCCGTAGACGCCGGCCGGCTTTTTGTGGTCGTCGGTGAACGCCGAGTAGAGCGTCGGATTGTACCAGCCCGCCAACGAGTTTCGCTGCTGATTCTCCTCGACGAGCAACGCGGCGAACGCCGGGGACGAGACCGACGTGCCTCCTAAGCCGCCCCAGCCGCCGTCGGATGCGTCGTAGATGACCAGAAACGAACCCGACGCGTTGCTGCCGTCGAGCGAGATGTCGGGCAGATTGCGGCCCGCGAATCCGGCCTTCGGCGGCGTGGCCGGGGGCGTTACGGTGACTTTCGGAACGTCCGCGTAATTCGACATGTTGGTCTGGAACGCGGGCCGCGCGAAATAACTCGAAACGCCGCCGCCGCCGCCGCCGCTCTCCCCGCCTGGAGACCAGGCCGTTTCGGTCGTCCGCGCGCCGGTCGTCGCGTTCACGTCGAGCTTCGTCGCGCCGACGGCCAGAAAATAGGGGCCGGAGGCCGGGCTGTTGACGATGTCGGGCTCGAACCGGCCGGGCTGGTATTCGCAAAAACCGCCCGAGTCGCCGGTCGATGCCGTGAACGTCAGTCCGAGTGCGGCGCCCTGTTCGGCGATCTTATTGGTCGCCTCCGCGAATGCGGTGTCTTCGAGCTCGCAGCCGCCGAAGCTCGAGTTCACGACGTCGAGTCCTTCGGCTTTGCCGTGACTCACCGCGTAGTCGTACGCGTCCTCGACCGGCGCGTCGCTGAGGTCGCTGATCAGGTACAGGTAGATGTTCGCCAGCGGCGCGAGGCTCGACGTGATCTCCGTGTCGATCGCCGTTTCGCCGACGTCGTTACCGACGCCCGGGTTCGTGCCGTTCACCAGCACGCGGACGAAATGCGCGCCGCGCGGGACGCCCGCGGCCTTCCAATACGTCGAAAGATCGGAGTCCTTGATGTCGGAGTCGATGACGATCGCGATCCCATGGCCGTTTCCGGTATAGCCCGATTTCGACGGATATTGGTACGCAGCGGCAAATGCGGCCGGATACAGTCCGACGGATCCGCCGGCGAAGTGCCGTTCGATCGGCTCGGTGAAAGTCGACGCTTGCGGCCCGAGAACGCTCGCCGTTCGATCTGCCTGTGTCGGGACCGCCGCCGGAACGCGGTCGCTGTGCCGCTTGACGACGTCGTCGAGTCCGGCGACGGAATCGACGAGCTCGCCCAGCGACGCCGGTATGGTCGCGGGCGTGACATTTGCGTAGCGCAGGCCGTGCCCGATTTGCCCGACCACGTCGATGCGCGTACCGAAATAACGTTCGGCGGCCAAGGCCGGCGCGACGGCATCGATCACCGTACGATTGGAGTGGGCGGGCGCGACCGAAAATCCGGCGGCGCGCAGCGAACCCGCGACCCGCTCGTACGAGTCCGGTGCCGGCGCGAAGTACGCCGCGAACTCAGCGGGCGTGATGAAGTGGTGGAAGAGCGGGGAGTCCGGCCGGCTCTGCAGCAGCACCAGGCGATCGAGTTCGGCTTGGTTGCGATAACGTAGCGTCAGCGCGAGGTGTACGGCCGTCGTCGCGGGTGCGTGGCCGAGGTCCACGAGGCCGGCTCGCGTGAGTGCGTCCGCGACGATCGAGCGGCCGTTCGACGAAGCGAGCGCCGCGGCGCCGCGTGCGGGGAGCGCGAACGCGGTCGCAGCGACTGCGATTGAAATCGCGACGGAAAATCGAAAGAAGGGCAAGCGCGGGAACCTCTTGCGTGATCGGTTGGTGGTCTGTACCGGGAATTCGGCCCGCTTCCTGGCGGCGCAACGCCGGCAGGGGTCCACCACCGGTTTTTGACCTAGCGGATGATCTGCGGCGGCCCGCCGATCGTGGGCGGCTGCGGAGGCGGCGTTCCGGCCGCCGCGTAGACCGGCGTCGGGCCCGCGCCGCCGCGGAGAGCGGAGTAGAAGCTCGCGCCCACGAGGGCCGCGTAGGCCGACGTCAAGCCGCCCACGGCGAACGGCACGATCAAGTTCACGATCGGCAGATGGGCGCAGATGGCGTTCGCGACTTGGCCCACGATGATGGCGATCAGCATGCCGATCCAGGCGACCACGCTCTCGCCGATGTTCTGCGTGGTCAGCCGGAAGGAGGTGGCGACCGCCTGCAAGCCGCCCTCGCCGCCGACGATCACCGCGGCGGGCACGTACATCGTGAAGTAGCCGGCCAGGATCAGGAACGGCAGCCCGATCAGGATCACCGAGAAGAGCAGCGGGAAAAAGCAGATCGCGAAGCACGCCGCGAGCGCGGTCAGCAGCGCCGGAATCCGCGGCAGGATCGCGAGCAGGCTGGCGCCCAGATCCGGCGGCCGGTCGGCCAGGGCGCTCTCGGCCGCGTGGATCACGACCGCCCCAGCCAGGTAGAGCGCGACAAAGCCGAGCAGGAGGAGGCCGCCGAACACGAAGAGGCCCGTTCCCAGCCCCAGGCCCGTGCCGAGGTGGCCGCCGGCGAAATGGCCGAGAACGGTCGTGGCGACCACCGACAGCAACCCGAAGATGAACACGACCCCGAGGCCCAGCGACGCCAGCGCCGTCGGGATCGCGAGGGTCCAATAGCGCGAGAGGAGTTCGGCCGCGCGCTGCAGTTCGTCGGCCGGGCTGAACGCCGGGCGCCCTGAGACCATGGAAATTGACGCCTCCACGCGGCTGTGTTAGATTCTACAAGTTGTTCTCGTGTGGGGGACACTATTTTCTCGCGAGGCGTTTGTTTCGCTTGCGAGCTCGAAAGGGGGGTTGTTCGTGGAAGTTCGCGTTGCACCGGGAGAAACGATCGAGAGTGCGCTGCGCCGCTTCAAGAAAGCCACCCAAAAGGCCGGAGTCCTGGCCGAAGCCCGTAAGCACGAGCACTACGAGAAGCCGAGCGTCCGCCGCAAGAAGAAGTCGGCGGCAGCTCGCAAGCGCCGCGCCTAGGTTCCCGGCTCTCAAGGACGTGGGTCTCAAAGAGACGATCGGCGCCGAGCTCAAAGTGGCGATGAAGGCCCGCGATCAAGTGCGAATCGACACGTTGCGGTCCGCGCTGTCAGCGTTCTCGTATAAGAAGATCGAGGCGGGCCGGGAGCTCGAGGAAGCCGATCAGCTCGACGTCGTGCGTAAGCTCGTCAAACAGCGAACCGATTCGATCGGCGAGTACGAGCGCGGCGGACGCCCGGAACTGGCGGCCAAGGAGTCGCGCGAGCGGGAGATCCTGGCGGCCCTGCTGCCGGCGCAGAAGAGCGCCGAGGACATCCGTCCCGTCGTCCGGGCGGCGCTCGAGGCGCTGGCGCCGGAGCAGCGGAACCAGGGCGCCGCGATGAAGGCCGTCATGCCCGAGCTCAAAGGCCAGGCCGATGGGGCGACGATCCGCGCGGTCGTCCTCGCGGAACTCGAGGCGCTGCGCGCCTGAGCCGCTCGCAACTTTCCGGTCGCGCGACGATAGTAGCCCGCGTTATGATTCGCCGGTTCCGGGTCGCTCTGTTTGGCCTCGCCGCTCTCTTGGGTGCGGCGGGGCTTGGCGCCGCGGCGGGTCCGGCCTCCGGTTCGGGCGACGTGATCGTCGTGCCGATCGAAGGCACGGTCGATGAGGGCATGGCGCACTTGGTACAGCGCGCGGTCGCCGAGGCCAACGACACCCACGCGGCGGCGCTCGTGCTCGACGTCAACACGCCGGGCGGCCTGGTCGCCTCGGCCTTTGAAATTCGCGACGCGATGTTCGCCGCCAAGGTGCCGACCGTCGCCTACGTCTCGCAGCGCGCCTACTCGGCCGGCGCCCTGATCACGCTGTCCGCGCAGAAGATCGTCATGGCGCCGGGTGCGAGCATCGGCGCCGCCGAGCCGATCCCGAACGACCCCAAGCACGTCTCGGCGCTGCGCGCCGAGTTCGCCTCGACCGCGGCGCGCAACCACCGCGATCCGGTGATCGCCGCCGCGATGGTCGATAAGAGCGTCGATGCGCCCGCCTATAAGAAGGCCGGCGCCATCCTGTCGCTGACCGCGACCGAAGCGTTGCGCGCGCGGGTGGCCGACGCCGTCGAGCCGACGATGACGGAGGCTCTCGCGTTCGCGGGCGTGCGCGGAACCGTGCAAGACGAACACTATAGCTGGGGCGAAAGCGTCGCGCGCTTCGCCACGAGCCCGGAAGTGAGCGGCCTCTTGCTCTCGCTCGGCATGCTCGGGCTCTTGATCGAGATGCAGACCCTGCACGGCATCGCGGGCGCGGTCGGCGTTACGTCGCTCGCCCTGTTCTTCGGAACGCACGTGTACGCCGGTTTCTCGAATGGCCTCGTCATCGTGCTCGCGCTGGCCGGCGTGCTGGCCATCCTCTTCGAACTGCACGTTTTTCCCGGACACGGCGTGGCCGGCACGATCGGTATCCTCGCGCTCCTGGCCGCGATCGTGATGGCGTTCGGATTTGCGTTCATCTTCGTCGCCGTGCAGGCGCTTTCGATCGCCATCGTGCTCTCGGCGATCGCGTTCTTCTTTTCGACCCGCTTCTTTCCCGAAAGCGCTTTCTTCAAGCGCATCGCGTTCGTGGGCGTACAGGGCGCGGATTACGTCGCGAGCGGCGACCACCGCGCGCTGATCGGGCGGACGGGCGTGGCCACGTCGTACTTGCGCCCGGCCGGCGTCGCATCGGTCGACGGACTGCGCGTCGACGTCCTGACCGAAGGTGATTTCGTTCCCGCCGGCTCACCGATTCGCGTGAGCCGCGTCGAAGGTGCGCGCATCTTCGTGGATCGGGTCGGGGAGAGGTAAATGGCCATCGGTTCATTCGCGGTCGCGGTGATCGTCTTCGCGTTCATCATCGGTTTCTTTTTGTTCTTTTACTATTTTCCACTCGGCTTGTGGATCCGGACGATCGCGGCCGGCGTGCCGCTTTCGATGATGGCGCTGATCCGCATGCGTTTGATCGGCATCCAGCCCGGCGTGATCGTGACCAACCTCGTGCGCGCCCGCAAAGCCGGCCTCGACTTGACCGTCGACCAGATGCAGTCGCACTATTTGGCCGGCGGCAACGTCGAGAACGTGACCTTCGCGATGATCGCGGCGCAGCGGGCGCAGATTCCGCTCGAATGGCAGCGGGCGGCGGCGATCGACCTCGCCGGGCGCAACGTGCTCGAGGCGCTGCAGACCTCGGTCAATCCCAAAGTGATCGAGACGCCGATCTTTCAGGGCGTCGCGCAGAACGGCATCCAGCTCAACGTCAAAGCGCGGATCACCGTGCGCTCGAACCTCGACCGTTACGTCGGCGGTGCGGGCGAACCCACCGTGGTCGCGCGCGTCGGCGAGGGCGTCGTGTCCGCGGTCGGCGCGGCCGTCGATCACAAGGAAGTGCTCGAGTATCCCGATCGCATCTCGCGCGCGGTGCTCGCCAAAGGGCTCGACGCCGGGACCGCGTTCGAGATCGTCTCGATCGACATCGCCGACATCGACGTCGGGAAGAACATCGGCGCCGAGTTGCAGACCTCGCAGGCCGAGGCCGACCGGCGCATCGCGCAGGCCAAGGCCGCGGAACGCCAGTACAGCGCGCTCGCGGCCGAACAGGAACAGAAGGCCGAGACGCAAGCGATGCGGGCCAAAGTCGTCGAGGCCGAAGCGGCCATTCCGCAGGCCATCGCCGAAGCATTCCGCGCGGGCAACCTCGGGATCATGGATTACTACCGGCTCAACAACATCAAAGCCGACACGGAGATGCGCTCCTCGATCGGCAGCGGCGTCGCGCCGGTCGATCCGAATGCGCCCGGGCAAGCGCCCAAGCTTCCGGGGCAGTAGTCCGTGGAGGAAGTGATCGGCTTGATCGTCGACGCGCTGACCAAGAGCGCGCGTGGCAAGCAGCCGTCGCAGCCGGCCAAACCACCGCAGCGCCCCGCGCCGCCCCCGTCTGGGCGGCTGGTTGTGCGCCTGCCCTCGGCCGCGCAACGGCCGGCTTCCCCGGCCGCTCCATCCGCGCCGCGCCCGGCGGCGGCTCCGCGTCCCGCGCCGCCTCGGGCGTCCGCACCGCCTCCGGCCGACCCCTTCGTCGCCGCGGCCGCGCTTCCGCACCCCTCCGCGACCGGCGCGTCGCTGCTCTCCGCCTTCACCTCGCGCGAGCGGCTGCTGGCGGCCATCGTTCTCTCGGAAGCGCTCGGCGCGCCGGTCGCGCTGCGCAACGACAACTCTTTGCGGTCGCGCGACGTTCTAGGACCAGATGCGGAGAACTGACGCTGGCTGACGCGCGGACGGAACGGGTGTTCGAGCTTGCCGGCGTGCGCGATCACCTGAGCTTTTGCGGTCACCTGGATCGCAATTTGAGCGCGCTCGAAAATCTGGTCCCGGTCGTCTTGACCCTGGATGGCGACGTCCTCCGGCTCGTCGGCGCGCCGGGGGCCGTCGAATCCGCGACCGAGATTTTGGGGCGCATGCGCGACGCCGCCAACGGCGGGGCGCTCCTGACTCCCGACGACGTCGCCCTGGCCGTCCGCGAGACCCTGGCGCCCGGGGAACGCCGGGCCCATCCCAAGACCCTGTACACGACGCAGCGGGGCAAGGAAATACGTCCCAAGACCGAAGGCCAACGCCGCTTCGTCGATGCCGTCGAAACCAACACCTTGACGTTCGGCATCGGGCCGGCCGGCACGGGCAAGACCTTTCTGGCGACGGTGATGGCCGTGCGCGCGCTGCGAGCGCGCGAGATCTCCCGGATCATCTTGACCCGGCCGGCCGTGGAGGCGGGCGAAAAGCTCGGCTTTCTCCCCGGCGACCTCAAAGAGAAGGTCGATCCGTATTTGCGCCCGCTCTACGACGCGCTCGGCGAATTGCTCGACGACGGCGTCGTGCCCAAGTTCGTCGAGCGGGGCACGCTCGAAGTCGCGCCGCTGGCGTACATGCGCGGCCGGACGCTCTCCGACGCCTTCATCATCCTCGATGAGGCGCAGAACGCCACGCGCGAGCAGATCAAGATGTTCTTGACGCGGCTGGGCTCGAATTCGAAGATGGTCGTCAACGGCGACGTGACGCAGATCGACTTGCCGCGCGGCGTCCGCTCGGGCTTGCTCGACGCGCCGAAGTTATTCGCGGGCATCGCCGACATCGGCATCGTCGAGCTCGGCGAAAGCGACGTCGTCCGTCATCCGCTGGTCGCGAAGATCATCGGCGCGTACGCTCGCGGACTCTGATCGCGCCGGCATGATCTACCTGCGCAACACGACGCGCAGGCACCGGATCGCGCCGCGGCGGGTCGAACGGGCCGCGCGCGCGTTGCTGCGAGCGGTCGGCCGCCCCGCGGCGACGCTTTCGGTCACTTTCGTGGGCGATGCCGCCATGCGGCGCCTCAACCGGGAGCATCGCGGCAAGGACCGCACGACCGACGTCCTGAGCTTTCCGCTCTTCGAGCCCTTCGCCGTGCCCCGGCGCCCGGGACCCGGCCAGCCCGAACTGCTGCTCGGCGACGTCATCATCAGCGTGGATGTGGCCGTGCGACAGGCGGCGGCCTACGAAGCGACGCTGCTCCAGGAAGTCGAGCGGCTCTTGATCCACGGCCTGCTGCACCTCTTGGGCCACGATCATGAGGAGCCCGGGGAACGCGCCCGCATGCGGCGCGAGGAGAAGCGGCTGGCCGCGGCGATCGGCCTGCCCTGGCCCGAATTCTAAGGCGGCCGGGAAAATCCGCGGGGCGACGCTCGAGGCAGGCAGAATCACGTGCGCCAGCATGCATCCCGTGCGGCTTCCGCCCAGCGCCAAGCGCGTCCATGAAAATCGAATTTGGGCGGCTTTCGACTACGCCTTCCAAGGCATCTTGTACGCCACGCGCACCCAGCGGAACATGCGGATCCACCTGCTGGCGGCGGCTTTCGCGCTCTTCGCGTCGCTGTTCTTGCGGCTGGAACGGGCCTACGTCGCGCTCGTGGTCCTCTGCATCGCGCTCGTCATCGCGCTCGAACTCGTCAATACCGCGATCGAGGCCGTCGTCGATCTGATGACCGTGGCCCACCACCCGCTTGCCAAGATCGCTAAGGATGCGGCGGCGGGTGCCGTGCTGGTCGTGTCGATGGCGGCCGTGATCGTCGGGTACCTGGTCTTCTACGAAGGCGTGACGGCCGCCGGCGCCAAGGTGTCGGTCGCGGTCGCCGGCATCCCGCGCAACTATGCGTTCGTGACCCTGGTGATCGTCGGGGTCGTCACGATCTTCGCCAAGGCCTACGCGGGGCGCCACGGTTCGCCGCTCCAAGGCGGCGCGATCTCGGGACACGCGGCCCTGGCCTTCGCCGGCGCCACCCTGATCGTGCTGCTGGCCCCGACGCTGGTCGTCGGCCTGCTGGCCTTTTTCCTGGCCTTTCTGGTCAGCCAGAGCCGCATCGAGGGCGGCATCCACAGCTTGGCGGAAGTGTTGTTCGGCGCGGCGCTCGGCAGCGGCGTGACGGTCGGTCTCTTCCTATTGATTCGGGTCGCCTGAGCGCCCGCGCCGGTATGCTATAATGGCGGCAATTTGAGTACCGACCCACTACCCGCTCCGCGCTCGGCGACCCGGGGCACGCGGCAACCGCCCCGCTCCCGATGACGCTGGAAGCCTGGAACCGTCACTGGCCCGAAATCGCCGCGCTCGTTCTTCTCATCGGCGGTTCGGCCTTTTTCTCCGGCTCCGAAGCGGCCCTGATCTCCCTCTCGCGGCTCCGCGCGCGAGGAATGGTCGAACGCGGCGTCAAGGGCGCCGACGTCGTGTTGCGTTTGCTCGACGACCGCAACCGTTTCATGACCTCGATCCTGATCGGCAACACCGTCGTGCTATTGGCGGCCGATTCGCTGGCCACGCTGATCTTCGTCAGGGTCGGCGTTCCGAACCCCGCCCTGTGGTCGACCGGGATCATGACGGTGCTCCTGCTCGCCTTCGGTGAGATCATCCCCAAGACGATCGCCGTCGCCAATAACGAACGATGGTCGGTGCGGCTCGCGCCGGTTCTCGAACGGGTCGCGTGGATCATGACGCCGATCAACGCGGCTTTTTTGTTTTTCACCAACATGATCGTACGGCTGTTCGGCGTGTCGCCCGCGGCGAACGGTCCGTTCGTCACCGAGGACGACATCCGTAACATCGTCAACGCCGGGGCCGAACAGAAAGTCCTCGAAGAGCAAGAACGCGAGATGATCCATTCGATCATCCAGTTCGGCGACACGATCGTGCGCGAGGTGATGACGCCGCGGCCGGACATGTTCGCGATCGACGTCGCGTCGTCGGCACGGCGCGCGCTCGACCTCGTGATCGCCGAGGGGTACTCCAAGTTGCCCGTCTACGAGGATACGATCGATAACGTGATCGGCGTGGCCCACGATCGCGAACTGCTGATCGCGCTCTCCAACGGAACGTTGGCGCAGACGCCGATCCGCGCGTTGATGCGGCCGATCACGCTCGTTCCGGAGACCAAACGCGTTTCCGAATTGCTGCGCGAGATGCAACGCGGGAAGTTCTCGCTCGCGATCGTCGTCGACGAATACGGCGGCACGGCGGGCCTCGTGACGATGGAAGACTTGCTCGAGGAGATCGTCGGCGAAATTCGCGACGAACACGACGAAGGCGAAGAAGAATCGATCCGCATCCTCGCCCACGATGAGGCGATCGTCGATGCGAAAACGAATATCGAAGACGTCAACGCCAAGCTCGGCACGCATTTGCCG
>Ga0116227_10010460_pt1 | contig 16195 bp, 14 predicted proteins | sample S1TSphgellanicum_FD_89693 | JGI IMG/M metagenome (GOLD analysis project Ga0116227, IMG submission 89693) | Host-associated microbial communities from peat moss isolated from Minnesota, USA - S1T2_Fb - Sphagnum magellanicum MG | ecosystem: Host-associated > Plants > Peat moss > Unclassified...
ATCCATATTGAGACCATCAACACAAACACAATTCTACTCATTTTGTCCCCTCTCACCTCCAGTGAACCAAAATACCAAGGGAAGCAAAGCAGGGTCCTTTTGGTCAGCTTCCACAAACCAGTAAAACAGTGCCCTCCCATGAGATTCATTCACTGTCACATAACCTGCATACTGCTTGAAATTCACCGGAGGCTGTCCAGGCAAATTGGTTACCAAATCAGCAAGATCAGCCCCCCAAGCTCCACCAAGATTAAATACCACCTCCAACACTAATATCAAAAATCCAGCACATGCCCGAAAGTGCAACAAACCCATCTCACTCTTCCTTAGAAAAACCAACCACACTAGTTGCTAATCATTAGCTGATAGCACCTGCTGATCAAGTGTTTAATCACTATCATGCCTTGATATTCATAATCTGTGCATGTTGCCTTTGAAATGGTGTTATAATCACACTAGATATGAACTAACTTTATGCTCAGATCACCAATTGATCAAAGTGAAGTGGAAATTGGAAATTCATGTCGTGACTCACAAGCATTGCTGCTAGGTGAGTAGTACTGATACAATTGGAATTGGGACACTGTTGACAATCAATGAAGGGTGGGTGGAGGAGAGGGTGCAACAAGAGCAAAGAGTGTGTTGACAACCAAGTGGGAAAATGGACATAAAAAGTGCCAAAACCTCAGACTGTGGGTGTCAAATGTTGTTAGAGTATTTGACTACATCCATTAATCATTGCACTGACATCTGTAGCATAGACCTATTAAATTACTACTTCTTAGAATGTGGTGTGCTTGTCATTTGTTCAAAGCCAAAGTGAGGCCCAGCAGAGTTGGTGGGGGGAGGTAAATGTTACTGTTCAAGTACTAGATAAATTGAACAATCCCGGAATGGAAGGAAATTGGATCATTACAGAAAGAGATTTGAAACAGCGGAAAGAAAAAGAAAAAAATGGTGAAACTTTCATGTAAAAAACTCCCTGGTCTTTGAGGCCCTTCTGTGTTTTGAAGTGCCTGGGAACGAGGGCCTCGAGAGACTTCTACTTACATAAAGTCAATTGTGATTGACTCACGTTAGAAAACCATGGATGCTACAGTTATATGGTATGATCATTTACTTGGATCGAATGGATGAGAGAAGAAAGCACATGATGAAAAGTATATGCATTTGGATATGAATTACAGGGTACAGAGTTGAGGGTTGCTCAACAACTCATGAGTCATGTGGTCTTATTAGCTGGAGATGTCTAGTGAATGAATCTCTTCCCTTGTTTTCCACCTTCCACTTGATTTCCAACAAAGCTATTGGGTACTATTGCATATTTTAAAGTACTGTTTTTTTCGCTTGGCATCACGCCACCTTTAAATATGAATCCACCAACACACTCATCAACAGGTAACTGAGGTGGGGAAACATGCCCAGAGCTTTCCCCCTCGCCTCGCCAAAAAGGGAAAAAATACTCCTATACAAGCCTTGGCTGCTAAGTCAAGCTACAACAAGCGAAGAGTGATGATGATGATGATGATGAAGGCGGCAAGAGAATCTCACGGTTCCTGTTGTCTGAAGTATTTAGCATCTCGGCATTTCTCCTGCCAGTTGACTCTATGCAAATGCACTTTTCCAGGCACTCATACAGTTCGGATTCCTCACTCTTTTGTGCACTCCTACTCTCCCAGAGGAGCAGTGTATTTTTAAAGAATCTTAGTTTGTAGCCGAAATGGCTGGCCACCATCGATAAGAAGATGCAGAAAAAAGTGGTAATCATCCCTAAGAAGAAGATTTAACCAAATCTAGATATAAATCAGACATGAAGTAATAACAAATCTTTAATCATGCTCTTATATTTTTGGCTACACACTGAAAACCAAGTATAGAAATCTGGCTATGTTTTTTTTTAAATTTCTCCCTCCATTCTGGCAATTGAAAACCTCCAACCATATCGTCATTTTCGAGTTTTAATTTTTTAATTTCGCACGAAAAAAAAACTGCAAGGAGTTGCCTTTCCCACTCCAGATCTAATCTCACATTCTCTTTTTCAGTGAGGAGCTCGGACACTATATTCTTCCCCAATTTTCACCACTCTCTCTGCTCGTTTCCGATTCCACAATTCCTCGTGGTTGCTGTTGGAACCTCGATTTCTTATAGAACAACAACAGAGTTTACAACTATTTTCCTGGGTCAATTCAAGCCAACTGATTTTTAGATAGACATGGGTTTAGGAAATATTCCTTGTTTGATCAGCTCCATGTCACACGTTTGTCAGAGTAGTGAAACAGTGCGACAACCACCACTCCTCTGGCAGGCTCCAAAATGATTCAATAAGGAAGAAGGTAAGCGAACTTTAAATGGACAGTTTGTCGAGTTGTACCATTATTTCTCCAAAATAAAATACTTAATGAAGTTTTCAGCAACTAGCAAATGGATGAGAAGCTCAACCAAATTGGAATCACCCTTTTGAGAGAGAGAGAGAAAGAAAAAAAATTATGAATTTCCAAAAGTGTACACCTAAAACTGACATACACAGGGCCCCTATTTGCGCTCTTGGGCTTGGGATTGAAAACCTGAGGTACCTCAAGTTGGAGAGCCGTGTGATGGGTGAGCAATGAGAAGCTCAACCAAATTGGATTCACCCTTTTGAGAGAGAGAAGAAATTATGAATTTTCCAAAGTGTACACCTAAAACTGACATACACAAGGCCCCTATTTTGATAGTTGGCTTGCCTAATCATATTAGATTTTGTATAATAATCACAAAGGATTCAAGGTCAAAAAAGTGACAACTATGCATGTTAGAATAACCACCTAGGAAGAACCTACATGTTGTAATGAAGTGCACCACATGTTAAAATAACCACCAAGGCACCTACATGTTGTAATGGCGTGCACCACATGTTAAAATAATCACCTAGGCGTCTACATCTTGTAATGGAATGCACTCAAGAATGACCCTTGGTGTTTTGAAAATGGATTCAATTAAGTTTTTTAATGACCTGTAGTTGATCAAAATTACAACATGGCACTTGCCTTGAATGGATACACAAGAAACCCAACTTTGATAGAAGTGTAACTTAATGTTAATCACCATTAATTGGTGTAATGTGTGGAAATAAGTTGTTTCAACTAGGAACAACTACTCACTTTTTGCATCACACCTTTGTTCTCGTGAGATTATTTTTCAGCAATGGTGCATGAAAAATTCTTTTGGCAATGGTGATGAGCATTCGGACCACAATGACAAAAAGATCACAACATGAGGCTTTGATGCTCAAATTGATGCATGAAGACCTGGGCTGAAATTGTTACATGGAATGTATCACCATGAGCTGTAATGTTCTTTGCAAACTAAGCTTTATCGAACCTTCTCTAATCCTCTTTGTCCAAGAGTCATCATTGTGTTTTTCCTTTTGTCTACTTTTTCAAGCACATTTCTTTCCTTGTTTATAAGTTTTTTTTGCTTTGTACTTTCTTTATCTTTGGTGGCTATTTTCTTTTTAATTTCTTTTTTTTTTAAAGGTATTAAATAATGTTCTAAAATCATCATGATTGACTTAGTGTAATCAATTAGAGGTTCTTCACGTGGTTGCTTCTAAGGTTGAACAATCTCAACCTTTAAAAAATCAAGAAATTAAGTATGTAATAGATGGCACTATTATGAATTACATCATGTTTGATGGCCATGCATGAAATTTGTTAGTGTTATTGATGACCCTTGACTATCACTATCTATCAATCTTGGTGACCTTTGACTTTTGTTAGCTACTTGCCAAACATAATGCATCATCCTTAGAAGATGTGGGTCCATTTACCCTTGTTCCTTTTATATTGACAAAATAATGGCATGTAAAATCTTCTTGCATTCCTCTTTGATCCTTTCCTAGAACCTCCTATATTTGTAAATCCTCAACAACATCCATTACATCAATTGGTTCTTACATTTTTATAATTTTTTTGAAAGGTGAATCTTACTTGCCATGGCATTGGGAATCAATGGCCATATGATAGTTGTTTCAAAACCTTTTCGAATATTGTGAGGGGTCAAAGCTTTCTTAAGGGCTAATGAAACCCATTGTAACATATCCTCTTTCTTGATCACACCTTTCCCCTTGTTTGTTAAAGTCCAATTTTTTTTATTTTAAAGTCGTTTTGAGTGGCCTAAAACAAGAAGCTTATAATGGCTATAGTGCATGGGATGCAATGGCAATGTGTGCAATGGCAATATGATTAAGTCTAATCGCTCTCTTCTTGCTACCTAAATTACATCAATAGTGACATAAGAATTGTGACAATTGAGAATCAATAAGTGTCTATTTTCTATTGACATCTTGTTTGCACATGCTTGCACTATTGTAATGATGTGAAAAATCCATGTGGAAAACAAACACATAGTCATTCATGCTTTAAGTTGCATAGATGTGGTAGATTTAAGTTCATAACGTTCGATGTAATTATGTCTAAATTTTTTACCTTTGAAGATATAGGAATTGAAGATTTGAATGCCTTATAAGTTGATGCAAGACAATATAGACAACCATTCTCTTTCATTTGGAGTAATCAAGTGTATTGTTTCCAATCTAGTCTTGGCAAGCACAAGGGCACCACCATTATGACTTGATTATGCACCAAATTCATCACAATTCTAGAACTTGGAAGCATTTCAGTTGTGCATGCCATAGGCATGCTGCAAGTTCTCACAAAATGTAATGTTGTTGGGGCATAGCCTGTTTATGTGCCCAACCTCAAGTCCTTGTGCAACATGTAGTGATAAGTTTGGGTTTTTTTTTTTAAACACTATAATTAGCCTTAATTTAGAATTCCATTTGTGAATGGAGTTGCCTTCTCTTGTGTAACCTTTGTTACCTTTAGTCATAGATGTGTCGATGTGATGGGATGGCCCATTTGTTACATCATTTTAATGTAATTTATAATCACTACTTCCTCTAGTTTCTCAAGAACACTTGACTTGCCTCTACATCTATTGAACATCACCTTGTACAAGTGGTTCAAGGAAGCAACTGGGACCCAAAATCATGTTGCAATTGTGATTTTTGAACCACCTTTAACTGTTGTGATGGTGTGTTGCAAGGAAACATCCAACCAATTGCGATTTTTACACATTCATTATTTCCATGCACGTTGCTTGCACATCAAATCTTGTTTTTCACCTTTCATTAAATCCTTATGCATTACAGCTGCCATTTAGTTAATTGTTGAATATTGGGTTGCTTGGAATATTTTGTTGGTTTTTTTCATGTTGGAAGGACAATATAGGAGGATCATTTTCCTCTCTTTGGGCCCATTGTTCATTATAACAAATTGCATCTTCAATTTCATTCTCTTCATCTGAATTCAAATAAGGATGATCTTTTGAAGTGTCTCACCCTAGGTTCTAATTAGCAATTACTAATTTGGCATGGAGTTCATGGTGCTTATGAAGTTGCATGCCACTAGATTATGTTTAATCAACTATTACACTTCAAATGGTTAGGTGTTTAATGTTAATTTGACTGTGTTTATGCAATTGTGATATCGTATGTTTAACCTTAAACATTGGTTAAACCTAGGTTGAATTAACCTAGGCTAAACTCACTAGGAGAAAATATTATGTTAAGGTTCTTATGGTTAATGGGTTTCATTATTTAACGTTTAAATACCCTAGCTTAAACTAGGTTAGTATCACATAGGTAGCATGTAATATTTACATGTAGGTTGTAATTACACTAGTTGCATTTGCAACTAAATTTTGTCCCATATCTTTTGCCCTTGTCTTCCAAGTGTGCACACTATGTAAATAGGTGCATTTGTCTTGTTCACAACACAAGTACCAAATGCCATTTGAAATGAACCAATGAAAAAAGTTCAAGCCTAAAAGTTAAACCTAAACACAAAAATGGATTACTTTATATTATACCTAGCTTAATTTTACATCCTATAACCTATTTGATTAATTAAAAATATATTCAATGGGCTTTTTAAATTGCCATGGGTCACCATATAATTGGCCTTCACAAATGGACACATGTCAAAATCCGATTCTTATTTTATTGGATGGTTAAGATATTATTAATTTATTAATAATGATGAATATTGACATAAAATTCAAAAGCCACATGTCACCATGGGCAACCCATGTAAAATAATACAGATGTATAAAATATAAAACCATATTGTATATATTGTTCACATACATATTGTCGCATGGAATTGCCAATCATGTGCAACTTGTTTTATGCAATTAAAAATCAATTGCATTTGACAATTGTAAAATGAAAATTTTTCTTTTAATGATTAATGGCATATTTATGAATAAGGCAAATGTAGTATGTTTGAAGTTTAATATTAAAGTTTCATTGAGGTTATAAGGTATATTAAAGTTGTGTAAATGTACTAAGGGTATATTAAGATTATTACTATTGTGTTTTAAAGGTATAGTCAAGGCTAAGCTAAAAATGTCAACTATTAACCACTTTAACAAAATTTTGATTTAAGTTAAACCAAATTTTAAATTACAAAAGATTTAACCAATGTTTAACCAAGTTTATGTTTTACCAATGTTTTTGTTTTGTTGAACTTGTCATTACCCATATACTAAATTCTAACCATCAACATATAACAGCCAACTATTCATAATCTTTTTTTTCTTCATAACACTTGCCCAAGTATCATGGGAAAAATTATAATTTTCTACCGATGCTTTATGTTGGGTAATGCCCTTGGAGGGAGATGTCCTTGAAATAAGCCCCTTTGGCTTTGCTTTAAACAAAGCATAGTTATGACATTCTTGGTGCGGGAATGTTATGGAAGCCCAAAGATCTCCATAAAATTCGTTAAAATTCGTCAAAATTTGTTAAAATTCGTTAAAATTCGTCAAAATTCGTTAAAATTCACGCTCGAAGGGTGTTATGACAAGGTGCTAAATGAAGAATTTTAAAGAATTTTATTTTGCAAAATGAAGAATGTCATCACTAGGAAACAAAGGTTTATTTCAAGAATGCCCCATTCCTTAGGCATTAACCTACTTGTAACGCACTTTGATAAGTTTTCCTAGTGTATTCAGGGCACCTATGAATATCCTTCCTACAAAAAAGGAAACATTATCCACTCACTTTGTAAAAGTAAAAAGATGTACACTTGCCTATATCCCTCCTATTCTAATAGGAACCTTCCCCTCCTTGTCCTAAGCGCCTCATTTTGGGAATGCACCCACTTAGGGGTTTTACCGTACACATAATAGGTTTCAACTAGATGGTGAATTGGTGGTTATTAGCTCATTTTAGTCACATTAGTTATTGCTCATTCATTTGCAATTATTTATGTTACAAATTCAAGCAAAAATGATCCATCAAGTAAAAAAGTAAACCCCCAAAGCAAGTGCATGTTGTTGAACTTCTCCACTTGTAAGTATTATATGGTGTGTCATAAGGTCACTCAATAAATATATTGAATGAACTTGCAAGAAAGCTTCAACTAAAGCATATTCCAATAAATAATGATTTTTTTCAGAATGACTTAAAGTATTAGTCTAATTATGTTGTAGAAATATCATTAATTTTGGTTCATTGTCAAATAGATCTACAATTTTCTCCAACCAAATTAAAAAATCAAAACATGAAGATAACAAATGTTGAAAAATCTATTGAATGTACTTTTGTGTTCCAAATGGAAGAAACTATGTAAACTTTTTTTAACTCATTAATGTAGCCATATAGACCTTTATTGAACAACATTTTATTAATTGTTTGTTGAATGCCTAACCCCTCCCCACATTAATGTTTTTTTGGGAGCTAATGCCAACTAAACTCTAAGGCAACTTTTGTAAACAATTCAAAGCACATGTTTAGATGCTATTACGACACTAGAAATTAAGTCATAAAAAACAAACAAAAAATTTCATTCTAACCATTTGATTGGCCATATAGGCTTTTCCATCCCTATGCACAAGTTGAATATGTAGACCCTATGAATACTTAATTATTTTAAGGCATATTTTAAAAACAAACTAAGGCATTTATTCAAGCAAATTCATTGGCCACATTTTTTTTTGGTACCTAGGGATAAACATATTTAGACCTTATTGCACACTAGAAGTTAAATGTTTTTCAAAAGCTAAAGATTTCATTCTAACAACTTGATTGACCATGTAGGCTTTTCAATCCTTAGGCACAAATCCATTATCTATGTAGACCTTGCAAGTACCTAAATGTTTTAAGGCATATTTTAAAACTAAATCAAAGCACTTCTTTTTGCAATGTCATTGGTCACATATTTTTAATTAGTTGGAGACAAGCGTATTTAGAAAGCACAAATAGTTAAACAATTTGTATTGTTGTGTAGTTAGTTTTTTCTAGATTATAAATGAACTTAAAATGTAAAGTCGTATTTAAAATTAACATTTTCAATTTTACATGTTGCAATTTAGACTTTAGTGAGAATCATATTAAAAAATGTTAATGAAAAACAATAGAAAAACAAAGGTTTAAGGGGGTTAATGTGATTAGACTTCTAGATGAGTTTTAAGAAAAGAATGGATTCATAATGAAAATTTCAAATAATGAAATTATTTATGTCATGCATAAAAGATTTACATGTGAATTCAAAAAACATGACAAAATAGTGTCAAAATTGGAATAACAAAATAGTCTCACTTCAAATGATGTGTGTAAAATTAAAATACATTGAACCTCCCCCAACACAAGAAATCTTGGTTTTAAAAATTAATTTACAAAAACTACATAATTATACTAATTGAAATTTCATTTCACATTCAAAATTCCAAGCTTTCACATGGATTTTTTTTATCAATCACATGTTTACAAATGTATATTAACTAGTTTATCAATATTTTAACCATAAGCATAGGGGAATGCACATTGGATAACATAATTTGTTAAATGTTGCATTGCAACAATTTTAGTTAATGTACAAATTGAATTTTTAAATGCCATTTTTGGACCACTTAATCATGCTTTTGTGCTTAACTTCAAAAAATAAGGAAATGTTTTCATTCTAACAATATGATTGTCCATATATGTTTTTTTTGTTTCTAGGCACAAAATTATTCTGCAAATGTTGCCAATACCTAATTGGTTTAAAACATCTTTAAAAAGCAAATCGAAGCATTTGTTCAAACAATCTCATTGGCCACATTTTTGCCTTTGCATTTAAAAACAATTGTTGTGACATGTAGTGTTGTGACATACGGCGTCGTAAAGGTGTAAATCCATTGTAAACTCTACTAAACAAAAAGACTAAACCAAGTCAAAGGTAGAAACTAATCAATCAAAAAGAGATGCATGCACATATATATACAATGCACAAGAGCAGGTTGAGAAGAAATTCTCATGTATCCCCCCCCCCCAGACCTAAGCCAAGAAAAGCATGGCATGGTCTGAATAGAAATCAAGGTGCTACAAAAAAACATGATGAATAGTACCAAATGTCGATGGGAACTTGAATGAACTCCGACTTGAGGCAGAATAGATGGTATCCACCATTATAATTATCGTAAAGTAGCATTTGATCAACATTATTTGTCCTTTGACATACCTAACATGGATAGTCAAGTGGAGGAATCCAAGTCTATGTGATGATGGTAGGATCTAAGTTCGGTAGGTGGCAGGGTGCACAATTTTGGAATGATCCCGAATTGTGCGTTTGTTAGCTCCTTTGCAACTCCAACACACTTGAAGGCTTAATCGCCTTAATCCTCAAGGTAATGCGATTAAAAGAAATGTCTAGAATATCATTAGGTTGTTGTTAGAAATACACAAAATCACCAACATCAAATTGTTTCACCTTAGGTTTGTAACTACCACTAGCGTGCTCCCAAGTTCCTAGTTAGACCCAAGATGGGTCTAAGTTATTTACATAGCGAAATTGTGAGGAATTCAGGGCACGCTCCTAGCTTTTAGCACTAGAAGGGGTAGAAGGACATGTTGAAGCTCCAGGATGGGACTAAGAAGAGTGACAAACTTTAGTTACTTACTCGAACTTGCATCAAACCAATAAACAAATTGGTTAGATCACTTTCTTGAGCACCTTCGGTGCTAGGACAAGCCACGGGCAACTCTGGACTCACATGACTCACCACGGCCTAGACTCAGGGGAAGCCACCACCTTCCCCCATATAGTATTCTTTGCATCTTTCCACAGCACATACCTCCAAATGGCTTTTTGTCCCGGGACTCCCAAGGAGGAGTCCTGAAATTGTCCCGGTTTGGACTTTTGGGACTTTGTGAGGTCATAACTCTTTGTGCAAACGTCCGATTGGGATGAGGTTTAAAGCAAACTTGTATCTCTCCTTGAGAGCTTTCCAAAGGTGTATCGCACTCCACCTACACGCACCATGGTCGGGTCGATTCCTGACTTTTAGTGGTTGGGAATTAAACTGCCAGTTTGACTTTCGGCCCTTTTTTTAGTCATAACTTGTGCTACGGATGTCCAAATGGCCCATGCGAGCCCATTTTCGACATCTACATTTCGATAATTTTCTAATGATATAAAGAACACCCCAATGCAAGGTGTTTTGACCCCTGCAATCGAGCTCTGAAATTTTAAGAGTCATGGAGGACTCCCCAGTCCCCATTTCGGGAGTGTGAGTTTCATCCTCACACTCTCTCAAAGTAGGGTTGCGACAACCACCTCATGTGTGTGCATACTTTAAGGTGTCTCAATGTTGTGCAATGGACAAGTTTTCCATCGCCATGGACATAACCATCCTGAATAGAACAACCCTCTCTGCGATGACCCTAGCCTAAGTGGCTAGAAAGTCCAAATCCACAACTTGGTCCATTTAAGCAATAATGGAAGATGGTGGAATGGGATGTTTCCCAAAAACTAAAAAGTAAAGAGAAAAATGGGACAAAAAGGCGTGTTTGGACATCCTACAACCCATGGTGATGTAAAGTAGGGCCAAGTTCCAATCCTCTTTGTTCTTAGTGAAACAAATATTCCGAAGTCCTTTCTTGCATGTTTGAACCATCCTTTTTGCAAGGCCATCAGCTTGGGGATGATCCCTTGAAGTTCAATGATGGTCAATGAGAACATGATCAAGTAGGTTTTGGAATTTTCCTTTGAACTTTGATCCTTGATCAGTAAAACACTCAGCACAAGCCTTAAACCTACTTAGGATCTGTTGTAAAAAAACATGGTTGGTGCTGTGTGATGACTTGTCCGACAGTGCAACAAGCTTGACTCACATTGAAAAATGCTCAATCATAATCATGATGTAAACATTACCCCTAGAGGTCTGTGGTAAATCTCCAGTTAAATCACATGACCAACGATAGAACATGCCCTAAATAGGGAGTGGAAAAAGCATGAGCTGTCGAAAGGAAAGGAAGTTCTCACCCTATCACATTATTCACACTTAGTAATGATGTCTCGGACTTGAGCATACATACTTTTCCAATAGTAATGAGGAGTGAAAAAGCTATAAGTACACTTAATTCCAAAGCGTTTAAGCTCCAAGTGTACTTTCTAAATAAGACCAAGCCATTCATGTGGTGGAGGAACCACTATGTCGCCTTGTGGTAAACATCGAACAAGGTGATTATCCCTCCATGAATAACATTTGGACCGTTATTGTATGTGATCTCAATGATTTGATGTAACTTGGGGAAGGTATTCCCCATGTTGAAAAAACCTCAGAGTGTCCAAATCCTCCCATATATCCACAATGGGATGCTCAACCAGGTTACAATATAGTAGTGCAAGATGCATAAAATACATATATTATTGAAATCTAGTCAAAATCTTGCCTGGCTTTTAAGAAACCTTTAGAGGTAGTGAAGGGTCTCTTCAACATGGTATCCGCGTTCTGATGGCGTTCTGATGTGTAATACTAAGTCGGCCTAGTGATGACATTCTTCATTTTGCAAAATAAAATTCTTTAAAATTTTTCATTTAGCACCTTGTCATAACATTCTTCGGGAGTGAATTTTAACGAATTTTGACGAATTTTAACGAATTTTAACAAATTTTGACGAATTTTATGGAGATCTTTGGGCTTCCATAACATTCCCGCACCAAGAATGTCATAACTATGTAGGTCGGGGAATAACCTTGAACTCATACTCTTGAAGTATAAGCGCCCAACGAACTAACTTACTAGTAAGCTTGTCATTGGTCATCAACCACTTGATAGGCTGGTGGTCAATATACAAAGTGAATTCAATGCCATAAAGATAGGGCTTGAAATGTATGACGGCCCATACAACAACAAGACACTCCCCCTCGTATGAAGAGTAGTTGCTCTCAGCCTTGTTGTTCCTTCGGAATGCATAGGTGATAACATATTCTTTACCTTCTTCATTAAGTTCACCAAAAATAACACCAGTATGAAGAGCACTCCAATCAATGTGTAGAATGAAAACCTTGTTGAAATTAGGTCTTTTCAAAATGGGGAACTCTAAAAGCTTTTCTTTGAATGTGTCGAAAGCTTCTTAAACCTTTTCATTCCATGTCTAAGCAACATCATTTTTTAACAATGCATAGAGAAGATGAACAATAGTACTGAAGTCTTGGACATAAATTATGTAGTAATTACATAATCTGATGGAGCTCTTCAAAGTGTGAACATTAGTAGGATTAGGCATCTCCAAAATGGCTACTACTTTGGCTTAATGAGCCATAATACCATTTGGTAAAATTTTGTGTCCAAGGTAGATTATTGAGGTGACAACAAACTCACATTTTTTAGGATGGATCTTCATATTAACTTCGTGGAACCTTTTGAATAATTCTTCAAGATGAGCCAAATGTTGCAGGAGTCCTTTGTTATGCATTAGGACATCATCTATGTAGCACTTCAAGAAATTTGCCCCTTTGAGAACCCAGTCCATGACTCGCTAAAAGAAGACACATGCATTCTTCAATCCAAAAGGCATCACAAGCCATTCCCATAACTTGTTGTTTCCATGGAATGTCATTTTCTTGCATTCTTTCATAACAAACACAATCTGGTTGAAATATTGCCTTAGATCCACAATTATGAAAATGTTTTAATCTCTAATGTTATCAAAGAGTTCTTCGGGGATGGGCATGGGGTACCTATGCTGAGTGTAACCAGGTTCAAAGGCTTATAATCCTCGCACATCTTTTTCTCAGTCCATAATCCAATTAAATCCTTCTTTGCTAGCATAATTATAGCGGCCACAAAATCAAAACTTGATGGCTGAATGAGATTAGCCTCATGGAGCTCTTTGCATCTTTCATCTACTAATATTCCCATTCATGATTGCTCAACCTATGCCTCCTTCAACAATGGGTGTTTCATCTATAAGGTCCATAGAAAACTACATGGTCTTACACCTACCTAAGTCTTTCATTAAGAATGCAAACACATTCTCATACTTAATTAACAAGTCTATGACATGGTGTCTCTCCTTCTTGGTGAACTAGTTCCCCGTAATGAAAGGGTAGTTGGCATAGTTATGACATTCTTGGTGCGGGAATGTTATGGAAGCCCAAAGATCTCCATAAAATTCGTTAAAATTCGTCAAAATTCGTTAAAATTCACGCTCGAAGAATGTTATGACAAGGTGCTAAATGAAGAATTTTAAAGAATTTTATTTTGCAAAATGAAGAATGTCATCACTAGGATAGTTGGAAACACATGGAATGGATGGAAAGTGTGTTTGAAAAACCTGGTGTATTGGGTTTTCCATTATCCAATTGCGCAGATTCGTAAAAGGTTATAATTATTTCTCAAAAAGCTAATGTACCTCTAGGTGTACTAGAAATAACTTAAGTCAAATTACATGGTACCTCCTCCTCCCCAACACTAAAAGTTAAGTGTAGAATGTTGAAAATAGGCAAGTGTACTTAGTCAGGGTGCCATGTGGTCACATCGCCATAATTGCAAGTTGATTAAATCAATGTTGGTGTTGTGTCCATTTGAAAGAATACACAGGTTACCAACAACCATGTAAGGGAGTTCAAGTCCATGCCTCTCCCTAGTAGAGCGTTACATTCCAATCCAGTCACCTTGGTGTGATTAGTAGTGCTAGTTTGGAACCCCATAGCCCATTCTCTTTCTTCTAGGTTTGGTTCATCTCAAGTGGTTGAAACATGATGATACATAAGACTTGGTCCATCTCCTTGAAAGGCGAGTGCTCCTAGGAAGGAGACAAAGGTGGGCTAAACACCTCTTGGTTTTCCTATTGTGTTCGGAGGAAACCAAGGAGGTTTTCTTACCTTGTAACTAGTTGGCAAGAACTTTGATCATCCAATATGTGAGAAACTTGCAGGTTGGGGTCTCTAATGGTGTATCTCAAAGCCAATTGCAAAATTGAGAGTGGTGCAAGGTTGGTCCACTAGTTGTGTAGCCGATGCGCATAGGAACCATATTATGCCACGTCGAATAAGAGTAGCTCTCCAAGGTAATGCTTGACTAGCATGTAGTGCTTCTAGACTTTTTCCCTCTGGTCAAACTAAAAAGGGGTGTTCTCAATTACATAACCAATCGTACGAAAAATGGATTAAGCCCAGGTGATCAATCGTACCATATTTGTGAAGAGACTGGATCTTGTGTCACTTAAGCCTTCTCCAAATCCAACCGCTAAAAGTTCTTGACACTCCCAACCTGAAATGATGAGGTCCACGAAACCAAGTAATTCCATATGCTTCTTCTGAATTAATTATATGTCAAAGGGCAAGAAAATGAAACTGGCCTTCCATGCAGTGGTTGTAAACTGTTGGGCAAATCTGGCTATGAATTCCATCACTCTCGATGCCACCACTTGCCTTGTAATAGGATCAATGTCTACATAGAAATATTTTCGAACTACCATCCTTGATTGTAGTAGGGCTTCGAGACCTGTACCAATACCACCAAAGAGTTCTAGTAATGTAATTTCTTTCTTTAGGCGGTGTCCATGTGTTTAGTTGACAAAATACTGGCTTAATCGGTTCACCATGGCTCTCCATGTTCTCAAAATTAAGTAGAACTTTGACCAAAGGTTCATGGGCTGCTTTGAACCTTTGTAAAACCTCTGGTCCCTGTTGAATATCTGTAATACGCACCCTCAAGCTTTTAGTAGCTTGGGCGTAAGCTAACTCCTCTTCATCTCCCTCTATCCATTCGTGGCTAACTTGTTGGATGTAGGAAATGGTGTGTGCTTCCTTGAGCATACAATGGTGAGCCATAGGACTATGGTTCCCATGTAAATCAAGAGGTATGTATCTCAGGTGGTGGCCATTAGTCTTCCAATCCACTTGGTAGTACACATGTTCGAACCAATTGTCAATTGTGAAACCTAGTGGAAATAAGGCTTCTTGCCCAATGAGCACATTATAAGTGGTGGCATTGGTGACTAAACATTTGACATGTAGGCAAAGCTCCTAATTTATACCTTCATTGAAGTTAAGTGTAATCAAATTCTCTCCCCAAGTACCTCTTCTACGCTCCCACTAGCAATGCAAATTTGCCACATAGATTTCCATAGTTTGGAATCGAGCATGCCCATTTTCTTGGCGAATTGAACTCCAAAAATCACTAGTTGGGCACCTGTATCAAAAAATACCACTTTGGATGTATGTCCTCCCACCTAGATTGTTAACTTTGTATTATCAACAATGGCAACTTTGGTGGCAATGGAAGTTCTCTCACTAAGCACCACCTTTGGAAATGAATGAAAAACTTTGTGGAGAAAATGGCTATCCACAACGCCTTTGTTGAATAATAAATCCACAAGTGAGGTGTTTTTAGTTCCTTTTTGATATGTGAATGTAGAATCAGAGGTAGGAAAGCCCACTAGTTTAGCCATGCTAGAATTAATGACCAAATTACGAACACCATCTACAACACGTGAGCTAATCGAGTGTCTCTCCAAGGTGTTGGATGGGACCCTTATAGGATGCAATTAGGGATTGGTAAAAGACCTAATGTAATGTTCAGGGTATCCTTTAGTACTACAATTATGTCCCTAGTGCTTAGCTTCAAATCTTGAAAACTAAACAATGGTGTATTCACAAGTTTTTGTGCCACTTCACGCATTTGAAGTTGGCACTCCATAAGCTAATCAATGGAAAATTGTGTGCTTTCCTAATGTACATGTACTTTTGAGACACGAGAATTTGATGCCATAACACCTAGTGATGACATTCTTCATTTTGCAAAATAAAATTCTTTAAAATTCTTCATTTAACACCTTGTCATAACATTCTTCGGGCGTGAATTTTAACGAATTTTGACG
>Ga0116227_10010462_pt1 | contig 16194 bp, 21 predicted proteins | sample S1TSphgellanicum_FD_89693 | JGI IMG/M metagenome (GOLD analysis project Ga0116227, IMG submission 89693) | Host-associated microbial communities from peat moss isolated from Minnesota, USA - S1T2_Fb - Sphagnum magellanicum MG | ecosystem: Host-associated > Plants > Peat moss > Unclassified...
CACTGTTGGGAGCTGATGAACTCAGTGGGTAGTCATGGCAGCTTGTCACTGCTGTTCATGATGAAGGTGATGGTCTGTCACTTTGTGAGCGACTCTCATGAGGTTATGACTGCACTCATTGTCGTGTTACCTAATTGTTGTTGTGGAGATTTCTCTGCAACTTCATCAAGCTTTTTGATGCTCACTGATCTGTTTTTGTTATGTTGTTGAACCTGAAATATTTAACCTTTTTATTGGTCATCTCTCAGTTCCATTTAGGTTGGCTTAAATCATAAGAATGGAATCACTACCTATGAAGATACATTTGGAGTGACGATCTGGGTTTTTTGTGATCTGATGTGGCACACAGGTAGAACAGACCCCTCTTCCTCTTCTCTTTATGCGAACGGTTATCCAAGCTGTTGGCGCATTTCCTACATTGGTCTTTTTCTCTCCCTTTTCCTGATGGCAGAAAAATGTGGCCAGAATATCTACAGCAGCTGTGTTCATTGCTCTATACAGGGTTTGTTTGCTGTAGTTACAAGCATCACAATTTGAACTGGGTCCTTATGAGAGAATTTTCAAGGAAGTTCCTGTTCCAAAGAGTGGCCAGACCAGATGTGGGTTTTTGGGCACAGCAAGAAATATATTATGTATGGTCCATTTCAGTATATAGGGAATGGTGAATCTTAGAGGATTTCTCTTCTTTTGATGCAGGTGAGCTTTGTAATGGAGATTCTCTCCCGTCTTGTGAACAAACAGGTATGGGATGAGGTTGCACTGTATCCTCTCTATTTCGTTTGGTAGCTTCAATAAGTGGTTGGACACTGCTTGTTTTTCTTGGAGCTGTCCTTATCAGAAAGTTCTTACCTGTGAAGGGTGGGCATGCTGAGTCTATGGCAGGACCTGGGTAGGAGTAGAGTTCAGAAGTGTTTTGCTTGGACCTGGTGCAGGTTTTGTTGTTTGAAGTTAGCTGACTACAATGGTTTCTGATGTATGGAAAGCCATTTCTGTTTCTGTACCTGCTTGTGCATGTGCAGATTTGGAAACTACCAAAGCTGTGGATGGGTTTTCTGAAGTGTGCACACCAAACAGTTCCCCACTCTTTCCATGTCTTATTGCAGGTGCATTGACATTTGAGCATCCTGGTTCTAATATATTGGCATGTTTTCAATGTATTATCGAGGTGACCCTGCAATTGTTACAATGTTATGCACTGAGTTTTTTTGATACAGGGAGGGTTACTGATGTAAGCTTAGGTGGGCAGTTGGTGGCAAGGGTGAAACATTTAGTTTTCAGATTTACTTGTGCAGATTTCAGTGAGGCAGAATCAGTTAAACATTAATACACTCACTAAAAGGTGGATAGATGAATAGTAACTGTATTGTTCTCCTGCACAGATTGTCATATGAACCAACTAAGAGGGTGAGAATGTGCATGACATTCTGATGCTAATAATGACTTGGAATTTATAGCTCTTACAGCTGGTTCTCATAACCAGGAGATTGGATAAAGGAGAAGGAAGAGGGAAAAGTTATTAATGGGTATATGCCAGCTGACAGGTCAGAAGACAACTTGAGAAATGGAAGAGGGCTAATGGTTGTTGTTAGGTAAGGATTCTTGAACACTGACAAACATTTTGAGTGTTGCAGCTACCAACTGCGCAGCTGGAAGATGCACTAAAGGAATACCCCACATTGCAAGGACTTCTTGCCACTCATGCTAACCAACCTACAGTCCGGCCCACTGTAACCAGGTTACTCATCTTTCCCTATACCCTGAAGCTATGTTTGTGTAGCAGGTAGCATTGCAGAGGTCTGCAGAAAACATCATATTCCACTTTATGCACAAGCAATGAACAAAGTGATGTGCCGGTTTGAGAGGTCATGTGTTTGAACAGACTCTGATGTGTTGTTTCTCAGTACTGACCCACCACATGCTGGCATCTAGTGTCTTTCTCAGATGCTTACTTGTTGCAGTTTTGGATTGAGAATGAAGACTCACTTGTGTTTTTATCAGGTCATCACTTGTGCTTCTAGGACTTGCACAGGAAGTGCCCCAAGCTTCAGATGCAGGGTCTGGTGTTGGCCAGCCAATTGCTGAGCCAACCTCTGGAACGAAGGGAACCACAACTGATTTGCAAACAGGCGAACAGGCATCCAAAGGCAGCCAGTAGCAAATCCCGAAATGCTTCTGACTTTTGTTAGAAGCAAGCAATTTTTTTAGCTAGGAATCATCGGACCACTGCCTTTGATGTGATATTGTTATATCTATTTCAAATCATAACCAACACATGATGGAGTGTTTTCTGACCTCACCAAGTTTCTTTCCACTTTCTGAGCTAGGGGGCTGCACTGTTTCATCTAAGCAGCGATAGTTCATTTTTGTTGACCAGACTTTGGCACAAGGGGTATGGCAAGGATGAGTGTGGTTTCTAACTTGGTGAAGTTTGTCTAGATTCCAATGATCTAAGTTTGATGCTTTTTGTGCATTAAATCTCAATGGAAATCCAGTTCTGGAGCACGCATGAAGGGTAGCCTGTATATCTGAGATTTGACTATTTGAGATTTGACTACTCCTTTATCGTCTACTGTATCACTCTGTTAATTTGAAGGAGAAGGTTTTGGGGTATGCCTAGATGATGCTCCATGGATGGGCCTTGATTGAGTGCATTGTAAGTCTGAGTCATAGACGTTTCTATGTTTGAAGAGTTGCCCCATTATAGCTGGATTTGGCTAAAGATCTTTGTAGGCATGATTGCCACTTTTTCTACATCTTCCTCCTATCCATGATCACTTTGGCTGCAAACAAAAAATCATTAAAAAATACTATTAACTGTGAACTGGGGCCAACTTATTTTTGTTTGTTTCGATGACTCATAAAAAGGATTTTTTTCGCCAAGAGAAAATTGCTCAAATTTGCCAGATTTGGACAAAAGGAATTCTGAAATTGCAAGATTTAGGCAAAACATGTTTGAGCATGTAACCAAAATATAGCAACATTTCCTTAAATTTTTTTACTTTGTGTAAATTTGGCCGAGGCCATCTCTTCTGGATGATGATCTCCATACCAGCTACCTCACAAAATTCACAAAAGAAACTTGGCCTCAGCTGCGCTGCTTTGGTTTCTCCAAACTGGTGTGCCATGTCGGTTTAGCCTCAGTTCACCACTTTTTGGTATTGGGACCCTCATCTAAAGGCCATGGTTCCAATCTATGGCTCTCAACGACTAAGATTGCGCTATTTCATTGGACCTTGTACCTTGGACCTGCATCTAAAATGGCCCTTATTATTCATAATGCCCACTTTAGATGGGCTCCAAGGTCCAATTTCCTAGGAACCAATTTGGACTCATTTGACACAAATTGAATCCTTGAGTTGGACCATGGCTTGCACGCACCCTGGCTTGCATCTTGGTTCTCCAAATCATGAGCTCTCAAAGCTTTTGAGCCCTAAGCTCTCAACTTTAGGTGCGTTTGTTTGATGAGAAGTTGTTCTATTTCTACCTCACAAGTCTCCTTCTCGCAATATTCTTCCCCGTCTAAAATTCACTGTCCTTTCTTTCCTTTTCCTTGGTTCTCTCTTGCTTACTTGCCTGATTGATCAAATCTCTCAACATTTCATAACCCAGCAAGCCATCTCTCAGAACTGTGATTCCAGATATGCGCTTATGTTTTTGCAAATGTTCGAAGCCCGGTAGCATCTCCTCCTCGCGGGAGCTGATCAAAGACACGCTTACTACTACAACAACGATGCAGAGTGCACGTTACGAATGAGCAAGCTCAGAGTTGGCGAATGGAGAGAATGTGTCCACCACAGTAGTAACGACAGATCAGCATCAGAAGTACTATATTGATCAGCAATTGTGGAGCTTTTCAGTGAGCTTCAGCTGGAGGATCCGGTGCTAATAGAACAGAAGCACTACGGATCCGTGCTTGAGGAGCTTTCAAGCGGAGCTTCAGCTGGAGGATCCAATGCAGCTAACAGAACACGCCTACTACGGTTCCCCCCCTGAGGAGCTTTCGAGTGAGGTTCAGCCGGAGGATCCAATGCAGCGAACAGAACAGACGTACTACGGGTCCTCCCCTGAGCACCTTTGGAGTGAGCTTCAGACAGAGGAGGATGCCGAGACTGTAGACGACGAACGCTTTGATTCCGTGCGAAATATAGATCCGTCGGAACTTGAATTAGTAGAGGAAATTGCACAAGGGGGGCAAGCACATGTTTACTTAGCTAAATGGAAGAGAGGTGGTGGTGAAAAGGTACAAAGGCCGTGGGTACAATTGCGTAGCGATTGGCGAAGGCCCGTGTAGACCCAGCTTACTCTTTGGGAATTTGCGACCTCAAGGCCTCCAACATCTTTGTGTCGCCCCATGACTCAAAACAGGGCTTCATCACTAGTAGAAACGTCAAATTGAAGCGAGATTTGGCCTGCGATCATATTTGGGTGTCAGTCGGGGACTACGAGAGCTCCAAGGGTGTAGTAGTGGGCACAGCATTTTGGAGGGCACTGGAAGCGTCGAAGGCGCTTCGAGACAATATCATATCCACATATTCAGCAGCTGTGGATGTGTATGGTTTCGGGATGGTGTGTTATGAGTTACTCACTGGTCTCATTCCCTTTCAAGGCCATAGCTTGTCAGATTACGAGCTGGTTTTGTCTGGAGGAAGACCAGAGCTTCCTGAGTACTTGAGCCCTGAGATCACCCAATTGCTGCACAGCTGTTGGCACATAGATCCTTGCCAACGGCCTGGCTGGGGCGAGATCATTGAAATCTTACGTGCAGAATGGCGGAGATCTCTGACATCCTAGATGCAGAATTGGGTATTCTGAATAATAATGCTGCTGGGTATTACATCTGGCAAACCGGGAAGCAAAGAGAGGGATTATGTTGATGTGCAGACTTTTTTTTTCTTAAAGGAGGGGGTTGTGGAGGCATGCTTGGTCACTGAGGTGCAGACTACGGGCTCACAGATTTCTGGCATGATGGAGAGAGAATCACGTGTTTTCAATCAACTTTCTTCTGGAAAAAACAAGGTCAAGAAGGTAGGTCATGCAAGTATAGTGCAATCCTGGTGGCAGGCAGCTACACTGTTATTTTCAATGTTGTCACTTTGTATGTAACATACCTACAGCATGAGGTTTGTCTTGTGCCCTTATTTGCATTGGGCTTCTTTTGCTGAGTTACCTGTACAGTAGCAGTTTGTTTAAGGCTGTCATCGTTCAACCCCCATCTTTCCAAGCACTGTGGAGGATGATCAGGAATTCATGCTTCTCTTACATATATTTTGGGGTGGCTTCACCTTTGTGCGGTTGCATGTAGTAGAAGGAACTAACCCTCAGTTCACTCACTGTTCAGGTTACAGCTGGGAATAGAAATAGAAACAATCAAAGTTTGGGGTTGACAAGAGTCTTCAGAGAAAGCACTAAGGTTTGAGGGAGGTACCTTTGATGAAGAGCTACCAACAAGAGCCTGAGTTGATGACCCTTCTAGCAGGGTTTTTTTCCTTGTAATTGTAGGGAAAGATCCTTTGGTTCATTTGTCATCTGGGCTAATGAATTCATTTGGTGATTGAGCCATGTGTTAGTGACTGGCAAAGTTATCAGGTTCCAGATCTGAGATCTGATGCTGTTTGCAACACAATTGAAACTGCTGTGTTGAGACAGGGTTTGGCTATATGTGTGGCAGGTGCATCAGACATAAAGGACATTGAAGTTACCCAAGTTCCTCACAAGGTGTTGCTGAAGTGGTTGCAGAAGGTTACTGCACCAGGTGACAATTGTGATGGTATGCCCTGTCCAATGTTCTTGCCAGACCGGCCTTTTCCAAATGAAAGATTTGTTGGCAATTGAAACTCTAATTGGAACCTGGAAGAGTGTGTTGTTGACATGGATATGAGCCATTTTGAAGCTTTTGCACCACCAGATTAACAAGGATGATGGTGACGGGCAGAGAATGGGACCAGATGTTGTATGTTACTGAGAAGCCTGACCTTAGTCATTTTGAAGAGTGGGAGCTGCAGAGACTCTGTCAGCATAGCTTGTGATGAAGATATAGAGAATGACAGACAGAGGCATTCAGAGAGCCAGGTTAACCAACAACACCTGCATCAGCCTTTTTCAGCTAGAGAGTTCAGTCTGCTCCTCAACTGACCACTGATGGGGATGGATCCATAGTACATCATAATGACACATTTGTTGTGTGGCAATGCTGAAAGGGCAGCTTGGATTGCTCGGTTCCATGGATCCTTTGTTCACAGTTGCATACTTTTCTGGAGTGGGGTTACAAATCATTCCTCCTCCTGCATTTGAACAATCTTCTGCATTTGATCCACCACATTCCTCCCAGTCGTAGTGGTTCCCCTGGGAATGGGTACCTCCTAAATTGTAAAAGATTGGACCTACTGCTGTATTTGGAGTGTCAAAACATGGGAGTGTTCAATCTGGGAGGAAGATTCTCTTCTTGTGGGAGTAAGAATGCTTCTGAGCCTGAGTGAGGTCCAAGAGATTTCTGAGTCTCTGAGGAAGGTGTTGCAACCTCATTCAGGGTGTCCAGGAGTCTTTGAACTCAGGAGTTGGATGATTATTTTCTGACAATCTAGACACACTCTCAGTGCTAGGCTGTGGCAGACATCTATGTAATTGTTTCACTTGACACTCTTGCATTTCCTACCATACTCCTGCAGTCTTCCCAGGACCCTGAAAATTCCCTGTAATGGTAGCAATTCCATCACAGCCATCTTGGATTATGGCTGTATTGTCCTCATCAGTTGAGCTTGTGCTTCTGAGCACGCTCTGTCTCCTTGAGTTTTTTGGTGTACTATTTTGCCAGATCAGGACAGTTTTCTGCTTCTACAAAATCTTCTACTTCTCTCTCTCTCTTCAAATGCTTCACTCTCCCTCTTGGTCAAGATCAGAGACAAGGAAGCAAATGAAAAGTATTTTCTTCTGAAGCAAAAATGTAAGCTCCTTACCCACATTGTACTCTTATTTCACTTGGTGTAATCTAGGAGTTCAAAACAGTTCAGATATCACCATGATTGTTGGGGAGGAGAAACCATTCAATTGATGGAGTATCATCAGAAATGCTCCATCACAAGGTCAGCAATCAGAGTTAGTGTAGCAAAGCAAAAATCAAGTTCGGCCCAATAAACATCAGTAGCATGGGACCTGGATATGCAAAGCCCAGACCTGAAGCTTGTGCTTGATGCAACCCACTCTTACTGACTTTTGAACATGCTGCTCTGATGGTCCAAATAAGATGTGGACCTTAAAATCCTTTTGGTGGCAGCAAGTTCCAATATAACTGGTGCATCACCAAGTGCCTCTAAATTTGTCTCTTGCAGAAAGCGTATCAAATTCTTATTCAGTCCTCTCATGTTTGCTTCCAAAAGTTCCATTTCATGCAACTCCTTCATCAATCTAATGTTGTGATTAACCACTAACAATTATTCCTTGCAGAACTTGAATCTCCAGAGTTAGACACATCCTCAAATTTATCCTCTCTGTTTAATTGAACTCTGTTCTGGCTTCTTGGATTAGCAGCAAAATGAGATGAATGATTCCTTTACAGAACCTGCTCTTCAAGTGCAGACTGCTTAAATTGTCTGCTACTCCCACACAGATGTTCAGTGTTGATAATAACTCTAGAAAACCAAGCACACACAACGCATCAAAATTCCTACACACATTCTTTGTTTTCTTCCATCCACTGATTGCAAAAACCATCATAAAGAAAGAGCTCCCATTTTCACGTCATTTCATTAGGTCATGGAAGAAGTGGATTTGGAGTGAATTCTTCGCACAAACCCATTCCTTCTCTTATATTATCATCTTATTTCATGTGAAAAGCATTCCCCTCTTAGATACTACATCTAGACCTGAACAAGAACACATACAAATAGTACAAATCTTGGAAGAAAAAATGTCTTGAAGAAAGTTTAGACTTCCAGAGCCGTAGAAGACACACTCAGAGATCAGGAAACAGCAGCATAGGGAATTCTTTACCAAAATCTGGCACCCCCATTTGAATGGCAGGCTATAACTGATCTCTTTCTCTTCAGATCTGTGTGCAACAAGAAAGAAAACCTTCACAAGCTTCCAAGCTCATCAGTAAGTAAGTAAGTTCCTGCACTGAAATCCTTTCCCCCCCAAGCAATTCAAGTGGAGAGATTGCTGTTGGAGTCATAAGAATCTCTCTCTCACTCCCTCTATTGGCAAAAAGGTTCAGATCACAGCTTCCTCTGGCAATCTGCAAGAGATGGACAAAACCTAGAAGAAGAAAACAAGAGAAATCTCTTCGCTTCGCTCTTACAGCCACAAGGAACCACACTTTCCTCACCAGCAGCAGCAGTTACAAGGATGGTGAAACTGTTGAAGAGAGCTCTCTTTCTCTCTGTCTGTGTCTTCTCGCCCCCTTACAACTATTGGGCTTCCTTGCACGAAAGGAAGTGGTGGGTGGTCATCTCTTAACCGTCGTTGTTGCCGGACACAATCTGTGCATTTTTCTGGATCCCCCAATTGTTTTACACACGATTTGCTCCACCCGTTGATCCTCCAAACCCAATCGCCATTGGCAGCTGAAATGCACACAATCATGTGTGGAATCTAGCATGTCCTTTGCTTGCGTAGATTCGATTCACACACCCATTTGCACAGTAGTTGGCCAGCCATGACTGGTCCATGATGCTTGGCCATGAGTACCCCGTCCTGAGAGAATTGGAGCAGTAGACGAGAAGCTAAGGAGAAAGCACTCAGGAAATCGGAAAAAAATCGGAGCAGTAGAGAAGAAGCGATCGATCAACAAATAGGATAACTGCAACCGCTGCGCTCGATCGATCGAATTGCTTCCCCTATCATACTCTGCAAATTGGAGATGCATCACAGGAGGAAATTCCAGCAAGGCCAAGAAATGGAAGGTATCGGAGAATTGAAGAGAGGATATTGAGAAGACGACAGAAGATTCTGCAATTGCGAAATAAAGCGGCGTTAGGCTTCGTCTTCTTCTTTTCTTCTTCGTCTTCGTCTTGGGGCTCTCTCTTCTGCTGTACGCTGTTGGAAGATCAGGACCGTGCAGGATTTGGTTTTGAGCCCTAATCCGTTGCTTCATTGCGGGACATTTGCTCGGATCGTACGTTGCATCATCATCGTCATCATCATCATCATTTGCTCCGTGCATCATCATCGCCAACCAAGCCGTATGGTAAAGTTTTAAACTCAAGGAAGAAGAAGAAAGTTCGTGCTCTTGTGGTGGGCATTCTTGTCGCTTGTTGCTTGTTGCTGCAGCGTTCCGGGAATCGGAATTCCCGGGGTTTGCTTGTCCTGTTCTTGACGTTTGTGGGTGACCCACAAAACAGAAAGAGCTTGACTCACAGCGACACAGAGGGACATATTGGATACAGACACAGACATAGAGACACACACACAGACACACAGAGAGACACGGACCGAGGGAGATGAGTGCAAGCGCAGGAGCCGTGACTGGAGTGGGGGGCAGGCCATGGTCATCCACGACCTCACTCACGGCATCCGCTAAGAGGATACAGAAGGAGCTCGCGGAGATCAGTCTGGATCCACCCTCCAACTGCTCAGCAGGACCCAAGGGTGACAATCTCTACGAGTGGGTGTCCACCATCATGGGTCCCGGAAGTAAGCGCACTGCCCCTTCTCTTTCTCTTTCTTTTCTTCTTCCTCTTTCTTCTCCGGTTTTCCATCTTCATGATAGTTTCAAGAACTTCTTGTACACCCCTAAAGATTATTCTCCTTCTTCTTCTTCTTCTTCTTCTTCTTGTGGTTGTCTTGTGTTGTTATGAGTTTCTGGAAAAAGGAGAATCTGTGCTTTCTTCAGGAATGAAATTCTTTTGCTTCTTCACTTGCAGACTCACCATATCAAGGAGGAGTTTTCTTCCTGGATATTAACTTCCCAAGTGACTATCCCTTCAAGCCACCCAAGGTTACTCTCTGGAAGCTTTCAGCCTGAAGAAGTTTTTTGCTTGTCTTCTTCTTCTTCTATGGTTTTTTTGCTGCAAAACATTTGCATACATATGGTACATATCTCTTGCACCTTCTGCACATTGAGCACATATCCAGATTCCAAAATGAAACCCAGGAATTTGTGTTTTGTAGATTTCTGCAGAATTTTACATGTAGATTTGCAGTTGCTGGAATATGTTGCTTGTGTCATTCCTGTGACGGGACAATCCAATCCTAAAACCTGCCGTAGATAATTGCATGAAGAATGCACAAAGAATTTGTGAAGAATACATTCACCCATGGAGGAGGGAGTAGTTTGAAGAAGAGGGGAATGACTGGTGATGGTGTTGGGACAGGTGATGTTCAGGACACGCATCTATCACTGCAACATAAACAGCAATGGTCAAATTTGTCTCGACATCCTCAAGGACAATTGGAGCCCTGCTCTGACCATCTCTAAAGTCCTATTATCCATTTGTTCGTTGCTGACAGATGCAAACCCACGTAAGTCCATTGCATCTTACTGTCAGCAATTACGTGTCTAGGTTGTTCAGTCATATCTTTTTTCACTTGCTACCACTGCTGTCGCTGAAACTTTTGCAATTGGAATGTTTAACCACTTTACAATCTGTGATTCCTCACATGTGAGCAAAACACTACTAGTAATGAGCCCATCGTCTACTGCATGAGTTCAGATACAGTTGCTGTTAGTTGGTCCCATATGTGCAAAGAAAGGGGACCTTTGTTCTCATTTGAAAGTATTGCTACTACAGAGGTCTTGCTGTGGAGACAAGTCAAAAACTGTCTTGAGCACATGCATGCAGGGATCCTCCAGTTTTGTCCTCCTCTTTTACCTACCCCTTCTAGGACAAAGGAGAGTGAGGAACAGGCATGTTGGTTGTGGACAAGAGTTCCCTTTCTGTGCTCTTGGATAGGCAGGGCACATTTGCATAGACATCAGAACAACCAGGGTAATGCATTGTTGTTTGGTATTTGCTGAGACTAGGAGGTTGGGGAGAAATTGCAGATGATCCACTGGTGGGCAGCATTGCACAGCAGTATCTAAGTGATCGGACTTCACATGACAAGACAGCGGCAGAGTGGACTCGACGATTTGCACAATAAGAGCCAGAGGGGTGTTGTTGGGATCAACATGTGTTGCTGAAGAGCAAGCAGCCTAGAAGGGATGCCAAAGACTCTCATAGAGCTTGAGACTCTTGTAGAGCTTGAGGTGCATATGGGAAGATCATGACTAAGCCTAGCCTACAGTAATCAATCAAAGGGAGAGATTTGCTGCAACCAATTGATGGAAGAATGGTTTTTCTCCATTACTGTGATTCCTCACTGCCCAGACCTATCCCATAAACAGGTAGAGATGCAGATGGTTGTTCAAAGCATCAAAGGTGAATGCGGTCACCATTCTTAAGGTGTTTTATGATTTTTTTTCTGGTGAACGACAATCTATATGGGTGGTGTGAAACATGCATTGAAATGGACCTACCAAGCTTGGCTGTGTCTTCTTTCTGGAATGCAAAATTGGGGCTTGCTCTGATGTTGGAGGATTGATTATTGTTTGTTAGTCAGTCTCATCAGCTGAGAAGAAATCTGATAATAATTGACAGTCAGTCTCAATGGTTCTTGCACATGGTTGTCAAGCATGAAATGAATCTAGGATCTTTGGCACATCTGTTGATAGGTTTTTGCATCACAATTCCCTTGTTTCCAAACAGATTTCTTGTTATGAACAAGTTTGAGCTTTTTTTCTTCAGGCTCATCAGAGAGTTCTTGCTGTGGCATTTGGCTATATTCCTGCTATAGTCTCTGATTGGTAAGTACCAAGTACTGAACTTTCCTGAGTTTCTGTTCAAAAGAATGCTACAAGCATGTCTTTCATTGTCATAAAAAAGCTCATTGAATTATGGGTTTAGGACATATATAGCTGCAATTATATAGCTATATATACAGCTATATATGTTACCTAAGGGTTTAGGACATATATAGCTGCAATTCTGATGTTTTTCCCCCAAAAAACCAGAATGGGTGGTTCTCTGAATTTAAAATCATTGAGAAACCTGGAACCAGTGGTTCTTTATAAATTCAAATAACAACATGGTGATTTTGCAAGTCATGGTTTTGGTCTCAATTGACCTCTTGATACCACTAGAGGTCATTAAGCATCACAGATAATTTAGTCATTATGTAGTAGTCATTTTAGTTAAGTGGATTCCTGAAGGTTAAACCTTGAAGAAATCACAAGCTAATTTAGGGTTTACTTCAAAGAAATGTGAAAGCCCTACCCAACAAGATGGCCCCTAGGGTTGTGCTTTTAGTGGGCATTTCTGACCTCCAAATTTTACTAGGTAATCAACAATGAGGGGGGTCTACCCCAGTGGTTAAGGGGTGTGGCTTTGTGAGATGCTAAGCAAACGTATAGCAGTATGTATTCTTAGTGATTCTTGAGTGAGCATCTCCAATTTTTTATATGGAGTTTCTTCTATTGCCTTTGAATTCTGTTAAGACTCCCCCATCCATCAATTGGCAGTTGGTCTTTCTTAATGCATTTGCATTTATTTCATTGATCAATGGGTGTTGAACTCCACCTGTCAATCAGAGCAAGTAAGTATTAACACTTCCTACAACCATACAAAAATTGTTGCTGGCATTCCTCTTGAAGTAAACTTCCGCATGGTTAGGATATAAATGCATGCATTCATTTTAATTGACATGAGAGTTATGGCCTTGCCAAAGGACAAGGTCCCAAAATGAGAAAAATCCCTTCCTCTTCCCTCTCCCCCCCTCTTCAAACTCAGTTCCAAGATCAACACTTTGTGGCTTCAGAAATTGCACAATTTTTGTAAAAGTAAAAAAGAATAGCCTTACCCTTCATGGATCTTGAGAAACTTCCACAGGTTGAGGCAGCAGTGGAAAGGAGGGAACAATTGTCTCTGCAGCTGCAACAGATTTTGGAGGCAGCAGAACACTCTGTGGAGAGCAGGAAGACAGAAGACACGCCAAAGCCCCACTCACACCAGGGCCAACCCCTGGTGGAAGAGGATGGGTGGTACTGGGCAAATGATTTGCTGCATGTTTACAATCACAAGCTCTGCAAGCATATCAGGTGTCAAGCTGGAGATCAAGATTTTGACTGAAGCTGCCCCTCTCTCTTCTTGAGCTATCAAGGCACCAAAACATGCCAGTAGGGGTGCTGGGCTGTTGTCTGAGACTACACCAACATTTCCGAAGCTGGGTCCTGCAACATTTGAAGAGGCAGAAGCCATTTCCAGCTGTTCATTATCTGTTATTGGAGTTGGATACATACCTTTACCAAGGCTTTCCTATGTCTTCACCATTTTCTTCAGCAAGTGATCTTCTTCCAGAGAAGTCTTTCTTCCACAAGGGCTGATGCAGGTAATGGTGGTGTTGATAGCTGTGGCAACCTCTCATCCTACATTGACCAAGCAAGTAATTTCAGCCCGGCACAACTGGCACAGTCCTCCACAAAGCTCTGATCACCCTTCAGAGAACATTACAGTTCAGTCACATCTGGGCATACTACCCAATGGAATTGCTATCCACCTTGGAGGAGTGTTGGTCCTCAAAATGCTGGGATTGTTCATTAAAGTTTTGCAATAATACTTATCACTAACCTTGACAAGCTAGGGGTCCTTGGAAGCACAATCTTGTTCAGCTCACTGTGCCCTATCTATCTGGCTGAGTGCTTGATCTGCCAAATCCCCAGCATTCATAGAATGCAATGCTTTTATCAAGTGGCCTTGCCACTGCAAAACCAAAGAGAAATTTGACAGATTCGTTGCAGTTCTGGAGATTAAGAAAATCTGAGAGCACCCAACTATCTGCACCACTTACATACAGAAATGAACACAGATAATAAAGGTACAACACATACAGGTGCATACACACAGCCAAAGCCTGTCTCAACACAGCAGTTTCAATGGTGTTCCAAACAACATCAGGTCCCAGAACCGTTGGGACCTGACACCTTTGCCAGTTACTAACACATGGCTCATTCACCACATGAATTTAATAGCCCAGATGATGACAAACAAACCAAAGGCTCTTTGCCTGTACAATTATGACGGGAAAAACCTGCCAGAAGAAAAATCAACCCAGGCTCTTGTTGATGGCTCTTCATGAAAGCTACCTCCCTCAATCCTTAGTGCTTGTCTCTCAAGACTTCTGTCAACCCCACACTTTGACTGTTTCTATTTCTATCCCCGACTGTAACCTGGATCCTGAGTGAACTGAGGGTTAGTTCCTTCTACAACATAATCACAGAAAGGTGAAGCCACCAAGAAACATATGTGAGAGAAGTGTGAATTCCTAATCATCCTCCATCATGCTTGCAAATATGGGGAGTCAATGAGAACCACCTTAAACAAGATCTTACTGTACAAGTAGTTCCACAAAAGAAGCCCACTGCAAACAAGGCTCAAGACAAACCTCATGCTATAGGTACGTTACATACAATGTGACAACATAGAAAATAACAGTGCAGCTGCCTGCCACCAGGAGTGCAATATACTTGCATGACCTACCTTCTTGATCATGTTCTTCCAGGTGAAAGTTGACATGTGATTCTCTCTCCATCATGTCAGAAGTCTGCTAGCCCTTTGTCACCACCTTAGTGACCAAACATGCCTCCACAATCCCATCCTTCAAGAAGAAAAATCTGCACATCAGCATAATCCCTTGCTTTGCTCACCAGTACCCTCATTAATTCCCCTCATTAATCAGCATAATAATTGGTCAATTCTGCATATAGGATTTCAGCGACCTCACTCCAGCCAGGCCGTTGGCAAGGATCCATGTGCCAACAGTTGTGCAATAATTGAGTGATCTCAGGGCTCAAGTAATCAGGAAGCTCTGGTCTTCCTCCCAACAAAACCAGCTCGTAGTCTGACAAGCGATGGCCTTCAAAGGGAATGAGACGAGTGGGTAACTCATAACATGCCATCCTGAAACCATAAACATCCACAGCTGCTGACTATGTGGGTGTGATGTTGTCTTGTAGTGCCTTCAACACTTCAGGTGCCCTCCAAAACACTGTGCCCACTACGCTGTTGGACCTCTCATAGTCCCCGACTGACACCCAAATATGATCATAGGCCAAATCTTGCTTCAATTTGACATTTCTACTAATGATGGAGCCCTGTTTTGAGGCATGGGGTGCCACAAAGATGTTGGAGGCCTTGAGGTCTTTGTGTATCAATCCACAACTCTGCAACCATTCCATCCCGCTAGCAATATTTTGCATCATCACCAATGTCATGCCCTGTGGAAAAGGCATCATTATCATCAGCCCCATCTGTGCTCTCCTCCATGTTTTTGCACATCTGAGATTTGAGGTACTGCACTCACGAAGATGAGGTTTCACAAATCTCCTCACATGCATTCCATGACTACTGACACCTCGCTGATGGTATTATCCTCTGAGTATCCAAACAAGTGGCAAACCCCCGCAAACACCCCATGTTGAACCACCTTCGCTAATCACCTGCGCAATTGTACCACATTAATTGCACACGACCTTTCTATCTTTTGACCACAACCTCTAGATCTCCCCAACTCTTGAATTTAGTTAAATAAATATGTGCTTGCCCCCCTTGTGCAATCTCCTCTACTAATTCAAGTTCCAATGGATCTATATTTCGCATGGAATCAAGACTTTTGTTGTCCAGGTATGTTACATACAAAGTGACAACATAGAAAATAACAGTGTAGCTGCCTGCCACCAGGATTGTACTATACCTGCATGACCTACCTTCTTGATCTTGTTCTTCCAGGTGAAAGTTGATTGAAGACATGTGATTCTCTCTCCATCATGTCCGAAATCTCCAAGCCCGTAGTCTGCACCTCAGTGTCCAAGCATGCCTCCACAATCCCCTCCTCGAAGAAAAAAAGTCTGAACATCAGCATAATCTCTCTCTTTGCTTGCCAGTTTGCCAGATGTAATACCCAGCAGCATTATTATTCAGGATAAGCAATTCTGCATCGAGGATGTCAGAGATCTCCGCCATTCTGCACGTACGACTTCAATGATCTCAGCCCAGCCAGGCCGTTGGCAAGGATCCATGTGCCAACAGTTGTGCAGTAATTGGGTGATCTCAGGGCTCAAGTAATCAGGAAGCTCTGGTCTTCCTCCAGACAAAACCAGCTCGTAATCTGACAAGCTATGGCCTTGAAAGGGAATGAGACCAGTGAGTAACTCATAACACACCATCC
>Ga0116227_10010463_pt1 | contig 16193 bp, 13 predicted proteins | sample S1TSphgellanicum_FD_89693 | JGI IMG/M metagenome (GOLD analysis project Ga0116227, IMG submission 89693) | Host-associated microbial communities from peat moss isolated from Minnesota, USA - S1T2_Fb - Sphagnum magellanicum MG | ecosystem: Host-associated > Plants > Peat moss > Unclassified...
ATAAATGTTTTAATTCATTATTAATTTTTTGCATACATTCAAAGGAACATTTCATTCTTGGGACAATTTTGACCAAATTAGGGTTAGGGTTTGATTGATTTGTGAAATATTTTAACTCATTATCTCTTTTGCACACACTCATTACATTTTTTTTTCCCAATTCCAACCAAATTAAGGTTAGGGTTCAACCATTTGCTAAGTGTTTGAATTCATTATCTCTTTTACACACACACCCAAAATAATGTTTTTTTTTCCTTGGGACAAATGTCTATGAGATTAAGGTTTGTTGATTTATTGAATGTTTTAATTCATTATCTCAATTCACATACAGTCCCCAAAAAATAAAAATAAAAAATTGTTCTTGAGACAATTCTTCACCAAATTAGGGTTAAGGTTTGATGATTTGTTAGATGTTTTAATTCATTAAATTATTATCTCTTTAGCACTTGCTCTTTTCTTTTGTTCTTGGGACAATTCTGCACCAAATTAGGGTTAGGGTTTGAGGATTTGTTGAAAGTTTTTATTCATTATCCTCCTTTGCACACATTTGCAGAGATTTAAAAGAGTGTTTTCTTCTTAGGACCAATGTACTCCCCACCAAATTAGGGTTAGGGTTTGATGATTTGCTGAATGTTTTGATTCATTCTCTGTTTGTTGAGTACAACTCAAAGGAGCCTGTTCTTTTCTGGGGACGATTCCCCAACAAATTAGGGTTAGGGTTTGATGACCTGCTTACTGTTGTGTTCCTTTGTTGTTCCTTTGCTTTGGAGGGGGATCTTGTGTTTGGGGTTGTAGTGCGTGTTGTGTCGGTGGAAAATTGGGGTACTTGTTTAGCAACGATGAGAGCAGGAGGAGGTGGCAACAAGCTATGGCGTGCAGCCATAGCTGGAGCTTCTTCTCTCCATCAACTCTGCTGTCACTCCTCCTATCCTTTGCCACAGCTTTGTACGGCTCCATCGGGTCGGCGAGCTTATGGGCTGGTGCCGATGGTGATCGAGCAAACATCGCGTGGGGAGAGGGCCTATGACATTTTCTCAAGGCTCCTGAAGGAGCGTATCGTGTGCATCCATGGTCCGATCTCGGATGATACTGCATCTCTCGTCGTTGCGCAGCTGTTATACCTGGAGTCGGAAAATCCAGACAAACCGGTAGGCAAATTTTTTTCTGCATTTTGTTTGTTCTCTTTCAGAAAATACATTTGTCATCGTTTCTCTCATATTTGCACGGACGGAGAAGAATCCCTTCTCCTCTTTCTTATGTCTCCAGGGTTTTCTTATCGTCTCCCTCTCTAGATGCATGTCACATTCTGTCATAATCTCTTGTTTTCTTGTGAATCTTTCCCTTCATTTGGACGGGAAGAAATTGCAGAGAGTGTGTATGAATACATTAGAGATCTTCATTTAAAAAGCCATCTGATCTGCATCTGATTATTTGATAACTATTGTAGGAGAATTTGCCCGAAAGGATGCTGCAAAGTTCAGATCTTGTTACTTGTCATACTGCTAATAATTAGGGTTTGGAAGCACACCTAATTGCTGAACTAAGATTTCCTCACTGTCAATAAAGAACTTGGATTATGTACATAGTTGCTCAGTTTAGTATCTTCTACCCGTCTTCTTTCTCCACTTTTCTTTGTGATATTTGGGCATTAGAAACCCTGATCCTTACCCTAATGCCAAAGCATCAGGGTTTGCTATTTTTGTCAGAGCTGAAGAGTTCTGGAAGTATTATTTTAATGATCTCTGCAGTTTCTATCTTGGAGTCCCTGCAGTGGAATCTGAGCTCATAGGTGCACCATGCAACATATAGGGAATGAATGTTCTTTCTATCTTCGAGTACCTGCAATGCAATCCTGAGCTCATAGATGCACCATACAATGCAGAGGGGATATGAATCTTATTGAGCTGTTTTGCTCTTTTCCAGATCCATTTGTACATAAACTCCCCTGGCGGTGTTGTCACAGCAGGCCTTGCGATTTATGACACCATGCAGGTACTTTTCCATTCTTCATGTCCAACTGTTAGTGTTGGTTGCTTGTTATTATTTTTACTTCCTGTAGGTGTTTAATGCCTGAAGATCCTTTGCAGAAAAAATAGATTGAATTCATGGTGACATGCACTGAAGCAATCACACCTATTCAGCCAAGAGGTGAATGCAGAGAATGCACTGAAGAGCAGTGTACTAATTGCATTCATTGAACCCATTGTCATATGTAAACTAAGCCAATGAGACAGTTGAGAGTTGAGTTGAGAGTTTTCCATTGAGGCACCCTCAGGATCATTGTTGATTGTTTTGCTATCTTCAGTAGTGGGGTCTACCTTCTGTTACCAAGTTGTAGAACTGGGTGAACAATAGTGCATGGCAGCAACTCTAGTTTGCATAGAGTTGGACCTACTCATTGCCACAAGTCTTCAGCATGATTGCATACTTAAGTGAATTGAAATGCTCACCTTGTTGCTGTGATGATGGGTTTTAAGTCATTAGCTCTGAATAATTGATCACTAGCTGCATTCTCATAGCATGAATGTGTTTTTGGGCTTTACTTGGTTGACTACAGTATATTCGGAGCCCGGTCAGCACTCTTTGCGTTGGGCAGGCTGCCTCAATGGGTTCCCTTTTGTTAGCCGCAGGGGCTCCAGGTGAGAGGCGCTCATTGCCTAATGCTCGGGTGATGATTCACCAGCCATCAGGCGGTGCAAGCGGTCAGGCCAGTGACATTGCCATCCAAGCCCGTGAAATTCTTGACATGCGTGCCCGCCTCAATCGCCTCTATGTCAAGCACACTGGACACACCTATGAAAAAATTGGTATGTATGTCTTCAGTAATCAGTAGCTCTGGAGCTACTGGCCTGCATTTTACAGTTTCCATAGTCCTGCTGTTTGAAGTCTTCACAGTTCTTTCAATGCTGCCATATGACAATGCTCCTTGTCTAAAGCCATTATGGGTCTCTCCATAGCTTCAAAGTTGCAGGAGCTTCAGATTTAATTCTGCCTGGCTTGATTTTACAATTGATAGTTCTGCATGCAGTCAGTCAGTCTTCATCTGTACCAGAAATGCTGCAATAGTGACTTTTGAAGTTCTCTTGTGGAGTTTTTCTCTGCAATCTCATGAATATGTTTTCCAGGAGGCTTTGCTATGATGGTCTCTTAATGTCATATAAGAGATTTCTCTAACCTTTCATTAGGTTATCTCTTTGATTTCTATTGAGTGGACTTCAATTGACAGTAACTAAGAAGCTCTCATTTCTTATGAACTCAATGACCCAATGTAACTGAGATTTTGAGGCATAACATGGGGGCTCAGCTTTAAAATCAGTTGCAATATCATATCAAGTTAAGGTCTGCTTGTTTGTATCTTATCTATGTAGTTTTGTCAATATGGTGGTCTTGCTTCTTGCTCACAGGATATTGAAGTCTATTATTGACAGGTCTTGTGAGAGTTCTTCTAGGGTTCAGAGTTTTCTGAGTATACAGCCACATGTCAAGTCTTTTAGAATTATTAGAAATACTTGGAGGTCTTTACAGATTCCTAAAAGTTTGGTGTTTTGCAGAGTCAAGTATGGAGCGAGACCATTTTATGTCACCAGAAGAGGCCAAATCTTTTGGTTTGGTGGATGAAGTCATTGAACGACGTCCTGAAGCTCTTGTTGCAGATAGCATGGCCATCAAACGATAGTTGTAAGCTTTAGTCTTGATTTAGTTTTTGTACCTTTGTAGTAGGGTGTTGGGAAATTTGTTTAGTATCTGCGCTGGCTGGAGCTGTCTCATCAAGGACCTTGGAAAAGCCCAAGTTCCACCATTACATTTGGTGCATTATCAAATTGAGATTACGGTCACCCACATTAAAATCCCAATAAATCTCCCTTTTCTCCATAAGAATCATCAAATTACAGCAATGTATGACCATTTTGCTCCCTATGCAAAATTATATGAAACTTACCCGAGCTATTCCAAGCTATATGAAATGTCCAGGCAATAAGCTCCTCCACAGCAATTGATAGGCATGTCATTTTGGACACAAATAAATCTATCAACATATAGTCACTCATGCAGGACTCAAATTTCTTTGTAGGACAGTGAAGAAGCAGCTGACAGAACAACAGCTGCAAGCTTCCTTAGGACAATAGAGTTTTCTGAAAAGTCAGGAAAACACAGCACCAGAGACCTGAGTTTGGTCCTAAACCTGGTGAGATTCAAAAGAAAACCTGCAAAAGAGTACATTAGCCTTCAAGGGGTGGGTGAAACTCGGAAATGAACCATTTTTTGTGGTAAACTGAGTTTCATCCTGTTTTTGATCCCCTCTTTCCTATTTTCTGAGCGCCGGCACTGCTGCTGCATATATCTTCACTGCACATGCCTGTACAACTATTATAATTACCTCGAAGCTTGTGCATTAAATGCTGAGTTTCAGCATTTGCAAAATAAAACTTCCTTTCTTTGTGGACATCACTCAAAGAGGGGATAGGGAGTGAAGGGAGGCCGAAAGAGAGGATGAAGACAGGGCGACTTTAGGGAAAACTCTAATGTAGAGAGGAGTTTGTTACAAGAGCTCTATTGTAGAATATCTTTCAATATTCTCCTGGATGTAGTAGGAGTGAAAGGTGAGATGTTTCTCAAGAACCAAAATCTTAACCGAAATCAAACTGTTTAAAAACTTGCTACCAAACCCAAATCTGAATCGAAATGTGGTGAAAAGTTTTCAATATTTTTTTTTGGGGGGAAATTCAGCCACTTTTTTTTCCCCCAAATATACTGGGAAGAAGGAAATAACTTTATTTTGCACAGATCTGTTGAGAAATTTTGCACAAACTCGCAAAAACCCTAAACCCTAAACACAAAAAAATTGGCTAAAGGCTAAACCCTAAATGCTAGCTACCTGTCAACTTTCCAAGCCTATATTTTCTTCCTCTTTCATGAAATCTGTCTGAAACATGGGGTTTTCTGTCATGCTGAATTTGCAGCGAAAAAAACCCACCATCTGTTCTTTTTAATGAAATTTTGTGGGTTTGTCGAATCTAGAGTTAGATTCTCAACTCCACCACAATGCTGCATATAACCAAAGAATTATTAAAACACAGAGATGGTCGTGATGGATGGATGGATGGATGATCATCTCTCTTTTATTTCCTTCCATCCATCCATCTCTCTCCCCCTGGATGTGATTCATCGTCGTCGTCGTCGTCGTCGTGGAGCAGACTGAGTACACCAACCAACCGAGTGTCATGGTTTGGGGTTTAGGGTTTAGCGAGCTTCAACTCGACGCCCAAGGGAGAAATTAGGGTTACGACGTACTTACGTACGTGCTGCTGTTGTTGCTGCTGTTGTTCTTCTTGTCGTCCTGATGGATTGATGAATTGTTGTTGCAAGTTTTTGCTTGATGGAAAGTAAGGACAATTCGGAGGCGAAGGAAGAAGGCGATGAGACTCTGAAGCTCGCTTCTTCTTCTTCTTCTTCTTCTCTCTCTGAGCTCTCCGAATTCCAATCTTGTTTTGTTGCAGACGAAGAGGCAGGGAAGGGACTCAGCCAGGAGTTCTTTTTTAGACTCTGTCTTTTACATGTACTTCTGTAGACTTCCGTCTTTGAGAGCTTGTAAGTTAAGAGAAAGAGCTGCAGCTGGAATTATAATATGCTGTGGTAGTAGAGATACAATTTCCCATTGAAGTTGGTAGACTTGCCGCTGTGCGTAGTTGCATACCATGGCTGCTGCTGCTGCTGCTGCTGTTCACTAGATCTTCCAGCAAGGTTGATCCAAAGTTTTTCGAGGAGGACATCTTGTCGTTCTGCTGCAGGGGATATCCGGAATCAGAAATGGAGTAAACGGGGTAGCTGCTGCTGCTGCTGTTGCTCCCATAACCGAAGTTGAAGAAGCTTTGAAATTGCTGCTGCTGCATTGCAGCAGGTGTCGAATTGCAGCAGTCCGTGACAAACTGCATTGGCGGCCAGAGACTCGTGTCTGCAGATGAGGAGGTTGTGGGGAATTGCATGCCAGAGAGATTGCACTCCGGCTTTGTCGACTCTTTGAAATTCTCCGCAAAATCAATTGGAGACTGGAGGAGAGATTGTACATGCGGGCTGGTTACGTCTTCCTGCAGATGCTGCTGCTGCTGATGATGATGTTGGTGCTGATCGCTTCTGCTGGATCCCAGGGAGCCTGTTGATCCGCTTGAACCAGCAGGCTTGAAGCTGAGGGCCATGCTGCCAAGCTGCGAGTTGTTGCCGGGCCGACTAGTTTGGTCCGATGCAGAGTCATCGGAAGCAGAATTGGCCGCTGCTGCGCTGTGGTTGTTATTGTTGTCTTGGCATGCGGGGTGCGCTTTTTTGTGCGCAACAAGATTGCACTTGAACGCGAATTTCAACCCACATTTGCACTCGATCGGCTCCCCACAAAGTTTCTCATGGTCTCGCACATCTACCTCGATGTAGAATCTCTTGCCGCACTTGCGGCAGCCGAATCCCTTCTCGCCTTCCGAGTGCTTGCGTCCGTAATGACGACGAAGCTCGTACAGACCCACAAACGTCTTTTTGCACTTGGGACATCGCGAGGGAATCTTCTTGTTGTGACCTGCCTTGAGTGAGGAAGCTGTGAGCGAAGTGGATGATGACGATGCAGCAGCAGCAGATAGGCCGGCGGCCCTGCTCCTCGCCGCACTCCCCAGCTCCGCGTAATGCGTCTTGTGATGCATCTTCATCGTCTGCGGGTTCTTGAACGTCTTGTTGCAGCCATCATGAGTGCACTTGAAGGGACGACGGTTATGGATCAAGTCCACTGACACCACCGCTGCCTCGACCATCATGTTATCATCACCACTGGACTCCGACTTCTCCATTTCCTGATCCACAATCAACAGCACAAAATTAGTTGCGGATCGCCGCAAACTTGAGAACCTTAGACGTCTTTGGAGAAGAACCCATGATCAATCCGCAATATTGCGCACACAAGAGGCAAAAAATCTAGCCTTGAAGCAACTGTACAAAGACCTTCTCCATGAGAACGTACGTCACAAACATGAGTACAATCTGAGAGAGACTACGAAACGAGATCATCCCGAAGAGCTGAAAACCTTCAGGCAGTGTACCTGTTTGATCGTGGGCGGTGCGAAGGCATGCGGGTGTTGTTGGGTGATGCACGGATTCTCTGTAGCTGCCCGTGCAATGAATTGCTGCTGCACATGAGCTGCGTCGTCGACGCTAATGCTCAAGCTTATGGGCTGCTGAGCCTCGAACAGATGCAAGCTTCCTGCAGGACCTCCAAAGTCCGAGGCCGGCGATACCATGGTTTTGAGTGTACTCACGAGGTTAGGGTGCATCACGGGAGTGGCGCAACCGCTGGACGTGGGCATGGACACACAGCTAGTGCTACAGCCGTTGCTCAGGAAATCTTCCGTGTCGTCGCTCACGAGCAGTTGCGACAGATAATCATTCACAGGAGGGTACATGGAATCCACCACCGTCTGCAAGTTGGTGCCCAGCGTGTAGTAATCCAAGAGGAAAGGCGCGAAGTTCCAGGAACCGAAAGCGGCGTTATCCACCACGCCAGCACTATTACTAGTGCTACACTTGTTGTAGGCCGAGAGCGATTGATATTGAGCTGCAGCCATGGCTACTGACGACGCGGGAACCCCTGCTCCTCCTCCTCCTCCCAGGGCGGCGCCTACAGGAGCTCCTGTACAGGTCTCGTTGTTCAGAGCTGCTGGCAGTGAATTGGTGGACATAAGGCTGGGAAACGAGGCCGCTCCAAGCTGCAGGTGCGAGAATAGCGAGTCGCCGAAGCTGTAAGAGCTCATGTGAGGAGGAACCACAGCCATTCTTGCACTGCTCAGCGCCTTAGGACAGTACTCGATTGGATCTGACCAGCTTGCAAGCAAGGACCCACAGCGCCTAGTTTCTAGCAACGCTTGTCGATGAAAGGCTGATTCAACCCTGCTCCTTCGGCTGTTATGATCCCAAACATACACAGATTCACTTAATGTTCATGAAAACCGTCATCAATTAATCATCTTTCTCTCTCTGCCATGGAATCAAGCATACACCACTACTATGATGCAGATCTCTCTGCAGGCTCGCAGGCCTCAAGAATCAGTAATATCAAATTCCACACGATATGAAAAAGCATCCAAGTGAACTACTACGCTGCACGTCCCAGCTGCAGCCTGGTTCTACAAATCAATATTTCCCCTCCTGCAACAACAATAAAGCTCACTGCCGCCAGCTTCTTCTTCTTCTTCTTTTTCTTCTTCTTCTGCTGCTGCTGCTGACACACACAATCAGCTGCTGTGGATACCAGGTCCTGATCTCCAGCCTGCCCTACAAGACTTTACAGAACTTGTTGCCCACGAGCTGCACTATAAACCCAAAAAAAAATGTGAACTCCTCCTAACAGACAAATTATATTATCTCCTAGAAGTTTTTCTTCTTCTTCTTCTCACTCTAGACTCTAGACTTGAAACCTCTGAACGAGTGAGTAGTTGACTAAATTCCTGATACTGATGATGCAAATCCTTGCACTAAAAAAATGCTCTGAGCTTAGAATTTACTCCACAAAGTATAACTAATGCAGCAATAGAACAACAGAAACTAAATTTCCAGTAGTAACCACAACCAAAACACCAAAACACACATGGACTTATGATGTGTATATGGATATCTATGTGTGCAGTGGTCTCTCTCTCTCTCTCTCTCTCCCTCCTCTGGACTGAATTTTGTTTGCTTCAAACTGTGTCATGAGCTGCTACTGCTGCTGCTGCTGCAGCTGGAAGAAGACCCACGAGTTGGTACTGCTTGCTCGATCTGTGAGCCAGAGGATTGAGCAACAAGTCCAAGGTGTGCTGACTTTTTGCTTGCACTTAGGTTGCTCTAGCTAAGCAATTACGCAACGGTGGTGTCAAAGCACTCCTTTTTATCGTCAACGACTGTGGCAAGTGCGGCAGCCGCAGCAGCCAGCAAGCAAGCAAAAGCAAAAGCAGGAATCCAGGGAACCATAACAGAGTTTCGCCAAATGTGGCTATAGACAGCATATTAAACTAAAAACTTTTAAAGATTCCTTTACATTTTAGGCTACATGCTAGAACCCAATAGAAATCTGGTGATAATTTGTTCGAAAACTGTTGAAATGTGGCGACTCGAAAACCCCCACATGTATTTAGCCATTTTGAGATTTCTTTTTAGCCAAATTGCTAAATTTAGCCAGAAAAATAAAATCGGGGCTAAGGAGGAACCGCACGACGAGAATATTCTGTGGAGCGACGCGGAATGCGAAATTCCCGTCTATTTCTGCGTACGCACGCACGTACTTCCCCCATCTACGTCTACGTAGGTACGCACTTGCCCCCGTCTACTTCTGCGTGCGTACGTACACACGCACGCAGCCTTGAGAGGTTCCTGTCAGATGCCGTCTTTCCTTCTTTCTTTCTTTTCTTTCTTTTTTGGGATCTCAATCCCAATTGGTTTGTTAGCATGTACTTATTTCTTTTCTCCTTTTTCTTTTTCTGTTGTTTGGTTTTGTTTTGCGTCTCTAACTCGAGTTGGCTACTCTGAATAGGGTGCCTATTTGTGCGGCCATAGGTTCCTAGCTACTATGAATAGGGTACCTATGTATGTGTGCGACCATAGGTACCTTAGCTACTATGAATAGGGTACCTATGTATGTGTGCGACCATAGGTGGTACCTACCTAGCTACTATGAATAGGGTAGGTACCCAACCTATATATAAACCTACATGTGGCCATAGGTGACTTGGTTATTTTGCTCTGGCACCTGGATGCACGATTATGACACCTGGATGCACGATGATGGCACCTCGATGCACGATGCACCTCGTGGTACCCCCAAAACAAGGCGACTAAAAAGACGCTCCTTTCTTTTACATTGCTGAAATTTCTACCTTTTTACACTCCCCTCTCTTGGCCCCCCCCCCCCAAAGCGCCCACTCTCCTTCTTTTTCTTAACCTACTTATTTTAGTTAGTTAAAATTGATCACCCCCACGATTCCGCACTTCACTAGTCCCCTAATTTGGCCCTAGTTCCACTTCCCTTCAAAGTGCATGCATCTACATGACAAGTTCTAGATATAGTAAGGGAGTTTTATAGTCATCACACAATTAGCTGCTTGTTAATTAAACTAGAGAAGTCATGGTTTTTTTTTCTAAATTTATAATAATAAGAATTAATAATTTTTTAGAAAATTAAATTAAAATTAAAATTTTTATTATCAATAATAAAATCATTTTTGAAAGTGACCTTACTCTAAACGTATAACAAGATGCATCCTTGTTTGTCAAGTGCTTTCATTGAATGCATCCTTATTTGTCAGGTGCTTTCATTGGATTTTGAGTGAATTTAATAAATAAGGACTAAAGAATTATGCCCACATTTTGTAATATTGTAAGTTATGAATTTTGAGTGAATTCACTGAATAAGAACTAATGAACTATATTCACATTTTGTAATAGTGTGAGTTATGAATTTTGAGTGAATTCATTGAACCAGGACTAATGAATTACACTCACATTTTGTAATAGTGTAAATTGAGAATTTAACACTTTTGCTTTAAATTGTCTAAATGTTTTGCAATATGTACGATATAATTTTTAAAATTCAAACTCTAGTAAAATTGATTAATTGTAAGCATATTTATTTTCAAATTGATTGACATGAACATTAAGCATTTGAGAATCAATTGATCATCTTACAATATGTTTTGAATAATTGAACATAAAAGCTAGATGCTTGGTTTTTTCACCATAATGGTACCCGTGTTTGAACTCATGTTTGTATGGGAACATGCTAGTTGGGTACTACCAAAAATTCGGGGAGTTCTCCAATGCTAAGTTACATATATATGTTGTTTTAAAATTTTGATATACAATGGGATTTTTATTTTTGTAGTCCAATCAAGTTTTTTTTCACATTGTAATTGGTTGTCATGTTGGTAGTTGCTATGGGCTATGCAAATATCATTGTGACATTTCTTTTTCACCTTATTGTTTTTCAATATGTTGGCCCATTTTCTCTTGTCCATAAAGGGAAGGTGAAAGTTAAAGTTAAAATGTTGAAATACAAAGGAATGTGCTGGGTAGGGCTCATTCCAAGCATGAACACAATGAGCTTGGCATGTTGGGCAAGTTGCCATTTTGTTAGGTGATAATGGTTTTTCAAGGGCCTCCTTCCAATGTATGATTGAATCTCACATTGTTAATTCACATTTCAGTTGCATTGTTAATCGTCAACTCACATTAAAATGGACACTAATGGACACTATATAGCATCACAAAAATTGAAGCTTGCAAGCAGCTGCTTGTTTCACCTTGGGAAACCCCTGAAAAGCACCCATAATAGGACTACGAAGTTTGCTACATGTATGTAATTATCTTATTTCTTAAAATCATTATGTAATTGTGCAACCCATTTGTGGAATTCATGGAAGATTGTGTTGATTGTTTCTTTGCAACTCCAAACCTTCTTCACGATTGCATTTATCCTTGGAAGAAAGAAGATTGAGAAAACTATGTGTGATTTGGATCCATGTAGAGAAATTTTTGCTAGTGCCAACAAGTCAACTTGACCCCCATGGCATATGTATGTCTTTGTGAAGGAAGTTTTACAATTCCTATATATAGAGTAATACGATAAAAATATTTATTTGTGTTTGTACAAGTTTCAAGAAAACTAAACTAACATAAACTAACCACAACTTGACCATGCCCTCTTTTTGCCATATTATATTTTTTCCTTTCTTTATAACACTTTTGGATTTTTTGTCCCTTTTGATGTGTGACCCCCCAAGCATTATATGTTTGGAAGGTTGTTGACAATAATGTTGCAAAGGTCTATTTGTTGAATATTTACACTATTACTTGTAGGTACCATGATACTACTCCCGAGATTCCCAATCCACACCATCTTCATGTTGTTGATTTTATACAATTTCTATGTTTACTTGACTTCAAGTTGTTAAACTCCATCATAGCATGAAAAAGAAATGTCTTAGTTTCAATTTATGTATCCCACAATTTGTGGGATTTCAATGAACAATAAAAATGGCAACACCCATTTCTATGAGATTTGTTGCATCTCCCTTGAATGGGTTTCTTTACTTCCCTTGATTAATCACAAGGAAATGCAAGTTCTCTCCCAACAACAAATGGAGGAGGTCAATGAATACGACGACTAGGTGATATTTTGGAACTTATGTTAATCTCAATGGCTTACACATGGTTGAGTGGATCGAAAAGTGCTAAAAAATCACATCCATAAAAGTCCTTTTCTTTTGTATTTAAAAAACCTCTATGATGACTAGGTAGCTATTAGTTAGATGTTTCCGAGTAACTTTTTTTTTTGGCTTACCTTGAAACCCACCTATATAAGTCATTGTTTTGCATAAGTGAGCACAAATTCAACATAAGATATAATTATTTTTGAATGATATGGACTTTGTACAAAGGTACCCACCGCTTCCTAAAAAGGGGAGTTACCTATTCATCTTATTCATTAGGAGAGTACCTATTGCTGCTTCTATTAATCAGTTGGGGGTTGCACCCAAAGTTTTGTTTTGTTTTGTTTTGATTTGAAAGAGATACTTTTTCATGAAAATGGCAAGGCCACAGTATGTGTGACACACCCCTTGTTTTGTTGGGCCAGACTATCACATTCCATCCAAAGTTTTACCTTATTAGAACCGGTTTTATTGGTGAATGTGTTTAGACTGTTTAGATTGAAATGGATTTTTTTGGGTGTTCGGAGTTTGGATGCAGTAGGTAGATGTACAAGATCTTATCTATTGGCAGGGCCAGTGTGTTTGTGATGCATTGTTTTGTATTGTTTTGTCATGCTGAGATCTCCCAAACCATGGTGCTTCATGTTGTGCTCTTGGTGTCTTAGGAAAACTCTCCCTGAGTAAGGTTCTCTCAGAATTACATATGGTAAAGGATGTCGTGAAGCATCATTTCATCCATCTGTCTCGTCATTTATCCGTCCATCCATCCAATCATCCATCCGTCCCGTCATGATCTGTTTACTCCGATGGGGCAGAGAAAGAGTGGAATACAGACGTGGCATGGCAGAGAATAATATATATTTGTCCTATATAACATGAATGGTGTGCGAAGATTACTACATATATATTGCAGGATCCTTGATGTTTGAAGGACAAATTTTCTTAAGCCATGACTTCAAATGGATTAAAACCCCCCTCTGCAGGACAAGAAGGCTTCAACTTTAAATCCCTGCTCCAAAGGATGGTCACTACATTTTTACAAAAATGAAATTCCGTTAAAAAAAAATAGGTCTCTATTTATTACTTTGGAACAGTGTTTTTTTTTACCACGGATTCGCCATTTATTGACAAAATGAAATTGGGAAATTTGAAAAAAATAAAGTGTAAATTTGACTATTTTTTCTAATTTTTTTCATTAAATTTCTCAAAAAAATTGGTATGAAAAAAAAGAAAAAAGAAACACTGCTTGGAAGTAAGTTTTATAATAATTTAAGAGACCCCCAAAAAGTTTCAAAAGTACTTATGAAATAACAACGCATTTTAAAAAGATATAATTTCTTTTTCTTTTTTTTTCATTTGCAAGTTTGAACTTTAGGTATTTAATCAATTGCCAAATATCTGAAAACCAAAGGGTACCCAGAAAATGGCACAAGCTACTTACTGCCCACTGAAGGTAGGAGTAAACCAGCCATCACCAAACCTATTTAGGTACCCTGAGTAGCCCCATTTGACTGCAATGGTAATAGGTATGGAAGCTGCAATTCAAGCTTCCTTGCATCTTCTATCCCTATTACCCTATTACTACTATGGCACCTTCAACACTAATTATATATTATTTTCAAAATATTGAGTTTTTTTTTTCAAATAACAAGAATTTTTTAATGAAAATATTGACTCTTCAAGAATAATCTATATTTGTTGAAATGAAATTCTCAAAATTAATTAATTAATTAATTAATTCGTTAATTCATTAATTAATTTATTAATTATTTGACAAACATGTGTCAAAGCTACCAAGTTGCCAATGTACTATGGTAGTAGTATGCCGAACTGACATAACTAGAAACCGAAGGAGAAGCTTGATGCTTTGGTTGGTTACCGGGTCATGAGTTATAAGAAGCCATAACCTTTGACATACATTTCATTAGCCAACTTACTGGTTAGCAGAGCTTACGGACATTGTCTCCATGAACTTGTAATTTTGCTCTTCGTGTGGATGAAAATGTAACAAATTGTTGTGTATGTGGATGAAAAAGTTCTAAATGTGGATGAAAAGAGGGCATCTCATTCTTCTTTGGGGTGGGTTATGTCTGCTAATCATAAAGAGGGCGCACCATTTATCAGAAATAATCTCTATACACACACACACACACACAGAGCTGAATTATTCTAGAGGGTTACTAGAGTTTTTGGACTCTAGGTAACCAAAAATTTGATTATTCTAGTCCAAAAAACTGTTTCTAGAACAAGGGTTCAAGAGATTACTTTGATTTTAGAAATTTTGCAAATCATGTCAAGCTTGACAATTAATGTTAATTCATGATATAGATTCATAGTGCTCACAACATTATATAGAGTGCATGTCAAGGAGTGTGGAAGGCAACCAACCTTTTTTGTGCCTATAAACGCCCTATCATTTTTTTGTTTATTTCTAGTGTTGTGGGCAAAAGCACGGTTGTTATTGGCCTTGCCTACCAAGGCAAGGATATTGTGTTTAGATTCATTATATAGTATAGTAGCTTAATGGATTTTGGCTCCTAGGTAATAACAATAATAGGTCTATTTTTATTATATGAGGATTTTTGAAAGATGGTATTTTGGCTTGTGTTGAAACTTGAGATTAGTTACAGAGTTATAATATCTTGAAGGATTTTGGTTTCTTTTAGAGGATGTTTTGAAGATTAGGTATATTTTTGCATGGTGAAATATTTGAGTTTCCACAATTCTTCTTTTGCCTTAAGATACTTTTTTAATGTAAATGGCAAGGCCAGGGCCAGCCATAGTGGTGACACACCCCTTGTTGTAAATTATTATAGTGGATTGGTGATGATCTGACCCATGTTGGGTGTGCAATATGCATCATCAGGCAGCTAGTAACAAGTCTTCCATCATGAAATGATTTCTTTTTTAGAGGTGTCAAAAACCCAACTAATTGTGTTGGAAACCAAATTTACATGCTCATCAATCTTCACATCATTTCATGTTTTTTTGCCCCCTACCAAGTTTGGTTCTCAATGTATATAATTTTAGCAGATCACATGGGGGGGTCCCAAGCAAGTAAGCTGATAACAAGCAGCTGCTTGCCCAACTGTTCTGCAAGAGATGCTTAATCTGTTGAATGAATAAAAAATTTCTAAACATCCCTTGTACATGATTTTTGGCTTATAATAATAATAATATTGTTATTATTAACAGTAGTTGTGAAGCTTCTGCAGATCTAATAATTCCAGTTCATATTATAATAAGAAAGCCAAAAAAATTATATAATTAGACTGATATTAATGAAAATTCCCCCCGCGCACAATTTCAAAATGCTAATCTGGAAGCTTGAAAGGAGAGATGCAGATGAGTAATTCTAGCCTAATTCTAGTTCCCCCAAAAGATCAGGAATTCACTCATATATAACTTCTACTAATTATAAATTCCACCACCACCACCACCACCACCACCTTCTTCAATATCCAAATATATAACAAACAATTGGATCTTACAAATGAAAATATTCATATTCTCAATATTCTTTTAACATTGCATGTCATGATCCAGATGCCTAATTTTCTAAGGAAATGATCTGATCAGATCAGCTCTCTTAATTATTGTAGCTCCCGATCCCCCTTTCAGATGGGTCAATGGGTCCTTCCCCTGCTTTCGGATGGGTGTTTGTTGTTTAATTCCCTTGGGTAGGGTCTTCATCATCAGCTGTAAGGTGTATAAGTCGAACAAAGCAGAAGAAGAAGAAGAAGAAGAAGAAGAAGAACCTTCTTTTCTTTCTTTTCTTTCTTTTAATTTAACGTCAATACTCGGACCAGAGAGATCCATTTGACGACAATTACAAAGTTGACTTGATCAAAACACTCCTGTTATCTAGGCAAGAAACTAAGTACAAAGCTACCGCTTTCTGATTAGCCGAATGCATCAATTCAGGAAGTAAGGTGCACGGTGTCAATTGTTTCCCTAACTGTTGACTAAACTTGTAACGAA
>Ga0116227_10010464_pt1 | contig 16192 bp, 4 predicted proteins | sample S1TSphgellanicum_FD_89693 | JGI IMG/M metagenome (GOLD analysis project Ga0116227, IMG submission 89693) | Host-associated microbial communities from peat moss isolated from Minnesota, USA - S1T2_Fb - Sphagnum magellanicum MG | ecosystem: Host-associated > Plants > Peat moss > Unclassified...
AATTTAAAAAAAAATTTAAAAAATTAATTTTATATATATATATATATATATATATATATATATATATGAATCAATTTCAGTGACCAAAAAAACTCAAAATTCAATATCTCCCACAAATTAGGTTTAAAAATTACAGAATCACTTCCATTTAATCCTACTTATTGAGGACTTTCCAATACTAGGAAGAGCAGGCCCCCACTTTCCCAAAAATATTTAGTGTTGATTTTATTGCATATTCTTTAAATTGTTTAATATTTAATAACTCTTGCACGGGAGGCCCTAGACACTGCCAAACCAGCTGGGTGCACCCCTACTCATCAAGGGTTTCCAACAATATCAAGTGCTCGAGGGAGGGGCACTGTGGTTTGGGAGATCTCAACATGACAAACAAATTACCATGTATTAGAAATTTAGAATTCTTTTTTTTAAATTATTATATATATATATATAATTTTATTTTTCTACTTTTGGCGTTTTTTTCAAAAAAAAGCATTTAATTTGCAATAAAAAATGTCCAAGTTTTCTCACCCCAAAAAAAGGCTGACCCAAACGTATGATTTTAATCTTCATAATTCTATACATATGCTAGTTTGGGGAATGGATGAAGACCGAGCCCACCAATTTTCCACTGCAGATATCACTCCACACAACCCACTACAAATTAGGTTTGAGATAAGCTTATTTCTTCCCTTGAGTCATACCTAGCCAATGTCCCTATTTTTTGGGGTTACATACAACCAAGGTTGGGTTTTTTTTCAAAAAAAAAACCCCATTGAAAATCTTCTTTAAATTAAATAATTTAAAAATATAATTAAATGTTATAATTAGGCTTTACTACAAGAGAGCCAAGCCTTCTGAAGGAAATAAGATCAACTTCTATTTAAGAGCCATTTTTTTTTGAGCAAATTAAACAATACAAGTCTATACTTCAAAGAGCTGGGTATTATTATAGGCAAAAATGGGTTACAAACACACACCTCAGAATAGAAATTCTACTCATCCAAATGATAATACAGCATGCACCCAAGAGGTCTAGCTTCTTTTCCTTTTGGGGTCTGATTTTTTTGGACTTTGATATTCCCATTGTGTTCCCCTATGTTCCCTATGCATTTCCAACTTGTTCCCCAAGTTCCAAATGATTTCCCCAAGAGGTTCGTAATACCACCACACTTTATCCCATGTGTGAGTCTCAAGGTTAATGTGGAGGGTAAAGCCCTGTAGTGGGAGCATTCCCAAAATAAGGGACTTAAGATGAGGTGGTAGCCAAGTACAGCCCTACTCTTCAAGAATGCCCTCACCCTTTGTAAAGCACGACACAAATGTTATCATGAGCCTAACCACATGTTAGTTGTTATGTAAGAGGATTAAGACAATTGTTAATTATGTGGTTAACACTATAAAGTGTTTATATTAGAGGGCTTTGGCCATGACCTATAGAACCTCATGGTACCCCAGAAAACCCACGAGTTATGGCTTCAAGGTCTTTGTTCAGGGTGTAAACCCAATTTGGATCAAAAGAATGCATCACATGTATTTTTTTATTAAAAAAATTTGTTAAAAAAAAGCTTGGAAATGTGGTTATCCTATTTCTTTTGGTTCATTTTATTTATTTATTTATTTTTCCATTTTACTTTTTTTTGGTTTTTTTTTCAAATTTTTATTTGTTTGTTTTTATTTTTTTTGCACCTTTCATAAATAATCACATCATGGAGGAGAGAAGAAAGTGAATACTTGTTATGATTGCTATGTATTAGTGTTTGTATATGCTGATTTAACAAGTGTTAAGCATTCAAGCCTTGATTTTAAAGTATGAAATGGACAAATATGCATTGTTTGTTAGCATGTGTGAATGTATGTGGAGGAAAAAATGAATTGTTGGGCTTTTGAAAGCCAATGTGGATTCACATAATGGTTGTCATCCCATTTACTTTTTAAAAAATAATAATAATAGAAAATTCCCATTTTATTGTTGTTTTAAACCTCAAAGGGCAACAATTTTGTGGGGGCGGTAATTAAAAATTCCCTTCAACTTTAATTTTCAGAAAAAAAAGAAAAAAATGATTTTTTTATTATTGTGTTGAGGCCTTATGAGAAGCCACCAAAAATTCCTTCCAATTCTATCTTTCAAAAATTATAAAAATAAATAAAATATCATAAATCAAGGTTAAGAATAATATTTTGGAACCTATGGGCCCTCACTATTTTCATTAGGCCCACCTTTTTGAAGTAGGCTTGAGAAAATACCCCACATGCCCAACCAACATTATCCATAACTATCCATGTAGGATTCCAACAAGTTTTTTCATCCAAAGTCATTTGCTTGGGCTTGTGCCCTAAACTACTTTAATGTAAACCCAAACTGACCACTCTTCATAGTTTGGACCAATGAGGAATTTTAGATTTGTGTGGTCCCATGACGCACTCCCAAGTCCCGGGTTAAACCCACTTGAGGGTCCAATTATGTGTAATTGCGGAAAAGTGAGATTTGAGGGGCGCTCCCGACTTCCAGCACTAAAGAGAGGTAGAGGGGCATGCTAGAAGTCCCGGGATTAGACTAGGAAGATGGATTAGAAGATCAAGCACGAATCTGCATCCAGAACCAACCACAAGAGGGTTAGTTCACATTCAGGAACACCCTTGGGTGTTGGACAAGCCACGGGCACTTTTACACACAAGACTCACCATGGCCCGGACTTGGGGGAAGCCACCACCTTCCCCCATATAATATACTCTGCAGCTCTCCGTCGAGGCTACATCCAAATGGCTCTTTTTCCCGGGACTCCCAAGTTGAAGTCCCGAAACTGTCCCGGGTTGGAGTCCCAGGACTTTGGACGGCCATAGCTCCTCGCCCCAAACTCGGATTAGGACGAGTTCTAAACCAAAGTTATAGCTCTCGTCGAGAGCTTTCCAACGCCGTGTCACACTCCTTAAGGCGACGTCGGGAAGAGGTCGATTCCTGACTTTTAGTGGTCGGGAGTCAAACTGCCAGTTTGACTCCCGGCCCTTCTTTTGCCCATAACTTGGGCTGCAGATGTCCAAATGGGCAATGCAAGGCCATTTTGAACATGTACGCTTCAAGAGATTTCCATTGATATAAAGAACGCACCAAGGCGAGGAGATTTGACCCCTCAAATCGTCTTCTGAGTTTTCAGGAATCATGGAGGACTCCATTTTCCCACTTTTGGGAGTGTGAGTTGCCTTCTCACATTTAGCCCCAAAGTGGGGTTACGACATCCCAAGCCCAAGCCCCGGGCTAGTGTAAATTGACCTTTAGTTGTTTGTGTAAAGCTCAAAATGCTTTGAATCTTTTGTAAAACAAGGGGTGTGTCACATTGTGGCCTTGCCATTTACATTAAAAAGCATTTTAAGGAATTATTATTATTATTATGGAAACTCAAATATTTCACCATGCAAAAATATAATCTTCAAAAAATCTTCGAAAATAAATCAAAATGAGTTATTCCAAACCTTGCAACAATGAAATCGTGGAAAAATGAGAGACTGTTGCTTCAAATGAGCGAAAGATATAAATTCGTCAATAGCTTTAGCTTTGTTTGAAAAAAGAAATGAAAATGTCTTCGTTATAATAAATAATAAATAATTCAGAAGATTCAACAAGTACAAGCTAATTTTACATTCCAAGAGGCTCCAATATATATTTTTCAAAATCACTTGGTATATTCTTGTTTTTTTCAAAATTACTCCCACCCTTCTAGAGGGCCCCTTTCAAGATCTTATAATTCTATAACTAACCTCAAGTTTCAACACAAACCAAAATATCATATTTCAAAAATCCTCATATAAAAATAGACCTATTATTTATTACCTAGGGGCCAAAATCCCTTAAGCTACTATATTTTATAATGAATTTAAACACAATATCCTTGCCTTGGTAGGCAAGACCAACAAAGTTGCGAGTCAATATGATATTTTTCCACCATGCCATTTCTTTTTTTGGCTTCTTGAATTTCACTACATGACATTTTCCAATTCAAAGTTAGTGTCAATGGAAATGTCATTGTCATCACTTTCACCCATTTTTCATTTTTAAGCTCCAACTCAAGATGTCAAGTGTGTTAGTTTAATCGTTCAGTTAGGTTGACATAGCGGTGCATGACTAAGATCCTTGTTAACTTGTGAGGAAAACGAGTAACAAATTCTAAAGCAAATGGCATCATTATCCAAAGATGGAGCCTATCCAAGATGGGACTTATGTGTAGGGTAAAACACTAGGGTGCGAATATTTCCATAATATGGGGCTTAGGACAAGGTGGTCTTTGAGTTTGGCCCTACATTTTCAAAATGTCCTTCACGCATGGGCTTTCACTCTTGATGAGGAAACATAAGACCTCTCTTTCTTTTAAGAGACATATTGATGTATATAAAGTGCCTTCTCAATACACATGGAAAATTCTCCACTTGTGCTTTAGTGATTTGAAGAGACTTGAATTCAAATGTGTCCATGTGTTATGTATAGGGTAATGCCCTAATAGTAAGGCATTACACCTTATGAACCAAGGATGTAGTTTGAGGTCTAGGGTGTAATGTCTTATTGCCAAGGCCTCATTTGGCACAAGGACCAAGGTAGGCCCATATGGTAAGAGGCCCACATATAAACCCACTTCACATGAGGGCATTTCATTAAATAAAAAACCTTTTATAGCCCAAAATGCCATGCAATAAAAGTTTTGGGAATCTAAATAACATTGTGGAAAAGGGAGGTACTTTTATACTCTAAGGGAAGGGGTTTGTGTGTATGAAAAAATGTGGATTGGGGTTGAGAGAAATAGTTTTTTTTTTTTTTGCAAAAGATGGCATGATGAGTTGTTGAAGATGTCATTCTTTTAGAAGAAAGCAAACTACATTGATGAAGAAGCCAATTGATGAGAAAGCCTTTGGCAATAAATACTTTGTTGTATTGTGTTTGTTTTTTTTGTGTTCAAAGGTGAAGGTTGTTGTTTTTAGATATGTCAAGTTCAAAAAGATAATGTTAATTCAATGTGTTGTTCCAAAAGGCAACAAAATTTTTGTGGTGTGAAAAATTTGATGGTGATGAATAAAAATCTTTTGATGCATGGTTGGAAAGCTAAGTGGTCTTAAGCCATCTATATATTCTTAAAATAAATACATTTATACACATGCCCGTAAGGCATAAGGTCATAAGCCTTTTGATCCGCTAATGAACAAAAGGGGGTGGGATTTGAACCTAAATCCAATTGCAACGATCAAGGCCTTGGGGTAGATCTTTTCAGGCCCTTTGTAACACATAGTTACATTGCAATAAAGGAATTATTTTAATCTTTGTTTTTCCTTTTTCTTGGCCCAATCCTTATTTTCAATCTTCAACTTTCTTCATCATAAAGATTTCAAAGGCCAAAGACCATAGAACCCATATTTTTAATTTTTTTTCTTTGATGTGGGTCATGAATTAAGGTTTTTTTTCTTTGTTAACACCTCTTTTAGGATACTTTGAGTACACATAATATGTTCTTTTATAAAAACATCAATAGTTTTTAATTGAATTTTAAGGTTTTCATTGTCAATGTTTGTAATGTTTAATGTTTTTCAAGGTTCAAAAAATTGCATTATGATCATGGATCAAATATTTGTTAGGAGGGTTTTGGTTTGGGTGTTATTTTTAATTACCTTGGTTATTCATTAGGTAATTTTTTGTTATGTAAATCACAAGCTAGAAAATTGTTACATATCTTCACTATTTTTTCTTGAGCCAATTTTGTGAGCTTTGTCAAAGAAAAAACATTCTTTTCAAATGTTTTGGATAGAATTGAAACAAATTGTAATTCATTGGCAAATGGTAGAAGCTATTGTGTGGCATACAACATTGGAAAGATGAAAGATACAAAAAATTGATGCATTATAAAATGTCTTTTGATATTTTAAATAATTTGGTGGAAGAATCAACAACATTTTTGAAATCTATGTTTATTAATCCAATGAGTCCACAATTAAAAATTCAAAAGGTTGTTACAATTTTGTTTTAATTTTGCTCATTCATTTGGTCCTAAACATATGTTGGACAAGTTTGATGTGGATAGATCTACTATATGCAAACATATAAATATAGTTTGTGATGTCCTTTGCGACAAGAACAAACTTTTTGGGAAATACATCAGCACCCCATTTACATATCACATACTACACATTATACAACAACTTTAAAAGCTCACAAAGTTGCCATGTTCATATGTGGTGCCATTGATGGTACTTATATCCCATTAGCTGAAATGTCAAGTAGAAGGTACATCATAAATTTATAAGTTTCATGGGTTCATTCTGAATTTGTGTGAAATATGTTATTTCATAGGTTCATATTGTTTAAACACAAATGTTGTGTAGTATTTAAACACAAAAGTCACTAGAAAAAAATAAAAAATTCCATTGGTTTCTACAACTAAATTTTAGTCGCAAGCAACATTTGTGACTAAAATCTCATTAGTTGCCTTGGACAAGTTGCATGCAATATTAGTCACAAATCACAAAGGATATTGGATGAAAAAAAAAATCAACAAATATAAGTTTATCTTTTGATTCCATTATATATGTATTATCACATGCGATTAAGATGCAACTATTTTGGTCACAATTGAAAGTAAATGATGTGTTGCCACATGTTCTAATATTTAATTATTTAAAACATAAATATTATTATTATTTTGAAATAATATAGAATGTTCAATTCAAATGCTTGGATGATCTTATATTATGACATGTGGCCCAATGTAAATATGCAATGTGGCACTTCTAAATGAATTTAATACAAAATATTAATATTAGGTTGGTAAGTACTTAGGTAGGTATGGAAGTCAACCTAGGTGGGTAGGTCAAACCAGGTACGTACTAGGCAATCAAAAAGCTTAACCCGAAACAAAAAATAAATTATGCACAATTGAAACCACCTACCTCCCGAACCTACTAACCTAGTAAGTTGGGGAGGTAGGTGGTTTAAATTGTGCATAATCTACTTCTAAACCACTTACCTCCCTAACTTATTAGGTTAGTAGGTTCGAGAGGTAGGTGGTTTAAATTGTGCATAATTTATTTTTTGTTTTGGGTTAAGCTTTTTGATTGGCTCATCCCATGTGCACAATTTTTTTGATGTGAAATTGGATGGCCACACCCTTTGTTTATATAATGTTCAAAATAATAGGAATGGATAAGTTTTGAAATTGCAACTTCCTCACAAACTAAGTTACAACCCCAAAACTTTCTTCACACCTTATGTTCTTAATTTTTATATTTTTCAACAATTGAAATACATGCCTCACTAAATAATTAGATAATCATTTAATTAATAATTATTTAATTTAACGTATATTTAAAATATAAACTACACACTACAAATATTAAGTATTCATTATCAAATATTTAAATAAATAATAACTTATTATATTTAAATAATTAGCTATTTAGTTATTCACAACTTGTAAATACATAATTCATAGATAAATAAATAACTAAAATATTTTATGACTTTTAAAAATCTGATCGAATTATAAATAATATAATTGATGTAAAAATATTTTAATTAATGTAATTCTAAAATTAATTATTTTTAAAATTTCAAATGATATATAATGAAATAAAAATAATTATTAAAAATTATATTCCTACACAATTGTTGTAAAAGCAACATTAAACTAGTTACATTAATTACTATATAATTACATTTCTTAATGTAAAAAAATTTATTGGTCAAATAATATTTTTTTCTCTATTTGTAATTATTAACTATATATAAAATAATTTGATAAAAATATCATTAATTTTTATAATTATAATAAAATTGCTATAAAACTATTTATCATAGATAAGTAATTACAGATTTTTAAAAAAATAATTTATAATATTTCCTGAAATTACAATCCTTGCAATAATTATTTTATATAAATAATAATTTTAATTCATATTTCAAGCTATAAATTACAGATTGTGAATAATTATGTTCAAATAAAAAATAATTATGCATATACTATGATTAATTCTTATCTAAGTAATTACAATGATTTTAAAGTAAGGTAATAATAATTACATTAATTAATTTCTTTTACTGTAAGAATATAAAATATAAAATATAAAAATCTATGTTGTAACAATAATTATTTAGTGTAATTCATAATTAGTAACTATAATAATTTATAATAATTTATAAAAGTGATTTATTAGGGATAAAACTAGTAGAAAAAAACTTGAAAAATCAATCAATAATTTTTTACATTGAAATATTAATTTTAGATTCCAAAAAAACATTCAAAATTCAAATATCAACTTTTAGATCAAATAAGTCTGTTGAAGTTAAATTAAAAAACTCAGAATTGAAATATAATTTTTCAAATCAATTTTTAAAAAAAAATAACTTTCACATTGTTCCAAAAAATTCAAATTCAAATAATTAAAAAGTAATTCCAATAAAAAAATTTAGAATAAAATCTCAATTATCTAGATTCAAATATAATTTTTCAGAAGTGAAATATCAGTTTCCATATTTGAATAATGAATTTCAAAGTTCAAATATGAATTTTTAGATTCATTATATGAACAATATACATACATATGCATAATTAATATTCAAAAAATATATATTTATGATGTACGTAATATATCATAAATATAATTTTAATACATACATAAAAATACACCCCTATGTCACCATAAAATATTTGTAGAATGTGACTAATTTGGTGACTATTGTGAATAATGGGACATATCGATCTATTAATGGATGAAAATAAATTTTAAACCATCTAACCAATAGGATGAAGTTTCCAATAGTTGCATCATAATTGTAAGAATGACGAAAATAGTTGAAATTTGATCTTATAGCTATAAATATTCCCAAACTTAGTCACAAATGACAACAAGTCACATGTAGTTGCAAATGGAGTAGTTACATTTTGGCTGATATTTACTAATGAGTCATGTGAATGATTTTGATATGTAAATAATACAAATAGATATATAACATATGTGTTTAAACAACATGAATAGGCATATGACATTCGTGTCTAAACAATGCACATGACATCGATGTTTAAACAATACAAGTAGATGAATGACATTTGTGTCTATTCCATATGAACTTATAAAAAGCAAATTTCACATGACTTATTATTGCTGAATCGTGGCCCATGAAGTTTGTGATGAATATTTTCTCATATTGTCCTATAAGTTATATATGATGCACAAAAAATGTTTTAGAATGTTTGTGTTGGGCAACTTAAAAGAATGTAGAATGGGGGTCAATTTAAAACTTTTAATTCGGAGAATGAATTTGGACTCAACAAATTTTACAACAACTAAAGATTAATGTTCAAGGCATGAAGGTGACATTTTATTTGATTAATGATTTTGTTTATCCCATATGTACTTATTTATAAAGAAATTGGAATTCTTATCATCCAAATGATGTAGAGAGAAGGAAATGTGATAGTAGCATGAAATCCAAAAATGTCATCATAAAAAATGTTTTTAGGCCTTTGAAAAATAAATGATAGATATTGAAAATTTTCAATTCTAATGCTAACAATGCCAATGTAGTTGAAGTACCTTGTTGTGTATTACACAACTATTGTTAAATGTACAAAATCTCATAATCAAGTTATTTGAATGATGCAATAAAGAAGGACAACTTTGTAGGATTTAAAGTTGATAAGTTGCCAATTTTGAAAGATGGAAAAGCATGCAAAACAAGCAAGAAAATTAATGAGGAAATTTTGATTTGAAATATGGTTGAAAAACCACTTGATAAAAGTCTGATCTTCCACATTGTACCTAAACATGGATTGAAAAAGATTATTTCATTTTTTGTGCACATAAATGTTGCAAAAATGTAATGAAATCACACGTCGTTAATATCCATCATTAATAAGATTGCAATTCATGTAAAGAAGTTTAAATCATGTTAGGATAAATTTATAATAAAATGATTCACACCCAACTCCTTTTCCAAAAGCACAAAAGTAAAGAATTGATATTGGAAGGTGACATGGTGTGAAACCACTACACTTATTTTTGAATTTTACATTTATCCAAGGGTTATGGGAGGGAAATATGAAAATTTTGAATTTCACATTTTATTTTGACATGAATCCATATGATGATCACAAATCATCCAAAGTGTAATAATTATTTAATTTTCATTAATATGAAAGCTTCCAAAACAATTGGGATCAAATTCTAAAATTATATTTACTCAAGACTTCAAAATCAGTCACAAGTGTTAGATTTTTTCTTTTTCACCTTCAATTGTTAATAGAAGTGATTCATACTTTTATGTGTCATCTTTGAATGTATATTACATCACAATACATAGGTTATATGAGAAATATTTAATCTTAAGTCAAGTTGAAAGTTTACAAGTGTTATTCAATAGTGGTTACATGTGTAATTAGTCATTTTATCATGAACTTACCCATTATCAAATGCTACCACGTAAAGAAAAGTTAGGCCTTGAAGGATTTTTGAGCTTTAATACTTTAGCAAAAAAAATAACTATCTATAATTATCCCTCCAATTTAGTAATTTCCTCCCTACTTGCTCACTTTCAAATATTTGAATTGGAATGTGCTTTGTCTTTTGCATATTCAAATCCTCATCTTTATTGCAATTTGTGAATACTCTTTGATGGCTTTTGCAATTGATGGAAACCCCCCAAACCTATGTATTTTTTCACTCATAGTTTTCTTCTTTGGTTTGCCTTTAATACTAGGCAAATGACAAGCCCTTGTCTTGGGTGAAACTACATTAGATGTTTGGTCATATGCTTGACCGAGTGGACATCTTCATTCTTATCAACAAAGACTAGGGTTTGATGTTGTTGTGTTTCTAAATAATGTCAAAATTATTTAAGTTTACCACTTGAGGACGAGGTAAGCAAAAAGCTTGATATATACCTTTGCTTACACCTATCATTTTTTTTGTGCTACCTAGAATGCTATGCAACCTCTCATACCATGACCAAGAGGAAGGAGGAACACCTAATACATTACACCTTCATATTCTTCATGGTACCTCTTTCATTTTTGTGATTTTATCTTAGTACTATTTCCAAGTGTGTGACACCTCATTGGGGAATTTTGTATTGATTCAAACTACTAACTATTTTCAATCCTTTGTAACCATGGGTTGCCTATGGTATTCCCAATTGTTCTCCTCCATAAATTGATCATCATTTGCAATTTCTTATGGCTCCATAACCTCCTATCAACTTGGGGGTATCTCAACAACTTTAGGGAGCCCTAAACCAACATTCACATCAAACCCAACCTTCGGGAAGAAGGAGAACTGGATGCTTCCAAAAGATATCCCATGAAAAGTTTTGGTGCAACATATTTGAGGAAATTGCCTCCTTTTTTGTTACACCACCCCAAGGTTATTAAAAATGTGGGTGCTTTTTGTTTCCCATTTGTTTTCTACTAATTCTTTTGGAAGCTGTTACAAACCTATGTAAGGATAAGCATGTTGTATGAAAGGGATATAAAGTTTTAGCATGACTAAGATGCTAAAATTTTCAATTTTTTTTTAATGTTGTCACAATTATAGATGTGCATTTAAAAAAGTGCACGTGTAGTTATGTTGAATTGGGAAGTGAAGATTTTTGTGGAGGTGTCAAAGGAGCTAATTAAATTTGATTCATAGCCTTTTAAAAAAATTCCAACAAATCTAATGTACCTTGGTGGCTTCGGCACAAACTATTTATTTTTAGAAATGCAAAAATTTTCAAAAACCTTTTTTTCAAAGAATAAAACCACAAAGGAAAATGAAAAATCTTTTGAAATATTCAAGAATATTTTAAGGTTTAGAATGGAATCTTTTGAATTAATTAATTATGAACAACAACCATGTGTTGAATTGCCCTTATACTAAAATAATTAACTAGTGGCACATTAGCAATTTAACAACTAATGGGGAGCTCACATGTGGAAGAAACTTTAAAGTATGAGTACATTTGAAAAATGATTAATAATTAAAATTATTTTGGACGTTAGATGTTTATTATTATTATTATTGTATCCTAGGGTCAACTTTCACATTGAATAAATCAGGAATTCTTTTTTCATAAATTTGAATTTATTATTTTTTCATGATCTACTATGATATTGTCATATGAATGAAATTATTCAAATTGTAGCTTGTGATAATTATGACGGTTTCCAAGTTCCAACACCTCACCTTCATATTTTTTCAAAAATTAATTTCATTATTTTAAGGATTATTTTGATGAAACTAACCCTAGGGTAAAGTATGTCAAGACTCCAAGGTTGTTCAAGAGAGTAAAATGACTAAAAGTGATGGAATGGCACAATATGTATGATGCATGATGTCCAATGAAAAATCATAACTTGGAAGGTTGACATGTTAACTTCATTGATGAATTTATTAGTTGAAAAATGTTCCAAGAACATTAAAAAATTGACACATTTTTCTATTTTTATTTGGGCAAAATGTTGTGTGGAATGCAAATGGATTTTTTTTCATAAATCCTGAAATTTTAATTGGGAAGCAATGTCTCCCAAGAGCTAGATATAAGACTATATTCAAGAAGAAGAAAAATGATTTCATATATCTTTCTTAGTATACGGCTAGGAAATTTGGCCATATGGAGTTCAAATTGGTGTTGGGCAAATACCCCATTTGATTAGTTAGAAGCATTGGTTCCAATTTAATAAACCAAATTAGAACTATTTAACCAAAAAAATTCAAGGAAAAAAAGAATATAATTGGGGGCTAATTGGAGGTTAACCATCGATTCCAATTTAGGTTACTTAGAATTGAACCAAAAACAAATTCTCAATTCCATTTATCTGTGAGAGTAGAACCAAAACCATTTTATTTAATTTTTTTGAACTAGAACCAAAGGTTTTTCATAAAAGTAAACAACCAACCACCAGTAATTCAAAGTTCAAACAACCTTGGCATTGATCTTTTAAAAAAAGATTTATGGCTAAATTTTAACTTCTATTCACATTGTGCAATGGAGTTAGTCAAATTTCTAGGATGTGTTTCAACATGATCATTATTGGATGAACTTGTAAATTGCTACTTTACATTGACTAGATGCAGTCAAATAGCCAAAATGTTAGTCTTTGTAACTATTGAATTCATCACCTATTCATTGTTGAGACCCTAGGCCTAATTTCCTTTAAAAGCTTTAAATGTTTTCAAGAAAGCCAATTTACTTTCAAAAGGTGGCCACATTGCCTAAAGTAGTGTCCCAAAGTGTAAGCTTTTCACCATATTAGTGTCAAATTCCTTTAGTGTAAATCATTGGGATTCACTTTTCTTGTAGTTGGGATCACTTGAATCTTCTTTTTCATGCACATTGAGTAAATTATGGAGAATGTGATGAGGGGTGAAAACACACTACAAGGGACTTTTTAAAGCACTTTTGGGTTTAGTATTATAATATGTAAAATATAATTGTTTCAAAAATGTGGTGCATCTAATTTTGGGTTTCAAATTTGGTGTTTATGCTTTATAATTTTGATTTTTATAAAACTAGTGTTATCTAATATTACTTATTAGAATGAATAAAATTAATAATTGAAATTCTAGGGTCCATGGATATATTTTTGGTATACACAAGTATAATAGAACTAGTTTTTCATTTTAAACTACATAAACATCAAGGCTTCATTACTCATTAAAATAAGCATTTTCAATGAAATTTAAAACAAAGCCACCTTAACTATGCTTGTCACCTTCCATGTGAATGTGATTGTTTTTCAAATTTTCAATTTACCACACATTTATTGCATCTTTCTTGAAATGAAAATTTTCAAAATTTTCACATGGTTCACAAACATGGCTCAAACCATGTGGAATCACATGGTTCAATATATCCTCAACTTTCATAAAATTAAGGTTTAAAATAATTTGGATTTTTTGGGGAGTATTTTTGTGTTTTTTAATATAATTTTATAAGTATTATTTTTGGAAAAAAAAAAATTCTAACATCACATAATATGAAATCAAAGAGTGTTTTTATTTAATGATTGACTTATTTATGCAATGGGCTATCATAATATTAAACAAATAATGAAAATCCTTCAAGTAATAATAACATTGTTGAAGTTCAAAAGTGCACCACCTAGAAAAAGAGTATACAATGATGCACAAAAGGGGTCCTTTGTAATGTGCTATCACCCTGGGTGTACATCACTTTTCACTATGTTTGAAAACTAAAATGATGACTCCCGAATCCCAAGTCCCATTCAAATGCATTCCAATTTTGGCCATTGTTTGTTTTGTTGAAGTTTTGTGAAGCTTATGAATGTTGTGCCATAATCTAAATGTGCTTATGGATTTTGTGCAAAATAACGAAAGTGATCATTTTAGCTTTGAATGATGTTAAAATTGGGAATTTAGAAATAACCAAATGAGATTTGGTTTTGGATTTGCAAAACCAAGTTCAAGGTAAATCCATTTAATTCTAATCACACCTTCTTCTAAAGTTCCTTTCTAAGTTTCTAATACAAGTTTAAGGTTTAGTGGAAGTTCAAACCCCTCCACGATGTTCTCATATGTTCTTCTTTTGGTTTTTTGGGTTTTATTTTTCTTTACAATTGAGTTTTGTTTCTCTTGGTTTACAACATTATGGTTTGCAAAACACAATGTCTTTTAATCTCAAGCTTTGTCCTATGATCACCATGTCTTCTACGATTTCAAATATTTCAATTCCTCCAAAAACCTTAATCTTACCATGCCATTGTGCCTTATATCAAATTCTATTATGTTCCCAAGTTTATATAACTTTTCCAACGGGTGAAAATCATCTCTAGCTAAAGCTTGGCTTTAATCCTCAAAGTCTATAATCAATTTAGTTGATGTAACTAATTACATAATGGTCTAAACCCTAATCTAACTTAGTGATTCTTGAAGTCCTCCTTGAAATCCCTATTGTTGATATAAATCTTGGGAAAATTGTGGATATATCAAACTCCCAATCATATCCTTGGTTTGACCACCCATGGAAAAAACAATAGCTTGGTGTGGATGGTGATGTAAATAAGGGCAAAATATCATATGGTACATTATAAAGTTTTAGGCAAAATGAGCAACAAAGTTGCCATGGATAAAGGGTGGGGTTATCCATAGTGCAAGGCGTAGGGTCTACTCCTTAATTGAAAAAAGGACAAAAATTGTTGAGCGCAAATGGGATACATTAACAAAACATGTTAGTTGTAGAATTGTCATTTATGATTTGCCACAACTTGAGGTGAAGAAATGTGGGGAATACATTGTAAAAAAGTGTGCCCATTTGGAAAACATGAGGTTGTGGGCACAAAGGGAATTTGAATTATGTTTTACAACAAGTTAGTAAACCTTTAGAGGAAAGGGGAATCAAAAGATGGTTTGATTCAAGTTTTTGTTTCACATTCTTCCACATTGTTGCATTATGCTAAAATATGAAACAATGTATGACTTGTTTATTAGCTTGAAGGTTTCACATAATTCAACCATGCATTGGTTTAATTTTGCAAGCTTGACCCTTGCTAAAGTTATGTTCTAACAAGTCCAAAAGGCCATTATCCATGCCACACAATTTGCTTAATTCCTAGCTTTTTCCTATGACAAGGTTACAACAATTGATAATGATTTTGGGATATGTGTTCATGCATACATGGTTGATGGTTGGACTAAAATACCAATTTTGGTATACATTGATCAAATTGTTGATGAGTTCTTAAAATCTCATCAAGGTGATTATGAACTTTATGATGAAGGGTCAAGGGTTGAGTAGGGAGGAGTTATTTAAAAAGTTCTTATGTTATGGGGATGATGGAATGAATGTGTTTCAAGGGGAAAAAACTAAAGTGACAAAACAAATCAAGGATTCTTGGCCACCATTCTTGATGGGTGTTCATTATGTTGTTCATCACACAAATTTGATAATCTAACCCTTGGGGGATTTGACTTTCATTGCTAATATTGAAAGTTTTATGTTGAACATGTATGGCTATTTCAACAATTCATTGAAAAGACATCTAGAATTCCAAGGACTTGCTCAAACCTTGGAAACAAAAGGGAATAAAATCCTCAAGAATGTGAAAACCATAGTTATGACATTCTTGGTGCGAGAATGTTATGGAAGCCCAAAGAAGCAAGAATTTTAAAGAATTTTTAAAAAAATTATAGATCAACCAGTGTAATTTGGTAAACATTCGCGGGTAAA
>Ga0116227_10010465_pt1 | contig 16189 bp, 14 predicted proteins | sample S1TSphgellanicum_FD_89693 | JGI IMG/M metagenome (GOLD analysis project Ga0116227, IMG submission 89693) | Host-associated microbial communities from peat moss isolated from Minnesota, USA - S1T2_Fb - Sphagnum magellanicum MG | ecosystem: Host-associated > Plants > Peat moss > Unclassified...
GGTTTGCCCAAAGTTCAACTCGCATGTAGGTATATAAACTGAAAAGGTGGGCCATATGCAGCACATTTGTTCCTATTTTGCAACTGGCAGTCCAACAAGGTGAATTCTAGTGGGGAGTGCCCAATGTTCCCAAAAAAATTGATGATGGGCCAATCAACGTGGCCCCTTCAAAAAAGAAAGAGAAAAAAAAGAGTGTGATCACACCCATGAAGTAATTAATATGAATCACAATAGGTACCCCAGTTCAACAGGTAGTGGTTTTTAGCACTAATGGAATGGTACCCAAAAGGGCAAAAGAAACACTGGAGGTAGTTGGTGCTTTCTTGCTTTTCACTGTTCAAGAGGCAAGACAAAAACCCATCATTGCTAAATCCATTTATCGGTTGGAATCAAAATATTTTATTATTTTGTAGGAGGTTCAGATAACAAAATATCGGAAAGCTGCTGATTTCTTGAAAAGTGCACATCTGGAGCCCATCAAGTTCCACAAACTTCCTTGGTGGTGATACCTAATGCATTTGTTAGTTGGTTAAAATGAACAAACGGCCATGAGCCCACCACCTCATTGGAAAGCATGTTATGGACTTCGTAACCAGCAAGAGTGTGTGGGTTACTCTTGGCGAGAGAGCCAGTAGGTTCTAGTCTCAGTGCTCAGGTGCCTCAACTATGCACGGTAACCAGCACACTCGTGTCAATAATCAGACATAGCCAATGATTCAAGAGCACTGAGCCCATGGGTTATGAGACACATAAGAGAGTGAGTTATGAGGTTCCACTAACTAGGGACTAGGAATGTGCAGAAAAGTTTTGAGGTAAAACATGTCAGAAGCCAGGAAAATATGTTATGTAACTGAGGAGATCTTGTCCAATGGCACGTTATCACATTAGTGAGATGCTCCCTACAATTGGTTATGAATCAATTGTGGATGAAAGCCAACTGAGTTGACATCATGTTTCACCTAAGTCACCTACCTTGTAAAGAAGAGGTCTCATAGGTAAGTAGGTAGATAGATAGGTAAAATATGAGGTGACTATGCAAGTCGATGGTTAGTAGATAGGTAAAGGCAAGTGGGTTACTAGCCTAGTAGATTGGTACTTAAAACAAAAACTCAAGTACCCACCAGGGTTGGAAAATGCTTCCTGTCCATATACCATCCATCCCTCATGGTCTCCTGGTGGCTGTTGATTCCTTCTGGTCCCCTTTCTTGAGCTCCCATCGCCAATGCAAGAAGTGGCGAGGTCTTTCTTCCTCCTACCATTCTCATTCCCCTCCTTTTACTTTCTTCTCTCTGTTGTTATGGACAAAACCATGACACATCTGGCCCATGACTTTATGTGAGAGAGGATTTAGAAGAGTTTTTGGTGAGATTAGGTCAAAAGTAATAGTTACAAGCTTCCCCCTTTGGGCCACATTGTTGTTGTTGGCGATACTATTTGAAGAGAAACAACAAAATTGTTGATTCAGCAACAAATTGTATCCCCATGGGGCCACATTGTTGATGTTCAAGCAAGAACCTCCAACCAAGTAACAAGTTGTTGGAGGTGAAGCATATTTGGGGGCAATGGAGAGATCCTGGGCTGCAACATTGGCTTCTTCTTCCATATTCGAGTCAGATCATTATCAGAAGCTGGGTCACTTTTTGTGGCTCATCAGCACATAGCTGTGTACTTCCAGACCTGGATTATTTTGTCCCTGGAGCCACTGCCACCTCTTTTGCAAAGGACTTTAGATTTTTTGGGGGAAGCCAAACTTTGTGGGTACTTACTACTACTCTCAGGGGACTGTGCATATTATGTGACTATCTTCCTTAATTTACATTGAAATTACTCTTAATTTTTAAAAAAATTCAATGGTGTCAAGTGTCCACTAACCAACTGGTGGTCACTCTTCAAATGCAAATACTCAACACACTTGTTTTCTTCATGGAAAAGGAGGCAAGGTGGTAGGTAGCGAAACATTAGTGCTCCTGTACATCCCCATTGCGGATAGTACTCACAAAACTAGGGAACTACTCTTGTAGCATTTAAGCATACCCCCTTAAGAATAAATACATCTAGTACATTCATTTGTGCTCAATCTCACTAACATTGGTTTGAGTTTCAACATATTGTTTTACTGTGTTGTTGGTTTATCATGATGCAAGAAATGTCATCATCCGTTCTTGTCATATATATATGGTATCACAAATTGTCGTGTCCTTGCCTTGACCTTATATTTGTCTTTGTTGGCCTTGCCTACCAAGGCAAAGATATTGTGTTTAGATTCGTTATAGAGTATAAGTAGCTTAATGGATTTTGGCCCCTAGGTAATAGGTCTGTTTTTATGTGAGGATTTTTGAAAGATGATATTTTGGCTTGTGTTGAAACTTGAGATTAGTTATTGAGTTATAATATCTTGAAGGATTTTGGTTTCCTTTACAAGATTTGTTGAAGATTATATTTTTGTATGGTGAAATATTTGAGTTTCCATAATTCTTGTTTTGCTTTAAGATACTTTTTTAATGCAAATGGCAAGGCCACATTGTGACACACTCCTTGTTCATGTTACAGATTGGTGCTAGCAGATTCCCTGGTTTGGAGTGTTAAAATTGAGGGTTCAGGTTTAGGTCTTGTGACATAGACCTAAACCACAACCCTTTTGGTGAAACCAACATAAAGATCTAATCTTGGAACTAGTCTTTGATTAGAATCAAACTTTGAATAAAAGATTTTGAACTTAGGTTTAAGTTCTCTAGGTAAACAAGTTGAACTTTTTTGAAAACTTGACAAGAGAGTCGAATTTTATGCATAGTTTATTGACTGTAATTAGTTGTAGAACTTCATATCTATACCATCTCCAATTTTAATTTGTTATAAAACTTAATATGTAGACAATATACATTCTTGAAGGGTGTGTGTAGTTTGTAAATGAAATCAACCCCAATTTTTGAATTTAGCCCAAAGGTTCTTGAACTTTTTTTAATGTGCCATAATTGAAATGATAAGTTTTAAAACTTTGAAGAAATATACTCAAACCCAAAACCAATAGACCTACCAAATTTGTTTTTGGTCAAAACTAGGAGGAACAATTCTCTTAAAAGGGAAGGACCAACAAACATTAGTTTGTACCTTGTCATGTGTTTTTGTTCACATTTGTGTCATGTATTTTATGTTGAGTCTTTGGTAAATGTCATATTTTTAACAAAACCCTTCATTGAATTAGACGCATATGTGTTGTTAATTATTTCTTGTCATTGAGTTTATATGTTTATGTATATTTGTGATTTTGTATTTCAGATTGGATTTTTTTTTACCTTATTTTGTTTCCCTTCAAGGTACTTTAATTTAGGTTTGGATTTTGCTTGGTTTGTTTCTATTTTGTGTATTTTTTCTTTTCAATTTGGGGTTTTGAATGTTTAAGCAATGGCAAGCGGTACTTTTAAGATGGTTTTTGAACACGTTCAAAATTGTTTTCACCTAGAAGATTCAACAAATGGATTCCCTTAGTTGTTTTAGTTTTGTTTTCATATCGCACAAGGTCACATTCCACCTCAAATTACATGTATTCTTGGAATAGCCCACCTCCTTACCATGACAAAGCATAAAGGTGGAATTTGTCCCATTGTAGTTCGGGAAACATTATATTGACTCACAAACAACGCTTTATGCTTTTAATTCCACAACACTTTTTTAACACATTTCTCCCCCACACCAATTTCTATTTGTAATTAAAGGCAGTTATGAAATAATAATCCACAGCATTAAGTGCACCTTGGACTTTCACCCCAACTAAATTGTTCTTTAATTAGATGTGACAAACGCCTTTAATTTGGCATCAAGAAGGGTCATATTTCAAAAACTTCATGTAGTAAATGAAGACATCATACAAGTCATCCTTTTGTTCATTCATTTTGTGCATTTGAATCTCCCTTATTTTACAAACGTCGTAATCATAAAGACGATGTCACAATCATCATATTACCATGGGAACCCATCAAGGTGATCCTTTGGGGGGGCACCATTCACTTTAGCCCATTTGAAGGCTTTACGTTTTATAATTAATCATTTCCCTTTTTGTTTATTTTCATCCATTATGAATGACACTCACATCATAAGTCCCCCTTCAATTATAACATCTGCATATGAAAATTTCTAGACTAAATTTCATACAATAGGTCTTTCTATCCAACCTCAAAAATGCGTACCATGATCACCTTCTGGCCTACCATCAAACTTCAACACCCCATCCCAGTTTCCCACCTTATCAGAAGGAATTAGAGTCTTGGGGGTTTCGTTAAGCAATTCATCTTTCACATCATCCTTCATAAAAAAATGCCCTATTAAAATATGTTTAACATGTGGACTTTCTCACTAAAATGGGTGATGTTCAAATAGCCTTTGGAGTTCTAATTTATTGTTTCATGCAACACCCATCGTATCTCTTACAATGCACACCTTCATCTCCCACCTTCATAGAGTCCTTTATTTCTTTTGATTCCTTTCTTTTTCATGTGTTTGGACGCCTTCTAGGTTCAAGATCCTTTGATAACCCAAAAGGACCTCTAGTCCATAAACAAGCTTCTCTCTGAATAACCTTCAATGGCATTGAGTTCATATCGACAACCACCATTGCCCCAAAAACCTATTTAAGGAGTTGGGCCTTTATAGCTTGAGTCATAGTTGTTAAATTTATGGTTGATCAACATCCCTTCCTTTTTTAAGCCTTAACATAATTCGACAATAACACATTTCCTTTCTAGCAACACTCAAGGTAATATGTGATCTTTTATCACCCTTAACCCATGTATGTTTTCCTCCATTTGAACAATTCATCGAACAACAAATAGTTCAACTTCAAGATTTTATCTTGGAACGTCTATTCTATCATACCTTTTCCAACATGTTCTCCAACAAAACATCTAAAACCCATCGTGTTCGAATTTTATCATGTTCTGGACTAAGGGTGGGCGCTTGGCTTACAACTCAACTAGTCTTCCTAGCCTTTCGATTATATTCCCCAATTTTTTCCACAACACTTTGTATACGACTTGGACTACCCCCATCTTTCAATTTCGAGTATCCCTTGATGCGTGTGCACACATCCCATTGACCCTATGGGTGTCCACTACTTATAATATGTTCATGACCATGAACACACTAGAACCCATGATGTAGTTCGCGACACCTTTGCCGCCGTTGCGCAAGATGTTGGTTTCCATGTGGGATGAAAAAATTGCATGTGTTTCCTTCAACCATGTTCAACTCCTCTCGTCATCGAATCAATGTTATGTTCACCAAAGATGGCATTCACACCCTAGTCAACGTTATCATTGCCAACCCAACGTGAGCAAATTTACTTCCCCGAACTTACACAATTCAAAGATTTGTTGCCTCCAATGTGGCTCAAGCCCCAAAAAGGAGGTATTGTGACCAACACCCAATTAATCAATTCCTCCCTTTAGCAATTGAAGTATTTGGCTATTTACACAAACAGGCCAACGTGTTTTACACAATCATGCCAACCCATTTGGAACTTGAAATGCCAGAAGGCTTTCATCTTTCTATCTTGGTCACTTTTTTTCGTCAAAAAGTTTTAGTCGGATTGCAAAGGATGCAAACATCCTCCATCTTAAGTCAAAATGATAGCCATAGGTTTAATTACTTCCCATCTTCCACCCCTTCATGACACACTTCCCATCATCATGGCCAACCTATCATAGGCCATCAGTTTTTGACATGGAGAAATATGGCCAACCTACCACATGCAGTTGGTTTTAGACATGGAGAGATTTTGAGCTAACTTGACATCTTGTAACTTTTCCATTTTCCTTTTTTTTACTGTACATTTAAAAAATCTACGATGTGTTTATTAATAAAGCTTTGTAGGGTTTCAACAATGGTTTTCTCTTTAAAACTTTGTTAACCTTATCTACATATAGACAAGGCTTATAATATTATTGCAAAAATATAAGAAATATACATGGTTCATGAAGTAGGCTTGTGCATAGTGTGAAAAAAAATTGACATGGCCAATGAGATCATTAGAATGGGAGCCTTCAATTGTTTTGAGGAATTCTTTTGAATAAAATAGCCTTTAGATAGCACTTAAATATTGTAATTGAATCATAGGTGTGTGCCCAAGTGTGAAGAAAAAGTTTGTGAGAGTGACCAATGAAATTGATCAAATTGGTGCCTTGGATTGTTTTGAAAAGTTGTCTTAGTGAACTAATAGTTAAATGTTGCATCCATTTTGCATGTGGCTCACATAAAAGACATGCAAATTTAATGGGATTGGTAATAAGAATTTGGAGCTTTTAACACACACTTCTCTAATTTTATTATATCCTTAACATTTTTGTATCTCAAACAATCCCCTTTTCATACTAGCAAACTCGTTTTAACTTTTGACCCATTAAAATTATCTATAAAGTTGTTATTAATTTCACACCAAATCCATCCCTTGTATGAGTTTCATCCCTAGTCTTTGAATTTTTTGAAATCACCAAATTTGGGGATGAAATCTGAAAACTAAGGATTAGTTCAAAAAATACAAGGTTAAATAAATTTTGAATTTTTTTTAAAAATAATTTCTTGAGATTTCCATTTTATAGATTGTTTAGGGTTTTCATTACTTTGCACTTTTGGCATCTATTTTGGGGTTTCTATTACAAACTATTTTTTAAGGATTGGGCTATGAATTAACTAAGATGACTTTTCAGGTTTCCTACCATGGAACTATATATATCACAATCCTCCCACTTTTTATTTTTTGTTTTCAATTTTCACTTATGGGACATCTTTTCATTATATTGTTCATTTTGACACAAAAGTTTTTCTCACTTTGTTTATTTTTAGGTTTTATCAAAGCATTGCATTTCATTTGTGGCATCTCCTCTCCTTTTAACTTTTAGTTAAGGCTCTTCATTTTTCTTTGGGTTTTTCATTTCTTACTACTTTTCTTTTTAGGTTTTTTTTAAAAATTCTTGATTTTTTTGTGTGTAGGTTTTTCATTGCTTTTTTTTTAAGAAAAAGGTATTTAGGTTTTGTTTTAAGGTTATTTTTAACATTTTTTAAAATTTAAGTTTCAATATTGATTTTATGATTTTTCATTTTTTCTTGTGCTCCATGGCTTCTTTTGTGATTCATACAGTTTCTTCCATGGGTGATGATTCTAATTTCAGGAGATGTCTAAAGCCATACATAAATAGCATTAGATCATGTTTCTACTTGCAAATTTTATAATTGTTAGCACAAGAAACATGTTCAATGCAAATAAGTTGGAAGTAAATGTTAGGTAGTTGGTCGATTGAAATGTTTGTGTTTGAAACATGTTCACTATAGTGTGAAGATCTCCAAATTTGTTCAAGACTTTAACAAATTTCACTTTCTCATAATTTTAATGAATTAATAATAATAATGGTCCTTAACATCTAGGCACATGTGAAATCCACTAGTGAAACTCACATTGTGATTAGGTGACCATCTAAGTTGAGCCCAAAATAATAACTACTCCAATTCATCATGATTATAACTATGTAAAGTGCATTTTTTCTTTTAGGAGTAAATTTTTTGGTAACCATTTCCTAGATTTGTAAATTTTATGATTTCAAAATTGATGTATTGATAAACCCTTATAATTTTTATGTATAAATCCCTTCATTATGTATTATGTCTTTATAATTCAAAATAAGAGATGATGACAACAAAAACATGGGATGCAAAAGCATGGCAATGTGTTTATAACCAATATTTTCGCTACTTAATGGACCCTAAAAGGTTTTCACGTATTTATTTATGATAGATTTATGAAAGTATTTTAAAATACACCTTTACTTAATAAATTAATGCAACATCTTTTTGGGTCATTTGAATTATTTTTGAAAAATTGGCGACTTGTAAATTATGGTTTTAAAAATATTTTCCTTCAATGTCAACTATTCATGTTATGCTACATCTATTAACAATGTTTAGATAGTTCATGAATAATCTTGATTAAATGTAATAGGGGCCATTGTTATGGAGGGGGTAGGTGTACCATAAATCAAATTTCGCCACCATTCAAGAACATTTTAGGTGGCATGTCCATCCATTGTTTTTTATTACATCAACACCTATTCATTTTGTACCGCCACTTTTTCATTCGCCTTCTCATTTGATACCCCAATCTTCAACTCTTTCAAAACATCTCAAGATCTTTCAAAGTGTCCTCTTGGAATGGATTGTCAAAATAAACCTCTTTACATTCACCATATATCACCTTCCACACAATGATAAGTATCAACTAAGTCATTTACTTTTTGTATCTTGAATACATGACAAAATGACGGTTATAACTTATAGCCATGGTGTTCAAATGGAGGGATTCCACAATCATTTGTGAAGTTTTTTTCCTTCCATGCCACTTCACCATCAGTTGACTACTCACAAATTCACATTTTGCATCTAGATCAATTGAACTCCCTTGCACCACCATAAAGGATTCTACATGATTTGGCATGCCACATTTAAAGCTAATTCCACACAAAGTTCTATAATTAAAAAAGCAAAATAAACATTATATCTACACACACAAATTTTTTTTGGATTCTAACTATTTGGAAATATAGCCTTTTAAACCATAATTTTAAGTTTAGGGCTATTCGGAAACATGGTTTTATGTAAACACAACTCTCTAGAATCCAAAATCCAAAAAGAATCTTCCCATGCATAACAGTCAATGCACAAAACATAAGTTTACGAAAAGATAATCACAAAGGTCAAAGAGGGTTTAAGGGTGAATGCACACTAAGGTGCCTCACTTTTTGAATCACGATGCCCACTTTTGTAAAGTGCCCTTTCTTTGGACACCTATAATGGATAATAAAACTTATCAAATTGAGAATTTGAAATTGATTATACATTAACAACTTGATTATGAAAATACTTATGTAATTATTTTTCAATAAAAATACACCCACTTTTCACAATGGACTTTTAAAGTACAAAAATATGGATTGGTCAATAGATTGGAATGGTAGAAAATAAAAATGTTCATATTGAATTCCATTCCAAATTATCTATAAGGACTCAATATATGATGTAACATCAAATAATAAATTTGTTAAAGTCTTCCATCAAAAATCATAATCAAACTTTAATTAAAGACTTTTGAATGGTCAAAATTGAGCCATATTTTCCTAAGTCCCTAACTTAGTTTTTTTTCCTCGAATTTCAAATTTCTTTTTCTAAAGGTGTATATATTTGGAATATGTAGGTGGGCTCCTATTAATATGGACTTTATTGCTTTTGATATATGGGCCTTTTTACCATTGAACCCATGTACCAAAAAAATTCAAAAAGTTAACATTGTAGAATGGACTTTTGTGGATTTTTTTTTTCCAAAGAATGAGCCACCTTAAAGTACATACACCCTTGAAAACCTTCAAATTCAATCACCAAGCTTAATTTGAAGTCTATAGAGCTTCCAACATAAACACAAACCCCAATTAAGGTTGCAAACCTTCAAACATAACCATCAAGCTTAATTTAAAGTCTATAATACTTCCAACATAATCACAAATCCCAATTAAAGTTTGCAAAGGTTCAAACATAATCATTAGGCCTAGTTTGAAGTCTATAAAGTTTCCAAGATAATCATAAACCCCATTTAAGGTTTGCAAAGCTTCAAACATAATCACCAAGCTCAAATTGAAGTTTGTAGAACTTCCAACATAGTCACCAACCTCGATTAGGGTTTGCAAAGTTTCAAGCATAACCACTATGCCCAATTTGAGGTTTGCATAGTTTTCAACATAATGGAAAACCCCAATCAAATTTTGTAAAACTTCAAACATAACTATTAAGGTTAATATTCTTAGGTCTAAAAAACTTCCAACTTAATCACAAATCCCAATTGGGGTCATAAAAGCTTCCAACATAATCACAATGGCCACCTAGGGTTTGCAAAGCTTCAAACTTAATCACCTTTACTAATACACGATCTTTAAATGTTCAAACTTAATCACAAAGCATCTTGGGTGAAAGCATGAAATAAAAAGTTAGGGGCACCATGGTTAAAGTCCTTTCCAAGGACTAAATTTCCCATGTAGCCTTTTTATATTAGTTTACAATGCATTTTTTGCACATTTCTTCAAACTAAATATCAATTTTCAAGCCAAATATGAATTGTAACAAGATTTTTATTTTATTTTTTGGCATCGTCCTACATTATAATCAAATGTAAAACTTTGCTTCAAACCATGATCACAAATTTGGAACTACAATAGTAATTAAGGATGTTCAAGTATCAAAATTCAAAACGTGCATTTGTGAAAGATTTTTCATTGGTTTGAATGCATGGAACCTTTCTTGTGAAGTATATTAAAGTTCTTTTTTTAATTGAAAACAATTGGTGCACATTCAATAACAAAAAACACATGTCCACAAATTTATATTGAGGGCTTTAAACATATAAAAGAAGTCTTGAAACATAATAAATTTGCACGACAATTTTGTGGTTACAACCTTGAAAGTGAAAGAATTTATTGATATGTAATGTTCCCATGGTGATTTTTCAAAGATACAAAAAACACTCTAAAGGCATTATACACACCCTTTGTGGCTCCTTATTTCATGTTTTCATCCTCTTAGCATGTGCATTGAATTCCAACATAATCACAAGCCAATCCTAGGTTTGAATATGTTCAAATGTGATTAGAAAGGCCAAATGAGCTCTTATGAGATTCCAAGATTACCACCAAGCCCAATTAAGGTCTATAGATGTTAAAACATAATCACAAAGACCACCTAGGTTCTAATTTTTAATTCCAACATATTCACAAACCCAATTTGAGGTTTATATATAATTGAATCACAAAGGCCAAATGTGCTCTTATGAATGTCAAACATAACCACCAAGCCCATATTGAGACCTTTTGCAAATGTTCAAACCAATCACAAAGGCCACCTAGGTTGTACTTTCAATTCCAACATAATCACAAGTCCAATTTGACATTTACAAATGTGGTATGTGGAATTCCTAACATCCTTCTAAAGTCCAAATGGGGTTTGAAGAACTTCAAATTTAATCACCAAACCTACCCTATCTCTACAAAATTTCCAAAATTTCCAACATAATCACAAAATTCACACCTAGGTCTATCCATGCAATAAATTAATTACAAAGCCCAATAACAAGGGTCTTTCAAAGTAAAAGTGTCCAAGTAACACAAAATAGAGGTTATATAATACACCATGAGGTCTACACAAAATGAGTTCTTAAATTTACTTGTCAATTGCAACTAATAATTCATGCCTATCTAAGGGTTTCTAACCCTATGCTAGAGTCATCATACAATTTTGTGTTTGAATCATAAGCACATTCCAAGATATCACTTGCATGCAAGCAAATACTCAAACATTGGATTTCAAATTCAAGGTTTTTTCCAAGAAATTGCCTAGGTTTTTTTTTTGGTAATGAATTGAAGGTATCATGCATGTTCAAAAAAATTCAAATGCATCCCACACCATGCTCTAGCTTGCAACCCAACACCATGTTTTACTCATTCTACAAAGATGCCAAAGCACAACTTATGGATGTATGGGTAGGTGTGGAAAAATATGTTGTATAGGACATTCATGAGAACAACCAAGAAATTTCCAATTGATTCAATTGCAAGTTTATGGTTCTAACAAGCTACATTTTGAGGTTGTTGGGCTATGGGATGTTGTGGCACAAATTGAAGGCTTGAGGGAGGATTTGTGAATGAGTGTGATAAACAAGTGGTAGTCTACATATGAAAAATCTCACATAGGTTGTGACACCCCCCCCCCAAATCCCCACCAAGAGGAAAACCCTACAAAGGATAAGCCTTGAACAGTGACAATTGTAAAAAACTTCATTGCATTCTAAATAATTCTCTACTAACACCCTAATGCGAAATAGAGATTGAAAGGCTCCAAGCTAAAGTTAATCCTCACCTCTAGAGCTCAAGAAACTCCTTTGTGCAACCCCAATTGGTTTGATGAAACACCTTACACTTGAGTTTCTCCACACTTTCATTGAAAACCTCCATTTGACAACATCTATTGTTGAGAACCTCTTGTCAAAAAACTTGATTCAAAAAACCATCACTCGAAAATCTTTGCAAAAATCCCTCTTTGCAAAAACTGACATTTGAAAACCTCTATTCACTCACATTCCACTTTGGAAACAACCCATGTTCATGAAAAGTGTTTTCAAAAACCTCCATTCTCAAATACAAGGTTGTTTTCAAAAACTCACTTAAGCTATCAAAAACCCTTGCACACACATATCACACATGTGAAATGTTTGAAAACAAGAGCCTTCTCGTGAAAGTTTCAACTCCATGCAAAAACAAGACATGGTACTAAACTGGTTTTGTGACCAATTTCGGTGCAAAATCCAATTTGGCCCACTATTTATTTATTTTTTTTGCACCCATCAACCTTGTTACAAGTTTCATCCCCTAATATGCCCAACTAGCCATTTTGGTACCTATAACAATACTTTCCAAATCATCTTACTTGCAGCATGCACCAAATAGACCCAATTTTCTTTTCTTTTCTTTTCTTTTCTTTTCTTTGGGGGGGGGGAGAGGATTTTTTGTTCCCAATGTGTTCTTCATATGTTCCCAATAGCACCTCACTTTTTCCTATATGCCCAAAGTTCTCCTCTTGGAATCTATATAAGTGGCCAACATTGGGACTTACATGCATCTATGTTTGGAGTGAATATTTTTATGTTGCAACTCTTTTTTATGATGGGTCCCTCAAAGAGACTCATTTTCATTATAAAATTCTGAACTTGGAAGGCACCGCCCAACAATTAATATGAACTAGTGTGACCAATATTAATTGGTTTTGGGGGCCCCAAAGTTCAATTTTTTTCTTTGTGATGGGCATCTTCTATTGGACAATGTAGTGTAATTTAATTAAACTTCGGACAATCCCAAAATAGATATATCATGGTCTCCTCCTTTGGGTTGAGTTCCTACAGGTTACAAGAGCAGAACGTTAGGGCAAAGCATATGGGACAAAGTGAGGTGCTATTGAGGACAAATTGGGGAACACATTGGGAACAACAACAAAATCCAACACCCTCTACCCTCCCAACAAGAAGAAAACTGAGCCCCTTGGTTGCACGTTGGCTCATCTCATTGGCGTATGATTTTTACCATTTTTGGCCTAGGCTAACAGCAGGCCCACAATTTTGGGGACATAATAATGTGATGACTTATAACTGTAACCTGTTATTATCACACCTCTTTTCTACCACAATTTAACAATGAATTGACAATATTTTTAGTTGATATTAGGGTTTTCCATAAAGTCAGGAAAACACGGCACCAAATCCCTGAGTTTGGTCCGAAACCGGGGGAGATTCAAAAAAAACCCTGCAAAAAAGTACATTAGCCTTCAACGGGAGGTCAAACTCAGAAATGCACCACTTTTTGTGCCAAACTTGAGTTTCATTCTGTTTTGACCCCCTCTTTCCTTTTTCCTGAGCGCCTCCATTGCTGCTACATATATTTTCACTGCTCCTACATGTACAACTACTACTACAATTACATCAAACCTTGTGCATTAAATGCTGAGTTTGAGCATTTCATACCCAGATTTAATACAACTTCCTTACTTTGCAGGCCTTACTCAAAGAGGGGATTGGGGGTGAAAAGAGGCCCAAAGACAGGGCGAAGACAGGATGAGTTTAAGGAAAACTCTAATTGTATTCCCAATTTCTGATATCATCTCCTCACTTTGCTCTTGTAATTGGGTTTCAGCTAATTGGGTCATGTGGATTTTCCTGTGTTAATTTGGTGTCTTCTTTTCTTGTTGGCGGAAGCCAGTTTTGGCTGGGCTTTCTGGAGCTTTGCAGAGAAGCAAACTTCCAAATTCATGTCAATTGGTACTAAACCACCACCCCACCTGGCCAGTTAATCCAGTTAGGCAATTATGGAACCTCTGTGTTCACCATTTGCTCCAACCATTTCCACCAGAGACAGGAGAGTTGTTGCTATATTGATTGTCAGCTGGCGTTGGTGGAAGGTTTTGGCTTCTGAACCTCTTCTCACAGGCCAGCATATTTTTTCTGGTGGCAGGATTCTCTCCCACTGCATTCAAGGACATGAGGATTCTGATTGTAGCTGTGCTTGGCAATCTGCAAATTTGGCTGGAAGCCAGTTTTGCAGGATTCAACAAAGATATGTCATGCATGATGCAAATCATAGAACGAGCTAGATCATGCTAGCTGGGAAAGGACTGGAGGAGGGTTTAGCACTAGCAAGGGCAGAGATATTTTTAGCCTTACCATCATCAAAAGATTGAAACAGCCAACAAGCTCAAAGGTTGAAAGGGAATAATAATATTATAATAATTTGGAACTTGTGTCATTGAGCAAAAGACACAAGTAGGTGAGCTGTTGATGGTAGAGGCAAATTTAAATACATTTTGAAGTTTTGAGCAAAATGGAGATCTTGCAGCGTAATCTGCAAGTATCCCATTTGATCAAAGTACATGCTCTGTGAAATGCAATCTTATATTTAAAGATTGAGACCACTGCAAGTTTTGTTCATTTGAAATCTAGGAATTCTCAGATTCATTTGAGAGCCTAGTGCATGTTTTTTCCAGAAGTCTGCAATTCCTCAGTACTCGTGGATTATGCAACTAGATCCTTCTACTTAACATCCTCCAGCCAGTCTGGCCAGGTAAGGCAAAGGACTGAAAGAACTAATGTTCCTTTGGCCCCAACCAGGCAGCCTGCTAGCCTAGCATTCAATTGTACAAAAGGGACTGGACTAGGACAATCACCAAATCAAGTTTACTGGCTGGCCTTTGCTCCTCAACTTGACAGTCCCACAGTCCACCTCCCTTGCAAAGTTTGAACTCTGCAAATTCATGTAAGTGGTTTCAGACCCTTCACCTTCCAAGTTCCTCATAGAGACACAAATTACAATAACACCATGTGCACAGTAAGTAATCACCTTGATGCTGTACTTTGATCAAAATGTCACCTCTTTGGGTGGTGCCTTGGATGACTCCACCAAAACAAAGAGCTAAATGCAATCAAATACACAACTAGATTTTAAGAGTGAAATTCAGAAGCTTCCCACAAACTTTGGACTTAAATGCAGAGGATGGGTCATTGAGTTTGACAAGGAATTGAGAGAAGATTGAAAATTTCAGTACAAATTTTCAAAAAAAAGTGAAATTCAAAAATCTTCCCACAAACTTTGGACTTGAATGTAGAAGATGGTTCATCCTGTGAGATTGACAAGGAATTGAAGGAAGATTGAAAACTTTGTGTTGCAGGTTTTTCTCAACACAGCTTTCTTTCCTCACCATCCTCCCCTCCAATTTTCCCATAGCCACTCTCAAGAGAGCACTACAACACACAAAATAGCACAGCAATTGTCTCAGCCACCAATGCTCTTTGACCAATTCTTCAGAAAGCAAAAGCAGCAATGCCAATTAGCCTCCAACAGCAACTAATTTAGCTCAAGTCAAAGAAAAACCATCCCACTAGCAGCCTCTAGGTTGTGGTTTTTAGGGCTCTGGTTAGAGATTAGTGATCTAATCAGTGTTTTTTCTTTGGCAAATTTTCAACACTTGGCAAAAGAAAATGTGCATAATACAAAGGACTTCTGTGGAAATAATCCAACAAAGTTGCCATACTTTGAGGAAAACGTTTCTGAAATCATCATATATTCCAATGGCAATGATAATCAGAGCTAGTATAAGTGAAACATGTATGGTCCAATAGTATGGTCATCAACTTGACAACTCTGAAAACATTCCATATGGAAGTCCAAGCCTAACTCCTTCACTCCTTTCACCAACCCACTTACATGAATATGAAACAGCAAATTAACATGCCAAAGTTTAATTTTCATAACTGGGTTGATTATGAAAATGTTCAATGCAATTTGGTTTGAATTGAAACCAAAATGAATTCGAATTGGTTTCAATTGAATTCAAGTTGTACTCGATGTCATTCAATATTTTCATTCACAAGGAACTTAAATCAATTTTCACAAAATCAAGTCTTTTTTTTGTATTTTTAGTTGTGTGAAGTAGCACTGAGCCCAAGTAGATAATAGGTTCTAGCAGGTCACCAAAATATAATGGGATTCTTTGCTAAATTCCACTTTCCTCTTGTGGATGATGGCCATTGTGGCTCCATCACAAAATTGAGGGGGGGGGGGGGGGCCCA
>Ga0116227_10010466_pt1 | contig 16187 bp, 17 predicted proteins | sample S1TSphgellanicum_FD_89693 | JGI IMG/M metagenome (GOLD analysis project Ga0116227, IMG submission 89693) | Host-associated microbial communities from peat moss isolated from Minnesota, USA - S1T2_Fb - Sphagnum magellanicum MG | ecosystem: Host-associated > Plants > Peat moss > Unclassified...
AGACCGCGGCGGAATGACTTAAAGAGTCGTCACGGAAAAAGCCGGGCGGCCGGAGACAATCGCCTCTTCCAGGAAGTCGATCCGATCCTGGCCCCAAAAGACCTCGCCATCGCGCACATAGCTCGGGCACCCGAAGATGCCGCCAGCGACGGCCTCGGCGAGATTGGCATCATAGGCCGCCTTCATCTCGTCGCCCTTGGCGCGCGCGAGAAGCGCCGCAGCATCGAGCCTTGCATCCGAAAGAAGCTGCGTCAGCACGGCTTCGTCAGCAAGATTGAGCTCGGCTTCGAAGACATGAGCGAAAGCCTGCGGCAGCACGCTTTCCACGGGGGCGCCACTCGCGGCCACGGCAATGATCAGGCGATCGGCGAGCGACGCATCGAAGGGCCAGAATTTTGGTTTGATATTCATCGGCAGCCGGCGTTTCGCCCGCCAGCGCTGCAGATCGATGAGCCGATGAGCGAGCCGATTGGGATGACGTTGCGCGACGGGCGTGCCGCCGGTTTCCGCGAAAAGGCGACCGACCGGCAGCGGCTTATAGGCAATTTCGAGCCCATGCTTGGTCGCGACGCGCAGAAATTCCGCATGACCGAGATAAGACCAAGGACTGATGAGGCTCATATAATAGTCGACGCGCCCCGGCATGCCCCACTCCCTACGCCGCGAGCTCCGGCACCGACGCGCGTGCCGTCGCCAGCGCTTCGTCGAGCGTCAGGTGCGGGCGCTTGATCCAAGTCGTTTCATGGGCCGGAAAATCGGTGCGCGTATGTGCGCCGCGGCTTTCCTCGCGCCGCAAGGCGGAGATCACGATCATCAGTCCGACGAGCGCCGGATCGCTTGCCGGCTGATCCGACGTCGCGAGACCATAGAGCGCGCTCGCGGCTTTTTTCAATCCGTCGCGATCGCGCAGCACGCCGGCGCCTTGCGTGAGGATCGGCCGCACCGGCGCAGGATCGCTGGCCGAGAGCTTTATATCTTTCACCTCGACGCCCCGCGCGTGGCCCGGCGTGCCGGCGAGGCTCGCCGCGGTCCATTGCCCGCAGACGGCAGCCTCGAGCAGCGAGTTGCTGGCGAGGCGATTGGCGCCGTGCAAGCCCGTGCAGGCCGCTTCGCCGCAGGCCCATAGACCTTCGACGCTGGTGCGCCCTTCGGCATCAACGGCGATGCCGCCCATATGATAATGCGCCGCAGGGCGGATCGGGATCGGCTGGCGCGCCGGATCGATTCCCGCGGCGTGACAAAAACCGGTAATGGCCGGAAAGCGCTTGGCGAAATCGAGCTTGGGATTTTGCCGCGCGTCGAGAAAAATCTTGTGCCCGGCTTGCATCTGTCGCCACACGGCGCGCGCGACGACGTCGCGCGGCGCGAGTTCTGCGCCCGGCTCGTCGGCCATGAAACGATGGCCCGTCTCATCGACCAGGATCGCCCCTTCGCCGCGCACCGTCTCGCTGATCAGTTTCAGCGGATAGCCGCCGGCATCGAGCGCGGTCGGATGAAACTGGATGAATTCGAGATCCGCGAGCGCCGCGCCGGCGCGCGCCGCGAGCGCAAGGCCTTGGCCGAAAGAACCCGCCGGATTGGTGCCTTGCAGGAAGAGGCTCGATACGCCGCCCGACGCGATGACCACGCGGTCGCTTGCAAAAAGCACAGGTCCGCAAGTCGTATTGCCGAGCACGCCCGCTATACGGTTGTCGGCGACGATGAGGCGGCGCGCCGCAACGCCTTCGATCACGGTGATCGACGGCGTCTCGCGCACGCGCGCGACGAGCGCCTTGACGATCGCATGGCCGCTGCTGTCGCCGCCCGCATGCACGATGCGCCGGCGGCTATGCGCAGCTTCGAGACCGAGCAGGATGCGGCCGGCAGGGTCGCGGTCGAACGGCACGCCGAGGCGCAGCAGCGCTTCGATCGCGGCGGGACCGGCGGCGAGGATCTTTTTGGCGATCTCGGCGTCGCAGAGCCCGTCGCCGGCGGCGAGCGTATCGTCGAGATGCAGGCCGACGCTGTCGTCATCGGCGAGCGCAACCGCAATGCCGCCTTGCGCCCAGGCGCTCGAGGATTCGACCCCGAGCGGCGCCTTGCTCATCACCACGACGGGCTGCGGCGCGAGCGCCAAAGCCGTCATCAGCCCGGCGAGACCAGCGCCGACGATGATCGGCGCATCGCCGGTCTGTCGCAGCTCGGTCATTTCACTGCCAGCATGCGCTCGACCGAGGCCCGCGCGCGCCCGGCAATGGCAGGATCGATCTCGACCTTGTGCTGCATGGCCTCCAACGCCTTGCGGATCTTCGGCAGCGTGATCCGCTTCATATGCGGGCAGAGATTGCAGGGCCGCACGAATTCGAGCTCCGGATATTGCACGGCGATATTGTCGCTCATCGAGCATTCGGTGAGGAGCGCGAGGCGCTTCGGCTTATGCGTGCCGACATAGCTCGCAATGCCGGCGGTCGAGCCGGAATAGTCGGCTTCCGCTACCACCTCCGGCGGACATTCTGGATGCGCGAGCACCACGACGCCTGGATAGTCCTCGCGGATCTGGCGGACGTCATCGGCATTGAACTGCTCGTGCACCTCGCAATGGCCGGACCAGGTGATGATCTCGACACCCGTCTCGGCAGCGATGTTGCGGGCGAGATATTCATCGGGAATCATGATGACGCGCGGCACCCCGAGCGACTCGATCACCTGCCGCGCATTGCCGGAGGTGCAGCAAATATCGGATTCCGCCTTCACCGCCGCTGACGTGTTGACATAGGTCACGATCGGCACGCCCGGATACCGCCGCCGCAGCCCACGCACATCGGCGGGCGTGATCGACTCGGCGAGCGAGCAGCCGGCCTTGAGATCTGGGATCAGCACCGTCTTGCCGGGATTGAGAAGCTTCGCCGTCTCCGCCATGAAATGCACGCCGGCGAGCACGATGACATCCGCGTCGACATTCATCGCCTCGCGCGCCAGCGCCAGGCTGTCGCCGACGAGATCGGCGACGCAATGGAAAATTTACGGCGTCTGGTAATTATGCGCCAGGATAACGGCGTTGCGGGTTTCCTTCAGCCGCAGAATCGCCTCGATGTCGCTGGCATAAACCGGCCATTCGATGGCGGGAATCTTGGTCTGAACCCGCGCGTAGAGCGCTTCGGTGCGTGCCCGAAGGGTGGGGCTCCCCACCTCGATCATGGCCATAATCTTATACTCCCACTGAGTATTACTAGGCCATATACTGGGGATGAGTATAAGCTATGTCAAGTGCGCGAAAGGGGGAGCTTCGTTCCGGCGACCGCGCGTTCCGCCAAAACCTCGCGGCGGAAGCGAAAAAGCTTGGCCGGCCGGCCGCCGGTGTCCTGCGCTGTCAAGCCGGTATCCTCGACGAGCTCCTGCTGCTCGATGAGGCGACGGAAATTCTGCTTATGCAGGAGCCGACCCGCTAGCGCTTCTACGCAGCGCTGCAATTGCAACAGCGTGAACGTCTCGGGCATCAGCTCGAAGACGACGGGATGATATTTGATCTTGGCGCGCAGCCGCGCGATGCCGGTTGCGAGGATACGGCGATGATCGAGGATCATCGCCTGGCCGGGTACCGGGGTTATCTTGCCGGGCTGCTCGCGCAGCGCCTCGGCAATGAGCGCCGCCTCATAGAGCAGCTCGTAGCGCTGCAGCACGAGATCCTCGTTCCATTTACGGCCCTCGAGGCCGAAGGTCGTCGCGACCCGCTGCCAGCGCTCCTGCCGCAGCGCCTCGTCCTCGGTCGTTTCCACCCAGCTCTTGAGCCGCGGCAGAAGCACGCTTTCGAGCATCGCGGGCGTCCCGTCGCGATGATCCTCCCACGGGAAATAAGCATACCAACTGCGCCAGCTCGCTTCGTACTCGTCGGAAGCCGGCTGCTCGCGGGTCAGGCCGAGATAGCTGATCGAGATGACGCGCTGCGCGTTGCCCCCGGCGCGGTCGCGATCGGCAAAGGTATAGAGCTGCTCGACATAGCCGAGCGGATGACGGGTCTGCCGTTCGACCCAGTCGCGCAGGCCCGATTGGAGCGAGCGATGCGCGAGCTCGAAAGGGCCCGATGGCAAGGCATGCGAGTCCTGGATCGTCAAAACCCGCGGCTCGCCGGCATTCACCGCCGCGAGAACGGCGATGAGATCGGCCGAGATTCCGGCGCCGGTCTCCGGCAATGGCCGCAACGGCGCCGCGCGCGCAACCTTTTCCCTGATGCTCATAATGGGTTCGTTCTGTATCCCCGCCGGAGCGAGACTAGCGTAAGATTGCAACAATCACGTTCGAGCCGAGCCATTTTGAGGCAAAGCCTAGCCTATATCGAGCGCGACTGCAGCGATTGCGTGATGCGGCCAGCGCCAAGGGCTGAGATAGACAGCATCGCCCCGTAGCGTGAGCTGGGCCGCCCAAGGATTCGCGACGAGCCACACACGGGCCGCCCGTGTCATCCGCTGACGCTTGGCGTTGTCGATCGCGGTTTGGGCATCGAGGAGGGTTGCCCGCAATTTGACCTCGACGAAGGCGATCGTGTCGCCGCGTTGCGCAATGATGTCGATCTCGCCACCCGTGATGCAGAAACGCCGCGCCAGGATGCGGTATCCCTTGCAGCGAAGGAACAAGCTCGCCGCGCGCTCCGCCCGCAGGCCGCCTGCGAGCCTACGGCGTCGCGTCGCGGCCGTCGCCGTCATTTGCCGCGTCCGGCGATCTTGACGGCACGTGCATAGACTTGTCGCCGTGGCTGGCCGGTTTCGGCCGAGACGACCGCTGCAGCGTCCTTGACGGATAGCGTCATCATCGCCTCGCGCAACTTATCATCGACGTCGTCGGATCTAAGCGCCGCCGCCGCGTCCGATGGCGGCGCGACGAGCAGCACGATTTCGCCTTTCGGCGTTGCTTCGCGAGCGAGCTGAGCCGCGAGCTCCGGCAACGCGCCGCGCCGCACCGTCTCGAAATGTTTCGTCAGCTCGCGCGCGATGGCTGCGTCGCGGCCGCCGAGCACCGCGGCGAGATCGACCAGCGTCTCGACGATGCGGCGCGATGATTCGAAAAAGACGAGGGTGCCGGGCACGGCGGCGAGCGCCGCGATCCGCTGCCGCCGCGCCGCGCTCTTCGCCGGCAAGAAACCTTCGAAAAAGAAGCGATCCGTCGGCAGACCCGCGACCACGAGCGCGGCGAGCACGGCGGAGGCGCCGGGCACCGACGTCACCGAGATGTTTTCAGCCAGCGCGTCGGCGACCAGCTTAAATCCGGGATCGGAAATCAACGGCGTTCCCGCATCCGAGACGAGGGCCAGCGCAGCGCCGGCGCGCAGACGCGCGAGGAGTTGCGGCCGGATCACTGCGGCATTGTGTTCATGATAAGCGACGAGCGGCGAGGTGATGCCATAATGCGCAAGCAGGGTCTTCGTTACGCGGGTATCTTCCGCGACGATCGCATCGGCTGCCGCGAGCGTGCCGAGCGCCCGCAAAGACACATCGCCGAGATTGCCGATCGGCGTGGCGACGACATGCAAGCCCGGCGCGATCGGCATGGCCTCGGCCTTCAGGCCGAAGGCCGTGAACGTGCTCGCGGGCACAACCTCATGGGGTGCCGAGGACTGTTTCCCGAGGATGCTGTCGCCCATCCCGTGCCCTCTTGCCATGCCGTCTTGCCATGCCCTCTTGCCGCCTATTTGGGGTACTCTATATAGCGGTCCCCGAGTGTCGCGCTAACCGTCGTTTACGATCGGTTGAAGTCCGGCTGCTAATATCATCGTAAAGCCGAACCGACACGGCGTTGCCATTGCGCCTCTATCGGCACGGCTGCGATTGTGATCCGAGACGGCTCGTGCAAAACTGCGTGGGCGCGGCGCTTAGATGTTCGTCAACAAACTGATCTTGTTCATCTTCCCTTCGACCGGACGGCGCGTGCCCTGCCGGACGAAGATGCCCGTTCTGTGGCCTTAGCCGCGAGGAGACGCGTTGAGATGAACGGCTTTCTGAACGGCGAAGCGGCCCATTTTCGCGCGGTATTCGCCGTCGCCGGCACGGCGCTTCTTCTCGCCTCTTGCAGCTCGGGCAATAATGGCGGGCGCGGCGGCGGCAACGACTTCGCCTTTTCCGCGCCCGTCTCACCGGTCGAGACGCGACCGCTCGACGGCCCGGGTGCCCCCTCCTCCAATCCGGATCAGATCGGCAGTGGGCCGGTCAAAGTCGCGCTGATCGTGCCGTTGACGCAGTCGACCGGTCCGAGCGTCGTCGGCACGTCTTTGCGTAACGCTGCCGAGCTCGCTTTGTCGGAGACGGGCAGCAGCGACATCACGCTGCTCGTCAAGGACGACCATTCCAACCCCGATGGGGCGCGCGCCGCAACGCAAGAGGCGCTCGGCCAAGGCGCCGAGCTCGTCATCGGGCCGCTTTTTGCCCCGAATGTGCGCGAGGCGGCCCGCGTCGCCCGCGCAGCCGGGCGCCCCATCATCGCCTTTTCGACCGATACTTCGGCCGCCAGCCCCGGCGTCTACCTGCTCTCCTTCCTGATCGAGAGCTATGTCGACCGCATCATCGACTACGCCGCGTCGAAGGGAAAAAAATCGGTCGCCGCGCTCATCCCGGACAATGATTACGGCCGCGTCGCGGAAGCCGAATTCCAGCAGGCCGCCGCAAAACGGGGCATGCGCGTCATGACCATCGAGCACTACAGCCCGCAAAGCCTGCAAGGCTCGGTGCAGAAGGTGGTCGCGCTCGGCAATCAGATCGACTCGCTCTTCATCCCAGAACAGGCCGATGCCATGCCGGCAATGGCGCAGGCGCTCACGAGCGCGGGCATCGATAAGAAAATCGAAATCCTCGGCACCGGCCTCTGGAACGATTCGCGGGTTCTGAAGCTGCCGGCCTTGCAAGGCGCCTGGTTCGCCGCGCCCGACAATGGCGGCTTCAACGCATTCGCGGAGCGCTATCGCGCCAAATTCGGCAGCGATCCGACACGGATCGCAACGCTCGGCTATGATGCCGTCTCGCTCGCCGTGGCGCTCGCCAAGACGCAAGGCTCGCAGCGCTACACGGAAACCGTGCTCACCAACAAATCGGGCTTCAACGGCGCCGACGGCGTCTTCCGCTTCCATCCTGACGGCGGCAATGACCGCGGACTCGCGGTGCTGCAAATCAATAATGGCAGCACGGTGCCGCTCAGCCCCGCACCCCGAACGCTCACGGCGTCCGGCTGAGCAACTAGTCGCTGCCGGTCGCGGCCAGCATCGGGGCGACCTGTGCGGCCTCGGCGATGATCTCGTAGGAGCGCAGGCGCCGCTGGTGATCGAACACATCGGACACGATCATCAGCTCGTCGGCACCGGTGCGCTCGACGAAACGCCGCAATCCGGCGCCCACCGTCTCGAAGCCGCCGAAGACTGAGCAGGCCATGCGCCGCGAGACGTGGCTTTTTTCGAGCGGCGACCAATAGGTATCGATATCGTCGATCGGCGGCTTGCTCACGCCGCGATCGCCGCGCAAGAGGTCGGTTACCGACATTTGCTGCGTCGTCGCCAAGTGTCGGGCTTCGGCGTCGCTGTCCGCGGCGATGATGTTGACGCCGATCATCGCGTGCGGCTTGGCGAGCTGCTTCGACGGCTTGAAATAGAAGCGGTAGGTCTTGAGGGCCGCCTCGAGATCGTCGGGCGCGAAATGCGAGGCGAAGGCATAGGGAAGGCCGAGCTCAGCGGCAAGCCGCGCGCCGAACGTGCTCGAGCCGAGAATCCACAAGGGGACTTCCGTGCCCGTGCCGGGAACCGCTTGGATGACCTGGCCCGGTTGCGGGGGCGCGAGCAGCGATTGCAGCTCGACGACGTCGCGCGGAAAACTGTCGGCGCTCGCATTGTCGCGCCGCAGCGCGCGCAGCGTCGTCTGATCGGTGCCCGGCGCCCGCCCGAGGCCGCAATCGATGCGGCCCGGAAACAATGACGCCAAGGTGCCGAACTGCTCGGCGATCACAAGCGGCGAATGGTTGGGCAGCATGATGCCACCCGAGCCGACCCGGATCGTCTTCGAGCCCGCCGCGATATGCGCGATGACGATGGAGGTCGCAGCGCTCGCGATGCCGGGCATGTTGTGATGCTCGGCCACCCAGAAGCGGCGATAGCCCCAGCCTTCCGCATGCGCGGCGAGGTCGCGGCTGTTATCGAGCGCGTCGCGTGCGCCCGTGCCCTGGCGGATGCGCACGAGATCGAGGATCGAGATGGGGATCATGAGGGATAGATAGGGATCGGCGCGGCGAGTTGAAAGCCGGATCAGTCTATCGCATCCGCCAAGGCAGGGCATCCTCGCGGCGCGGAAAGCTTCTTTCGCTAGAGCATCCCGCCTTCAAATGGAATCATGTGAAGGCGGACAGATGCTCTAGATTCATAGAGTCAGAGCATCGTTCGGCGCGCAAAACCGCTCACACTTTTGCGCACGATGCTCTAGGCCGCGAGATCGGCGACGACGGCATCGAGCACCGGGAAGCCGGCGGCGCTGACGCGCAGCCGGCCGTCGCGCGTATATTCGACCATGCCTTCGGCGACGAGCGACTTCACTTGCGCAGGATCGAGCCTGCGGCCGGAAAATTCCTCGAAGCGTCTCGGCTCTATACCTTCGGCGAGCCGCAGGCCCATCAGCAAAAACTCGTCGCCTTGCTCCTCGCTCGAGAGAAGCTCGTCCTCGACGAGGCCGTGCCCGTCCGCCTCGACGACGGTGAGCCACATTTCGGGATGGCGTTCCGTCGCCTGGGCGCGGCGGCCTTTTGGCGTTGCGATGCGGCCATGGGCGCCGGGCCCGACGCCGACATATTCGCCGTAGCGCCAATAGATGAGATTGTGGCGGCTCTCGCCGCCCGGCCGGGCATGATTCGAGATCTCATAAGCGGGCATGCCGGCTTTGCCCATTGTCTCCTGCGTCGCGTCCCAGAGCCCGCGTGCCCGCCCCATGTCGGGCAGCACCAGCTTGCCGGCATCGCGCAGCCGTTCGAACATCGTATCGGGCTCGATGGTGAGCTGGTAGAGCGAGAGATGCTCGCCGGCGTGGGTCAAGGCTTCAGCAAGCTCGGCCTGCCAGGCTTTGACCGATTGGCCGGGACGCGCATAGATGAGATCGAACGAATAACGGTCGAAGACGGAGGCGGCGACGTTGAGCGCGGCCAGCGCCTCGGCCTTCGAATGCATGCGGCCCAAGAGCTTGAGATCGTCGTCGTTGAAGGCCTGGATGCCTAGCGAGGCCCGATTGACCCCGGCGCTGCGATAGCTGCGAAAACGCTCCGCCTCGACGCTCGTCGGATTAGCCTCGAGCGTGACCTCGACCGAGGCCGCCATTTTCCAATATTTTGCGATCGCTTCGAGGATCGCGGCGACGGTCTGCGGCTGCATCAAAGACGGCGTGCCGCCGCCGAAGAAGACCGACTCGACGATGCGTCCCTTGGTCGAGGCCGCGCGATGCTTCAGCTCGGTGATCATGGCGGCGCGAAAGCGCGGCTCGTCGATCTGCGGGCGCACATGGCTATTAAAATCGCAATAGGGGCATTTCGACAGGCAGAACGGCCAATGCACGTAAATGCCGAAGCCGGGGCCCGATTGAGCCTGATTCGCGCGTGCCATGCGGATCTTATCTCATGCGCGCCGGCGAGCGTCACTACATCGCCGCAAAAAGATCGCTTCTACCCACCGCCTTGTCTCGCGCCTGCGGCTCACGTGAGACCTGCGCCGAACCCGTCCATACGCGCGGCCGGGACTGGCGTTAGCATTGCGTTCACCCTGTTTTTGCTAAGTTCGCCTCCACCCGTGCCCTAAAGAGCCTGTTTTGAGCTATCTGGAGCCACCTCCTCAACCTGCCCCCGTCATCGTGATGAAGGATGTCGGCGGCGTCGTGCGCGACTATCAGGCGCAGACCGAAGCCTATCGCCGGGCCGATCGCGAGGTGCGCCTGCACGAGTGCCGCTCCGCCTGCACATTGGCGCTCAGCCTGCCCAATGTATGCGTCTATCCCGATTCGTTGCTGAAGTTTCATCAGGCCTACAATCTGCGCAATCATCAGACCGATTACGGCGTCTCCCAGCAACTTTTCGACTCTTATCCGGCGGCAGTGCGGGCCCGCCTCGGAACCTTGACGCGGGATTATAAGGTCCTGACCGGGGCCGAGCTGATCAAGCTCGGCATACGCGACTGCACCGAGCCACGCATCATGCTGGCCGCAGCCCCTCAAACACCCGCCGAGCCGGCCAAAGCCAAGCCGGCGCAAAGCGAGACCAAACCGGTTTTTGCCGGCATGCTGACGGGCATCGCTGCGCTCTTCGGGCGCGCGCCGGAGCCGGCCGGAGATACAGCCGCAAAGCCGGGGCCGAAGCTGGTCCCCTCTGAATTACTCAAAGCCGACCAGCCTTTGCCGCCGCGTCGACCCGACGATGCCGAACTCCCGGCACCGCCTCCTCCTCCTGCACCGGCAACGACCGTCGCCAAATTCGAGGACGTGCCATTGCCGCCGGAACGGCCGAAGACCTTGCTCGCCTATTCGGCTAAGCTCACGCTCATTCCGCTTCCCAAGGTGATTACCGGTGCGCAACCGATCCTGCCGGTAGGCTTTACCGCTTACGCAGCGATCCGCCGTTAAAACTCAAGCGCCTTTACGCCCGCCGATCGTCATCCGGCGCGTCGGTTTGCGCTCGACGATCACCGTGCGGATCCCTCTCTCGCGCCCTGTCGCCACGGTCACGCGCGAGGCCTTGCGCTCCGGCGCCAATTTCATGACCTCGGCGCGGACGGCCTCGACGGGCATATCTATAAAACCCGCTGCGATCTCGATCTGATCCTGGAGTTGGTCAGAGAGATCCTGCGCCGCGGCGATCGCTTCTTTCAGGGTCGGCGGGTCGTGCCGCACCTTGCGAAGGCCATATTTCGTATTCCAGACCGTGTTCATCCGCGAATCCATTCTGCGATAGATATTACTATCCGCTTTTTGCTGCAACGCAGCAAGACTGTTTCGGAAATGGGCTGCCATGCACAGTTTTCAAGGCTCGGCTTGGCTGACGCTCTACAAAGGCGGCAAGCACGCCCGAGCGAAGGCCTGGAAAGCGCGGGCGCGATGCGAAAGCCCGTCCGATCCGTCGCGCGGCAGGGAATGTTTCGCCTCGGTCGACATTTCCCCGAATGTCCTGTCGAAACCGTCAGGCAAGAAAATCGGATCGTAGCCGAACCCCAAAGCCCCGCGCGGGGGGAAGACGAGCGTGCCGAAAACTTTGCCCTCGAAGCTTGCGCACGTGCCGTCCGGCAGCGCGAGCGTAAGGGCGGAGACGAAATGCGCGGTGAAAGGCGGTTTTGCCCGCGTTTCGATTTCCGTTCGGATCTTCTCCATCGCTGCGTCGAAATCGCGCGTCTCGCCGGCCCAACGGGCGGAATAGATGCCGGGCGCGCCATCGAGCGCATCGACGCAGAGGCCGGAATCGTCGGCGAGCGCCGGCAGCCCGGCGCGCAAGGCGGCGGCAAGCGCCTTGATCTCTGCGTTGGCGATGAAGGTCGCGCCGGTCTCCTCGGGTTCCGGCAGGCCGAGCGCGCCGGCCGACACCGGTTCGAACCCATAAGGATCGAGAAGCAGCCGCATTTCCTTCAGCTTGCCGGCATTATGCGTCGCGATGACGAGCCGGCCGGCAGTCAGCAAGGCCATGTCAGGCGATCACGGTCTTCTGGATCTCGATCAGCGTCTTGATGCCGCCCCTGGCGAGTGCCAGCAAGCTCTCGAATTGGGTTTCGCTGAACACGGCCGCCTCGGCGCTCGCCTGGATCTCGACCAGCGCGCCACCCCCGGTCATGACGAAATTGGCGTCGGTCTCGGCGGCCGAATCCTCGGCATAGTCGAGATCGAGCACCGCCTCTCCCTGCGCGAGGCCGCATGAGACGGCGGCCACATGGTCGCGCAACGGAAAATCCTTGATGATGGAGCGTCCATGCATCCATTTCAGACAGTCGTGCAAGGCGACCCAAGCGCCGGTGATGGAGGCTGTGCGGGTTCCGCCATCCGCCTGCAGCACGTCGCAGTCGAGGGTGATCTGCCGCTCGCCGAGCGCCGGAAGATTGGTCACGGCGCGCAGGCTGCGACCGATCAGGCGTTGGATCTCGAGCGTGCGGCCTGATTGCCGCCCCGCGGCGGCTTCGCGCCGCGTGCGCGTATGGGTAGCCCGCGGCAGCATGGAATATTCGGCGGTGATCCAGCCGCGCCCCTGGCCGCGCAGCCATTGCGGCGGCTTGTCCTCGAGCGAGGCCGTGCACAGCACATGCGTGCCGCCGAATTTGACGAGACACGAGCCTTCGGCATAGCGCGCGACGGCGCGCTCGAGGCTGACGGACCGCATTTCATCGGCAGCGCGTTTCGAGTGTCGCATAAAAGCTCCCTGATGCCGCGCCGCATCTCATTCAAGCGCCGGCTTCTCTAGATCACGTTCAGGATTTTGGGAATTACGAAAACGACGCTGCGCGCGCTGCTCCAGCCTTTTGTTCGCGCATCGGATTGATCCCAAAACCGCGGTCCACTTTCGGGTCCGAGGCTCTAAGCCGGAAAGCAGCCGGCAAGCCATTCCAGGATCTCGTCGCGTATTCCGAGTTCCTTCAGGTGCAGGTGGGTATTGCAGATATAGTCCGGATTGGCGCCGGAAAGACCGCAGCCTTGCGCAACGAGGCGCTTAAGCTCCGGCCGCTCGAGGCTTCCGGCATATTGCGGATGGCGGCGATCGACGACATAAGCGAGCGCGCTGACGACGCGGCCGTCGTCGAGCCGCGCGCTGAGCACCGTCTCGCGGTAGACGAGCGTCACCTGCTCGCGTCCCCTGAGATACGCGATCGTCGCCTCGGCGCGATCGGCGGTGACGCGGAACGCGACACCCTTGCAGGACCCGCCGCGATCGAGGCCGAGCACGAGGCCCGGACGCTCCGCGGTGCCGCGATGGACATAGGAATAGACGCAGAGCGCCCGATGATAGCCGCGCACGATCGCGACATGGCGTTCGAGAAAGGAAAATCCCGGGTTCCACATCAGCGAGCCGTAGCCGAATACCCAGAGATCCTCAGCGGCGGACATGGCCCGGTCCAATCCTCGCGCTGCAGCAGACCCGCTGCGCGCCGCGGCGGGACCGGCTCTATAAGCGAAGCGCGGGCCGGTTCAAAGCGAAAAGCGCGCGCCGCCTTGCCGCCTTGAAGATGATGTGAGATCGGTCAGAAAATCGGCGAAATGGAGTTGGGCATGCCGCGGGCACGCCGGTCAATCATGCGGATCGGCGTGCCGGCGGCGGTCCTGCTTCTCGTCCTCATCGGCTGGTCGGGTTTTTGGGGGTTTGCGGCGCATCGGAGCGCCGCGCTGCTCGATGCCTGGATCCTGCGCGAGCAAGCCGCCGGGCGCCAATGGACCTGCCTCGATCGGCGGATCGGCGGCTTTCCCTTAGGCATCGAGATTTCCTGCGCCGGCCTGAGCTTTGACGGCGAGGCCGACGGCAAGACGCTGACCGGCGCCGCGCAAGGTCTTCACGCCGTGGCGAGCCTCGCGCATCCGACCCGTGTCGATGCGCAAGTCGCTTCGCCTTTCACGCTGCGCGCCGACGACGCTACGCTGACATTGACCTTGCGCTGGGCGCGGCTCGATCTCGTTTTGAGCGGATTGCCGCAAGAGGTGAACGAAGTCCTGGCGCAAGCCGATCAACCCGCGATCGAGGGGCGCCTCGGGGGCTTTGCCCCCTTCGCGGGGCGTGCCGCAAAAGCAGAGGCCCGGATCGCGCGTCAGCCTTCGCGAACCGACGCGGCTTATGACTTTCAAATCGGTCTCGACGCGGCGTCGATCCCTGTGGTCGATGCGATCTTCGGCGCGGCTCAACAGGCAGGACTTCGCTTCGCCGGCACCGTCACCCAAGCCGATTTCCGGGCCGCGGCCTCACCCCAGGCTAGGATCGAGGATTGGCGCCTCGCCGGCGGCCATATCGATCTGACGGACGCGAGCTTGACGAGCGGTCCGACGAAGCTCGACGGCAAGGGGGTGCTCGGGCTCGACGAGGGACATCGCCTGCGCGGCCGCTTCGACGCGCAAGGTTCAGGACTCGAGCCGGTGCTGCAACGATTCGGCGTCAATCCAGGACTCGTCGGCGCAGGCGCGCTGCTGTCCAGCCTTTTCGGCGGCAAGCCGCGTCAGTCCGAGCCGCAAGCGGCCCCCTCGCTGCGCCTGCCGCTGATCTTCGATGACGGGTGGCTCGTGATCGGCCCGGTTCGCACATCCGTTCGTTTGCCGCCGCTCTATTGAAATTTTCTGTGCGCCGCCGCACGCCACGCGCACGGCATGTGGTCTACTCTCAATTGCCTTTCCGGCTCATAGAGGGGGAAACATGCACAAGCTTTTGACGGGGACGCTGACGAGCGTCGGATTAACAATGTTGCTGGCGACCAATGCCTCTGCGCAAGGTCCCGGATTTTGCTCCGAATATTCGGCCCGCGCCGTGGCTATGGCAGGCGAGAACCTGGCGCGCGGCTGCGGCTATGGGGGCGCCCGCTGGACGGTCGATTACAACGCCCATTACGGCTGGTGCATGTCGGCGCCGCCGCGCGCCGCGATGCGTGAGCAAGCGTTGCGCAGGGACGGATTAGCCGCCTGCCGCCGCGGCCGGTATTGAGCACGTTGCGTGCCTGCTCCTTGTCGCTCGAGACACGTCATGCTATCTGCCCCGGCTCGACCCGGGGCATGTGCTGCATGCGCCGCTACGGCTTGGAGAGGTGGCTGAGTGGTTGAAAGCACCGCACTCGAAATGCGGCATAGGCGCAAGCCTATCGGGGGTTCGAATCCCCCCTTCTCCGCCAAGCACCATGCCCAGATGCCCGATAGGTCGATTTTATCGCGTAAATCACCACAAGACGTCGGGCGTTCTCAAATTTCTCTGCGTTCTATTTTTTTGACGGTCAACCGTAAGCCGGATGTTTCGGTTGTCGCAGCCATGGGTTTTTCGGATGGCGCGTTATCTTCCGTTCAAGAGATGATTTCATGCGTACTTTTGCTTTCTCGATCGTCTGCGCCATAGCCGGGTTGGCATTCGTCGCGACCCCGTCTTTGTCGGCGGAGCAAAATATGGAGGAATGCAGGCTCGCGCGCAGCAATCCCGAGCGCGCGATCCCCGCCTGCGGCAAATTGCTCGACCGTGCAAAGACCGATGCCGCCACCCAGGCTTCGGCATTCGCCAATCGGGGCCTCGCCTATGCGCAAATCGGCGATCTCGACAATGCTCTGCGCGATCTGTCTCGAGCGATAGACCTCGCTCCCCAAAAATATGCATTCAGGTACCAAGATCGCGGTGACGCCTATGCCAAGACGCGCGATTACCAAAAGGCGATCGCCGATTATAGTGAGGCGATCAGGCTCGATCCCAGTCATGCTTTCAGATTCCACGCGCGCGCGCACACCTATTGGCAGGCGGGCGATCTCGACCGGGCGCTAAGGGACTTCGACACGTCGATCGGTCTTGATCCGAAACATGAGTTCCGTTTCAACGATCGCGGCCTTCTCCATATGGACCGGCGCGAATGGGACCTCGCCATTGCGGATTTCACGTCGAGTCTGACGCTCAATCCCAATTCGGCTTTCGCCTATTACAGGCGAGCTCGTGCCTTTTCGAACAAAGGCGACGTTGCGCGCGGCATAGAAGACTGCAACAAGGCGACCCAACTCGATCCACGCGATCCAGAAGCCTATAAGACCCGCGGCGACATATACGAAAAGACGGGTGAACTGAGCAAGGCCGCCTCGGATTTCGAAACCGCGGTAACTCTGAAACCGAACGACGCGGAAGCTGCGGCAAGCCGAGATCGATTGCGATCGGCCCTCGCCGCTCCGCAAAAGCCGGCTCTGCCTCAGCTTTCTGTCGCGCCGGTCAGCCAGGTGACGCCGACAGGCAATAGTTCGCCGGGCCAGGTGACAACGCGTGGTCACGAGACGCGCGTTGCGCTCGTCATCGGCAATTCCGGCTATGAAAGCGCCCCCCATTTGCCCAACCCTTCCGGTGACGCCGAGAGTGTTGCCGCCGCGTTGAAGCGCGCCGGCTTCGAATCGGTCGTGCTCGTCAAGAATCTCGGGCGCGCTGAATTCGCCGAGGCGTTGAAGCGCTTTCGCGAAGCGGCCGATCGGGCCGATTGGGCGCTGGTCTTTTACGCCGGACACGGTATGGAAATCGGCGGCGTCAAT
>Ga0116227_10010469_pt1 | contig 16183 bp, 7 predicted proteins | sample S1TSphgellanicum_FD_89693 | JGI IMG/M metagenome (GOLD analysis project Ga0116227, IMG submission 89693) | Host-associated microbial communities from peat moss isolated from Minnesota, USA - S1T2_Fb - Sphagnum magellanicum MG | ecosystem: Host-associated > Plants > Peat moss > Unclassified...
CGTCGCGTGCACGTACGCGCGCACGGCTTCCACGAACCAGAGCGCCGCATCGACCGTGTTGTACGCGGGCGCCGTGCGATCCGGGATCGTGTTGGGCAACATCCCACGGTCGAGGAACCGGGCGAACGTGCGCAATACGGACAGCGCGATCTCGTGCCGGCCCGTTGCGAGTAGCAGGCCGGGCAGCGCGATCATTGCGTCCCGGCCCCAATCCCCGAACCACGGGTATCCCGCGATGATGGAGCGCCCCTCCGGCAAAGCGTCGAGGGGGCGGCGCACGACGAATTGGCCCGCGGCGAGCACGAGTTGCGCGAGCGCCGCGGGGGCTCGCGACGCGAGCGCCGGGTGTGCGGCGCGCCACGAGCCGACATACGCGGCGTCCTGCGCGTCGCGACGCGAGAACGCGGCGTCCGGCGAGGCCCAGGGCGGTGCCGGATCCGTCGCCGCCCGCAGGACGAGCGTCTCTCCCGGCTCGAGGGCTGCCGTAAACGTCGCGGCGTGCACGTGATCTTCACGATCGTCGATCCCGCGCTCGCGCTCGGCGGGCAGATCGTAGCCGCGATACCAGACGTTTGCAATCGTGCGTTCGCCGCGATCCGCACGCAGCCACAGTTCGGCCGGCGCGTCGAACGGCGGCCGCACGCGCACGGCTCCGTCTACGTCGTCGATCCGGAACGCCGGTCCGCCCCGATCGTGCGTATTACCGTGGAAATCGCGATAGTCGACGATCGATTTGATCTCGAGGAGCGCGCGGCTCGAAGCGCGCACGAGTTCGTAACGGATCACGGTCGCGTTCGCGTCGGGCTCCAGCGTGATGCGCTTCTCGAGGAGCGCGTCGCCGAATGCAAATTGCCACACGGGCGTCGTACCGGCGAGAAAGAATCGCTCGATCGCGCAAAATCCGCTCGGCTCGACCGCGCCGCTCGCCCAGCGGTCCGTCGAGAGCGACGTGCGCGTCCCCGCGTACGTGACGGTCTCGTCGGCTTTGACGAACAGCAACGTTCGCTCGGCCGGGCCGTCGAGCGCAGCGAACAAGAGGCCGTGGTATTTCCGCGTCGCGGAGCCGTCGATCGTTCCGCTCGCGAACGCTCCGTTTCCGCTCGTCACGAGCCACTCGCGCGCCGACGCCCGCGTGAGGTCGCCGCAGACGTCGCGCCCGAACGAGACGAGCGCTTCGAACTCCGGCACGAACGTGAGTCCGCGACGGAACGGCAAATCCCTGTGCGTGCCGAACGCCCCGGGCATGGAGTGGAACCCGGAGCGCGCGCGCGTCGAGTCCGACGCACGACGAACCGAACATTGGACGCACTGGGGACCGTATTTGAGCGACCGGCAATGGGGCACCGTGCGCGAGGACTACAGCGCGACGGGCGAAGCCTGGACGTACTTTCCCTTCGAGCACGCACGGTCGCGTGCGTACCGGTGGGGTGAGGACGGCATCTTCGGGATCAGCGACGACCACCAGCGGCTGTGCTTCGCGCCGGCCTTCTGGAACGGCAACGATCCGATCCTCAAGGAGCGTTTCTTCGGCCTCGGCGGGACGCAAGGCAATCACGGCGAGGACGTCAAGGAGTGCTATTACTTCCTCGACAACGTGCCGTCGCACGCGTACATGAAAGCGCTGTACAAATATCCGCACGCGGCATTCCCGTACGCCGGCCTCGTGGAGGAAAACGCGCGGCGCGGGAAGCTCGATCCCGAGTACGAGCTGATCGACACGAAGATCTTCGACGACGACGCCTATTTCGACATCGAAATCGAGTATGCCAAACGCGCGCCGGACGACGTGTCGATCCGCATCGCGGCCACGAATCGCGGGCGGTCTCCCGCGGTCCTGCATCTGATTCCGCAGCTCTGGTTCCGGAACACGTGGTCCTGGTCGCCGAATCAGCCGCACGGAACGATCGTCTCGCGCCCCGGCACGCAGGGCGCTTTCGACGCGACTCATCCCGAGCTCGGGACGTATACGCTGTACTACGCGGGCGATGCCGAGGCGCTGGCCGTCGAGAACGAAACGAACTTCGAAACGCTGTACGGTTCGCCAAACCCGCAGCCGTACGTCAAAGACGGTATCGATCGCGCGATCGTGCACGGCGAACGTAGCGCGTGCAATCCGGCGCTGACCGGATCGAAACTCGCGCTCCACTACACGTTCACCCTTGCCGCGGGAGCGACGGAGACCGTCCGGTTGCGCCTGACCGACATGGCGCCGCTCGGCGATCCGACGGGTCCGGATTTCGACGCGCTCTTTCGCGAGCGCAGGTTCGAAGCCGATCGCTTCTACTCCGCGCTGAACCCCTATCCGGCGGCCGGCGAGGATCACCGCATCCAACGTGCCGCGTTCGCCGGCATGTTGTGGTCCAAACAGTTCTATTTTTACGTCGTGCGCGATTGGCTCGCGGGCGACCCGCTCGAACCGCCGCCGCCGGAATCGCGTCTTTACGGCCGCAATCACGAGTGGCTGCACCTCTACAACGACGACGTGCTCTCGATGCCCGACACGTGGGAATACCCGTGGTACGCCGCCTGGGATCTGGCCTTTCATACCGTCGTGCTCTCGCTCGTGGATCCGGCGTTCGCAAAACGGCAGTTGATCACGCTGACGCGCGAATGGTACATGCATCCCAACGGTCAGATCCCCGCGTACGAATGGGCCTTGGGCGACGTCAATCCGCCGGTGCAGGCGTGGGCCGCGTACCGGATCTTTCAGATCGAACACAAGATGTACGGGTACGCCGACTACCTCTTCCTCGAGCGCGTCTTCCAGAAACTGCTGCTCAACTTCACGTGGTGGGTCAATCGCGAGGATCCGCAAGGCCAGAACGTCTACATGGGCGGCTTCCTCGGGCTCGACAACATCGGGATCTTCGACCGCAGTTCGCAGTTGCCGACGGGCGGCCACATCGTACAATCGGACGCGACGAGTTGGATGGCGGTGTACGCGCTCGACATGATGGCGATCGCCCTCGAACTCGCCCAGCACAATCCATCCTACGAAGACATCGCCTCCAAATTCTTCGAGCATTTCCTCTACATCGCGAACGCGATCAACGAAAACGACGACGACCTCGGGCTCTGGGACGAGACCGACGGCTTTTACTACGATCGCCTCGTCTTGCCCGACGGCCGCCACTACCCGATGCGCGTGCGCTCGATCGTCGGCTTGTTGCCGCTCATGGCCGTCGAGACGTTGCAGCCGCAGCTCATCGACCGTCTGCCGAATTTCAAGCGCCGTCTCGAATGGTTCTTGGCGAACCGTCCCGAGCTCAGCCGGAACATCGCGCGGCTCGATGCGGACGGCCTCGAGGCGCGCCGTCTCCTCGCGTTACTCGACGGCGAACGCCTGCAGCGCATCCTGCGCGTCATGCTCGACGAAGCGGAATTCCTCAGTCCCTACGGCATTCGGTCGCTCTCGAAATACCATCTGAAGAACCCACTCGTCGTGCGCGTGCGGGATGTGGAGTTCCGCGTCGACTACGACCCGGCCGAATCGCGCAGCGCGCTCTTCGGCGGCAATTCGAATTGGCGCGGCCCCGTCTGGTTTCCGCTCAACTTCCTGTTGATCGAAGCGCTCCAGAATTTTCACTTCTTCTACGGCGATACGTACCGGCTCGAATTCCCGACGGGCTCCGGGAACCTCAAGACGCTCTGGGAGATTGCAACGGAACTCTCGGAACGCATGATCGCGCTTTTCCGCCGCGATGCGAACGGCGCGCGTCCGTTCAACGGCGGCGTCGAGAAGCTGCAGCGCGATCCCCATTTTCGCGACCATCTGCTCTTCTACGAATATTTTCACGCGGACAACGGCGCGGGACTCGGTGCGTCGCACCAAACGGGGTGGACGGGGCTCGTGGCCAAGCTGATCCAGCAAGTGAGCGAATACGAAGGGGCGGGCAAGTCGCCGCTCGAGTGGCAATTCGAAGCGACTCCCTCGGCAATGACGGAGCCCTCGACGCCGTGATCGGCGTGCGCGGCCCGAGCGTCGACGTCGGCACGCCCTATCCGCTCGGCGCCACCTGGGACGGCGTCGGCGTAAACTTCGCGCTCTTCTCGGAACACGCGGAACGCGTGGAAGTGTGCCTCTTCGAAGCACGCGGCCGGCGCGAATTGCATCGCGTGCCGTTGCCCGGCTTCACGGACGGCGTGTGGCACGGTTACCTTCCCGACGCGCGACCCGGCTTGAAATACGGCTACCGCGTCCACGGGCCGTACGATCCCGCACACGGCCATCGTTTCAACCCGCACAAGTTGCTGCTCGACCCGTACGCGAAGCAAATCGCGGGCGCCGTACGCTGGAGCGACGCGCATTTCGGCTACCGCATCGGTACGCCACGCGGCGACCTCTCGTTCGACCGGCGCGACAACGCGTCGGGCATGCCGAAAGCGGTCGTAGTCGATACCGCGTTCACGTGGGGCGACGACCGTCCGCCGCGGACGCCGTGGCACGACACCGTCGTGTACGAAATGCACCCGCGCGGGTTCACGATGCAGTATCCGGGGGTGCCGGCGCCGATGCGCGGCACGTTCCTCGCGCTCTCGTCGCCGCCGGTCGTGAGGTATCTGCACGGACTCGGGATCACGGCGGTGGAACTCTTGCCGGTCCACGCGTTCGTCGACGACCGCACCCTCGTCGAGAGACGGCTGCGCAATTACTGGGGCTACAATTCGATCGGCTTCTTCGCGCCGCACCCGCTGTACCTCAGCGGCGAATCGATCAACGAATTCAAGACGATGGTGAAGCAGTTCCATTCCGCGGGCATCGAAGTGTTGCTCGACGTCGTGTACAATCACACGGCCGAGGGCAATCAAGAAGGGCCGACGCTCTCGTTTCGTGGGATCGACAACGTCGCGTACTATCGGCTCGGCGCCGACAAACGCTATTACGACGACTCGACCGGCTGCGGCAATTCCTTGAACCTCGAGCATCCGCGCGTGCTGCAACTCGTGATGGACTCCCTGCGCTATTGGGTCGAAGAAATGCACGTCGACGGCTTCCGCTTCGACCTCGCGCCGACGCTCGCGCGCACGGCACACGGGTTTGATGCGAACGCCGGTTTCTTGAAGGCGGTCCGTCAGGACCCCGTCCTCGCGCGGGTGAAATTGATTGCCGAGCCGTGGGACCTCGGGCTCGGCGGCTATCAGGTGGGCGGCTTTCCCTCGGGCTGGTCGGAGTGGAACGATACCTATCGCGACGTGGTGCGCCGTTTCTGGCAGGGCATGGACGGCGTCGTGCCCGAGCTCGCGTCGCGTCTGCTCGGGTCGAGCGAACTCTACGGACGCGGCGGGCGTCACATCCGGACGTCGCTGAACTTCGTGACGGCCCACGACGGGTTCACGCTCGCGGACCTCGTGAGCTACAACGCCAAGCACAACGCGGCGAACGGCGAAGACAACCGCGACGGCAGCCACAACAACAACAGTTGGAACTGCGGCGTCGAAGGGCCGACGGGCGACCCCGGCGTTCGCAGCATGCGCGCGCGACAACAGCGCAATTTCATCGCGACGCTCTTGCTCTCGTTCGGGACGCCGATGCTGCTCGCGGGCGATGAATTCGGCAAAAGCCAAGGCGGCAACAACAACGCCTACTGCCAGGACTCTCCGTTAACGTGGCTGGACTGGGCCTCTCCGCAAGATGCGGAGCTCCACGACTTCGTGTCGGACCTGCTCTACCTGAGACGCTCGTGGAACGCGTTCCGGCGCGAACGCTTCTTCACCGGTACGACGGTGCCGGGCCTCGCGCGCAAAGACGTCACGTGGCTGCGTCCCGACGGCCACGAGATGACCGAAGGCGATTGGCACGACCGCGGCCGCCGCGTGATCGGCCTGATGTTCGGGGACGAACGACCCGTGTCGCACGATCCGCTCGTCCTCATGTTCCTCAGCGCTCACGACCACGACATGCCGCTCGCACTTCCGGAGCACGCGCAGGGGTGGGACCTCTATCTCGACACGGCAGGCGAGCCGCGCGGCACCGCGCGCAAGCCGGTGTCCGCCGGGACCTCGCATCTCTTACGAGCGCGGTCGCTGGTGGTCTTTCGCAGCGGCACTCCGGCGTGACGCGGCCCGAGCGAGCCTACCTCCCGCCGGCGCTCGAACGCGGCCGCGCGTGGGGACTCGGCGTCAACCTCTACGCGGTACGTTCGCGCCGCAACTGGGGCATCGGCGACTTCACCGACCTGCGCGAACTCGCGCGGTTCGCGGCCTCGGCCGGGGCCGACGCGGTCGGCGTCAACCCGCTGCACGCGCTGCACTACGTCGACCCCGAAGCCGCGAGCCCGTACTCTCCCACGAGCCGCTATTTCCGCAATCCGATCTACATCGACGTCGAGGCGGTTCCGGAGTATGGCGCGGATGCGCCGAAGGCCGCAGCGCTCCGCGCGCGCGTAGCGTCGGCGCCCTTTCGGGGCGCGCTCGCGGCGCTGCGCGACGCGCCGCACGTCGAATACGCGCGCGTCGCCCGCGCGAAGTGGTCGGCGCTGGAGGAACTCTATGCCGTGTTGCGCGACGCCCGGGGACCGCGCCTCGCGGACTTTCGCGCGTTCGTGGAACGCGGCGGCGACCGTTTGGAGCGCTTCGCCGTCTACGAAGCCCTCACGGAAAAATTCGCGAGCGACGGCGGCCGCGTGCGCGGCTGGCTCACGTGGGACGAGGCCTATCGCGACGCCGCTTCGGAGCACGTGCGCGAATGGGCCGCGAAGAATCGGCGGCGCGTCGAGTATTTCAAATACTTGCAATTCCTGGCGGACGAACAGTTGGCGGCGGTCGCGGAAGCGGCGCGGCCGCTCGGTATCGGGCTGTACCTCGACGTGGCGGTCGGCGTGGACATCAACAGCGCCGACGTGTGGAGCGACCGCGCCGCGTACGTGCTCGACGAAACCGTGGGCGCCCCGCCCGATCCGCTCGGGCCGCACGGCCAGAATTGGGGGTTGCCGCCGCTCGACCCGGCGCGCATGCTCGACGAGGGGGGCGCGGCCTTCAGCGAACTGCTCGCCGCCAACATGGCACACGCGGGGGCGCTGCGACTCGATCACGCGATGGCGCTGATGCGGCTCTTCCGCATCCCGCGCGGGAGCATCGCGGCCGAAGGCACCTACGTCGAATATCCGTTCGAAGAGTTGCTCCGGCTCGCCGTCACCGCGAGCGTTCGCGCCGGATGCGTCATCGTGGGCGAGGATCTCGGCACGGTTCCCGACGGATTCCGCGAGCGCATGGAACGGGAGGCGATCCTGTCGTACCGGGTCTTGCTCTTCGAACGCGACGACGACGGCAGTTTTCGGGCCCCGGAGCGGTACCCGGCGCCCGCTCTCGCAACGGGTACGACCCACGACGTTCCGACGCTGGTCGGCTGGTTCGCCGGCCGGGACCTCGCGGCGCGCGAGCGCATCGGTCTGCTCGCGCCCGAGGAAGCGGCGTTCGCACGCAGCGTCCGGCGCGTCGACGCGTCGCGCATGCTGGACGCGTTCGCGGCGCACGGGGCGCTCGACCATGAAACGTTCGCGGCCATGCACCGTTTGCTGGACCGTGCCGCCCTTCGACAAGCTCAGGGTGACGACGGGGTGGAGGCTGCGGAATACGAACCGCTGGTGGCGGCGGCGTATCGTTATCTGGCCGCGTCGCCGGCGAAACTCGTGCTCGTGCAGCTCGACGACGCGGCTTTGGAGTTCGAGCAGGTCAATCTGCCGGGAACGTTCGGCGAATACCCGAATTGGCGCCGAAAGAACGGGCTCGACGTGGGCGGGATCGCGAGCAGCGAACGCATTGCCGCGCTCGCGTCCGACGTCGACGCGCGGGTGAAGAGAGGGAGCCGTATATGAAAGCCGTCGTCATGGCCGGAGGCGAAGGATCGCGTTTACGGCCGCTCACGTCCCGGCGTCCGAAGCCCTTGGCACCCGTTGCCAACAAGCCCGTGATGGAGCACATCGTCGATCTGCTCCGCAAACACGGCTTTACCGAAATCGTCGCCACGCTGCACTACCTCGCCGATGAGATCGAAAGCTATTTCGGCGACGGCTCCGCGTTCGGCGTCTCGATGCACTACGTGGTCGAAGATACGCCGCTCGGCACGGCGGGCGCCGTCAAGCTCGCGGCGGATCTGCTCGGCAACGAGTCGTTCCTCATCATCTCGGGCGACGCGCTGACCGACCTCGACCTCACGGCGCTCGTCGCGGATCACCACCGCACCGGCGCCTCGGCGACGATCACGTTGCAGCGTGTGGCGAATCCCCTCGAGTTCGGCGTCGTGATCACGGACGATAATCGGCGCATCACCCGGTTCCTCGAAAAGCCGTCCTGGGGCGAGATCTTCTCCGATACGATCAATACGGGGATCTACGTGCTCGGACCCGAGGTGCTCGACTACATGGAGCGCGGCAAGGCGTACGACTTCTCGCGCGATATCTTTCCGCGATTACTGCACGAGAACAAGATCGTATCGGGCTACATCGCGACGGAGTATTGGACGGACATCGGCAACCTGCAACAGTACCAGCAGGCGAATTACGACGCGCTGATGGGCAAGGTCCGGGTCGATATCGCCGGCACCGAGATTACGCCCGGCGTCTGGACCGGCGAAGGCTGCCGCATCGATCCGCAGGCCGTGTTGACGGGGCCGCTGGTCCTCGGGCGCAACGTGGTCGTCGAAGCGGGGGCCCGCATCGGGGGCGACACGGTGCTCGGCAACGCGACGATCGTCGCGCGCAACGCCTCGATTTCGCGGACGGTCGCCTGGGCCGATTGCTATTTCGGCGAATCGTGCGAGGTCGCGGGCGCGACCGTGGCCGACCGCAACATCGTCAAGGATCACGTGACGATCGGCGACGGATCGGTGATCGGCGCCGGCTGCACGCTCGGCAGCGGCTCCGTCGTGCGGCCGAACCTCAAACTTTGGCCGGATAAATCGGTCAGCTCCGGCGCTATCGTCTCGATGTCGCTGATCTACGGCATCAAGTGGCCGGGCTCGCTCTTCGGCGCCGTCGGCGTCAGCGGTATCGCGAACGTCGAGATCACGCCGGAATTCGCGCTCAAACTCGGCCAGGCGTTCGGCTCGTCGCTCAAACCCGGTCAAACCGTAATGACCAGCCGCGACGCGCATCCCGCGGCGCGCGTAATGAATCGCTGCGTGATCTCGGGTCTGCTTTCGGTCGGCATTCACGTCGAGGACCTCCGCGCGATCCCGCTCCCGCTCGCGCGCTATGCCACGCGCATGGGCGGCGACGCGGCGGTGCATACGCGCGTCGATCCCGAAGACCCCAACGCCGTGCTGATCGAGCTGATGGATTCGAGCGGCGTCAACGTCGACAAGTCGACGGAGCGCAAAATCGAGAATCTGTTCTTCCGCGAAGACTTCCGGCGCACGAGCATGGACGAAGTCGGGCTGCTCTCGTTCCCCGCGCGCACGCTCGAATTGTACACGAGCGAAATGCTCTCGTCGCTGCGCCCGAAGGCGCTGCCGAAGGCGAATTTCAAGATCGTGGTCGACTACGGCTACGGGAACGCCTCCGTCGTCATGCCGCGCGTGCTCTCGAATCTGAGCGTCGACATCGTGGCGCTCGACGCGTATTACGACGAGGCGAAAGCGCGCACGTTCCGCGAGGATCGCGAGCGCTACATCGAGCAGCTGCGTACCGTGACGCTCACGCTCGGCGCCGACCTCGGCGTGCTCGTCGATCACGACGGCGAATCGTTCGCCCTCGTCGACGACCTCGGCCGCGTGATCGCCGGGAACCGGCTCCTCGCACTCGTCTCGCTGATGGTGTGTCGCGCCCAACCGGGTGCGCGCATCGCCATTCCCATCACGACGCCGCACGCGATCGAAGCGCTGATCCAATCGCTCGGCGGCCACGTGACGCGCACGCGCAGCGACCGCCGCTCGATGATGGCGCTGGCCGCAAAAGAACGCGATACGCTCGCGTACGGCAGCGGCTTCAAACAGGAACCGATCTTCCCGGAATTTCAGCCCGCGTTCGACGCCCTCTACGCGATCGTCAAGGTCCTCGAGATGCTCGCCGCCGAGGGTCGCAAGCTGCACGAGCTCAACGACCTGCTGCCCACCTGGTTCTTCCGCCATCGCGCGATTCCGTGCCCGTGGGAGCGCAAGGGCGAGGTGATGCGGACGATCGCCGACGGCTATTCCGACCGCGACGTCGAGCTCTTCGACGGCGTCCGCGTCAGCTCGGACGGCGTGTGGTTCCTGGTGCTTCCCGACGCTTCGGACCCGACCGTCAACGTCTACGCCGAAGGCCATTCCAACGAAGAAGCCGACCGGATCATCGGCGAGGTCTCGGAGCGAATCGAGATGCTCGTCGAGGCGTAACGTAGGGCGCGGTAGCGCAACGCGTTCGACGGGTGTCGTTGCGTTTGCGTGTATCTGCCTCGTCCTCGCGGCGATTCACCTTCGTTCGCCCGAGCTGACGTTTACCGGCGACGAGCCGCGCTACGCGAGCGAAGGCGTCGCGTTGTACTCGCATGGGGATCTCGTCGTTACTCCGGCCGACTGGCGGCGATTCCTCGAACGTAGCGGGTTGCCGCTCGGCGATTCGTATGCGTCGGTCTCGGAAGCTCGCGCGCCGACCGATGTTCCGGCCGTCGTCTTTGGCCCCGCCCTCCGTTTCGCGAATCTGGAAGCGGCTCGATTTTGCGCGTTTCTGCTGTTCTGCGTTGGTCTCTTCGGCTTGTGGCGGGTCCTCGATCGCACGCTGGTCGATGTGGGGCGTCGCGGCTGGAGCATCGCGTTGACGCTCGCAATCGTGGCCTTTTCCCTGCCGGTCGTCGCATACAGCTGGCTCCTCTATCCCGACGTCCTGCTCTTCGCGATCGTCGCCTGGACCTGCGTCGCGATACTCGAGGACCGGCTCTACGCGGCGGTCATCCTGACTTGGCTCTTGCCGATCGTGCACATCCGAGCCATTCTGCTCGCGCTCGGCTTCTTGATCGTCATTGCGCTGCGGGTTGCAACGGGAGCTCGTTCGCGGGAGCGCCTTCCACGTCTCGCGATCGCGAATGTCGCTCTGGCGCTCGCGTTTTCGGCTATCCAACTTCGGCTGTACGGGAATCTGACCGGTCCGGCGTTCGCGACGACCCGACCGTCGCTCGGCCACTTTGCGGAACGTGTGGGCCTCGCGTTGTTCGACGTCCATCAAGGATTGCTGACGTACTCGCCGCTCTACGCGTTCGCTTTGGCGGGCCTCATCGTGGGAGCGCTTGGGCGCAACCGTATCTGCTCGTGCGCACTTGGGCTTCTCGCGCTCTACGTCGTTACATTCATGTGGTCCGATGCGTCGGAATCCTTACCGGCCCGATTTTGGGTCGCGGCGATTCCGTTCCTCGCGGCCGGTTTGGCGTACTGGCTGCGCGGGTGCGACACGGTCTTGTCCCGTGCCATCCTCTTTCCGGTCTTCCTCATCCAGGCGAGCAATCTCGCGCTCTTTGCGACCCACGCGGAATGGTTCCTCGAGAGCCGCCGATCGTCGCTCACGTATGCGGTGCTCTACGGCGTGGTACATATCGATTTCGGATCGTTGCTGCCGATCGACGACGCCGCGTCGTATCGAGCGACCTACGCGGCTCCGCTCCTGGTCCTGCTGCCGTATTTAGCCGTCTTCCTTGCGGTTCTCGCCGCCCACCGTTTGAATCGCGAACCGCGTGCGCGCGGTCTCTTCGGATCCGTCGCGCTCGTGCTCGTGCTCGTACCCTTCTTCGCCGAAGCTTCGCGGACGTTGCCGCCGACCGTTTATACCGTCTCGACCGATTCTCGCCGCGGCGCGATCCGCATCGCTCTCTCACCGCCGGCCGATGTGTCGGCGGTACAACTCGATCGTGCGCTGCCGGAGGTTTGGTCCGCGCCCGCATATCCCGATACGATCGGCGTGCGTTGCACGAACCGCGCTGGTCGAAGCGTCGAAAGTCACCAGCCGGGCCGAGCGCTGATCTTGACCCCGTCGTGCCGCCAGGCCGTCTCGATCGATCTCGCATCCGAGCCGGCCGCAAACGCCGCCGGCTTCGTCGGCGCGGCGGTGCGGATGACGGTGATACAGCGGCAGTTTCTTGCGGGCTTACGCTGAACGATGTATTCGCAGCGACGTTACCGCACGTCGCGCGCGTCGGACGTCTCGATGACGGCGTTCGCTTCGGCGTATCCGTGTCACTGTGTCGGGCCCTCTTGCCTCTGCTTTGTCACCCTGAGCTTGTCGAAGAACGCGTTCGCCTCGGGCGGACAGGCGCCCGACCTTCGGGCGTCCCGAACGAGCGACGTCAGTTGCGACCAGGCGCGCTCGGGGAGGCGCTTGTCCCACGGCGCGCCGAGCAGCTCGAGATTGCGATTCCCGCGTTTCGCCCAGGCTGCGGCAGCGGCGAATCGCCCCGCGCGAAGGGCGGAGCACGCGGCGAAAACCGGCGGCTCGGCGACGAATGGAAATCGACGTGCGAGCGCTTCGAACGCCCCGCCCGCGGACACCGGGTCGCGCGCAAACGCGTCGCACGCCGCACCGTATTCGGCGATGAGCTCGTCGTCGAGTTCCGGCGTCATCGCGCGCAATTCGGGCGTCAACGCAGGGGGAATCGTTCCGCATCGCGGGTCGAGAGAGCGGCTCATCGCGGCGAGTATCGAGAAGAGACGGACCGGCGACCAGTCGTCCGCTCGCGTCTGCTCGAATTCGTTCGCCATGTAGATCGTGAGCAGTGTGAAGGCATCCCCCGGTTCGACCGTTACCGATCCCATGCTACTCCCGGATCGAACGACGAGTGGACTGCTACCGCCCACTTCTTGCAGACGTGCGCGAAAATCGCGACGATCGATTTGCGCGAACAGCCACACGAGACGTTCGGCGTCTCCACCGATGCGCGCCCGCACGTCGTCCCGCCGCGCCGGCGAGATACTCCGATGGCGGTAAACGTCGGTCCCGTACACGCTGTGAAACAGCGCCGCGTCGACCGTCGCGCGCGGCTGGCCCCACGCCGCGACGATGCGGCTCGTTCCGACGAGGTGCTCGAGGAGCACGCGCCCGTTCGCGTGCGCCGCGTCCGCGGTCCCGTGCGCCTCGAGATACGCGACGAGGTCGCCGGAAATCAGACGGCGCCGCCCGACACGTACGCGACCTTGTGGGCGAGCATGTCGATCGCGTGCTGCCAGAGATAACGATTCGCCGTCGCGAAGCCCGCCTGCCGCATCCGGTCCGCACCCCGCTCGTCGCCGTACGATGCGCGTAAGTATTCCGCGAGTTCCCGGCCGTCGCTCGTATCGCATACGATCGCGTTGACGAACGGCTCGGCGTACTCTTCGCCGGTCGCGCCGCAGACCGGAATCCCGCCCGCGGCCATCACTTCGAGCCCGACGAGGCCAAAGGGCTCTTTGCCGCTATTCGCGAGCACGGCGTCGGCGGCGGCGTAGAGCGCGGCGAGCGTCTCTTCCGGCAGAAACGCTTGCAGGTGGATGACGTCGGCGTCGCTTTGCGTCAGCGCCGTCGCGACGGCGACAGAATCGTCGCCGCTGGTCTCGACGCGTTGGACGTGCAGTCCGCGTTGGCGCGCGCGATCGAAGACGACCTCGCCGTACGCCTCGCGGCCGCCGCGCACGATCAGTTGCGGCGCGAGCCCCATGCCGCGCAATTCTGCGACGGCATCGATCGCCTGCAGCCAATTCTTATCGGGATCGAAGCGCCCAACTTTCACGAGCGACGGCCGCCCTCGCAGCGCCTCGCGGAAGCGCGTCACCATTTCGCGCGGCGGCCCGTCCAGCAGCGATTCGTGGATGCCGTTGGGGACAACGAGCGACGCCACGCCGAAGCGCCCGAGTTCGAACTTCATGTACTTGCTGACCGTGGTGACGGTCGCCGCGCGACCGAGCGCCGCGAAGTCGATGCGCTCGAAACCGTAGGTGTTGTTCGCGTTCCAGAGCATCGTGACGCCGTCGCGCAAACTGCGTTCGCGCAACAGCGCGTCGAGCGCGATCGTCGCGTCGACCGTCTGCCATTCCTCGGCGATCACGAGCACGCGCTCGCCGCGCTCCACGGCGGGACGGACGATCTCGTCGACGACGAACGCCGGAACGCTCGCCGCGTAATCGCGCACTTTGCTCTCTTCGCCGTCGTAGACGTTGCGCGGATGGAACGCCGAGAGCCACTGGCACCAGCGCCGTAACGTCACGTTTTGGCCGAAGTCCTCGACCGCCGGCAGCGACGGATCGCCGACGAAGATCAGGGTCGTGGCCACGCCAACTTCTCCGAGCGCGCGCGCAAACGACGTCTCCCGCGTTCCCAGCCCCCCGACCGACGAATAGCGGTCGGGCCCCTCGAACGAGAGGAGCACTGCCACCCCATGACCCGCTATCATCGCAGGATCAAGCCGTCGCTCGCAGTTGACGCAACACGTACTGCAAGATGCCCCCGTGACGATAGTACTCGGCTTCGTCGGGCGTATCGATGCGAACGACGGCTTCGAACGAGTGCGTCGTGCCTCGACCGTTCGTGTTCTGCGCGTGCACCGTTACGCGGCTGCGCGGCGCGATGCGATCGGGAATGCCGGCGATCTCGAACACCTCCTCGCCCGTGAGGCCGAGCGACGCGCGATTCTCGCCCGGGCGGAACTCGAGCGGCAAGATGCCCATGCCGATCAGATTGCTGCGGTGGATGCGTTCGAACGACTCCGCGATCACCGCCCGAATGCCCAGGAGCATCGGCCCTTTGGCCGCCCAATCGCGCGACGAACCCGAACCGTATTCTTTGCCCGCGATCACGATGAGCGGCGTGCCGTCGGCGCGGTAGCGTTCGGCCGCGTCGAAGATCGACATCTGCACGCCTTCGGGCAGATAACGCGTGTAACCGCCCTCGACGCCTTCGACGAGCGCGTTGCGGAGGCGCACGTTTGCGAACGTGCCGCGCGCCATCACCTCGTGATTGCCGCGGCGCGCGCCGTACGAATTGAAATCGGCCGGATCGACGCCGTGCTTGACGAGATACGCGGCGGCCGGACTGCTCTTGGCAATCGAGCCGGCGGGCGAAATGTGGTCGGTCGTGACGCTGTCCCCGAGCACCGCGAGCGCGCGCGCGCCCGCAATCGGCGCGGCCGCCTTCGGCTCGACCGGCATCCCCTCGAAATACGGCGGCTTCTTGATGTACTCGCTCTTCGGATCCCACGCGTACCGTTCCGACGCCGGCACCTCGAGCGCGCGCCAATTCGTATCGCCCGCGAACACGTCCGCGTAGCGCGCGCGGAATGCCGCCTCGGAGACGGACTCGGCGATTGCCGCATCGATCTCCGCGTTCGAGGGCCAGATCTCGCGCAGGTAGACCGGCCGGCCCGCCGTGTCGATCGCGAGGGGCTCCGTCGTCAAGTCGATATCCATCCGGCCCGCGAGCGCGTACGCGACCACGAGCGGCGGCGACGCGAGATAGTTCGCCCGAACCTGTGGATGGATGCGGCCTTCGAAGTTGCGATTGCCGGAGAGCACCGCGGCCACGATCATGTCGTGCTCCGCCACGTCGTGCGCCACGTCGTCGGGCAACGGCCCGCTATTGCCGATGCACGTCGTGCAGCCGTAGCCGACGAGGTTGAAGCCGACGGCGTCGAGATAGGGCGTGAGCCCCGATTTCGCGAGATAGTCGGTGACGACTTTACTGCCCGGCGCGAGGCTCGTCTTGACCCACGGCTTGCGCGTGATGCCACGCTCCACGGCCTTCTTCGCGACGAGCCCGGCGCCGATCATCACGGCCGGATTCGACGTGTTCGTGCACGACGTGATCGCCGCGATCACGACCGCGCCGTCCGAGAGTTCCGTTTCCGGACGCGCGGCCACCGCCGTCCCGCCGCCCTCGTTCGCGAATCGCGCGTTCTCGGCCGCCTTGCCGGCCCCGCCGTCGCGGACCGTCTGCCAGCCTTCGAGGGCGACCGCGAACCCGCGCTTCACGTCGGAAAGCGCGACGCGATCTTGCGGCCGGCGCGGTCCGGCGAGATTCGGAACGACGCTCGCAAGATCGAGTTCGAGCGTATCGGTGAACATCGGGTCCGGCGTCTCGTCGGTGCGGAAGAGACCTTGCGCGCGCGCGTATGCCTCGACGAGGTCGATCTGGTCGGCCGTGCGGCCCGTCAGTTTGAGATAGGACAACGTGTGCCGATCGATCGGAAAGATCGCGACCGTCGAGCCGTATTCCGGCGACATGTTGCCGATCGTCACGCGGTCGGCGACGCCGAG
>Ga0116227_10010470_pt1 | contig 16182 bp, 13 predicted proteins | sample S1TSphgellanicum_FD_89693 | JGI IMG/M metagenome (GOLD analysis project Ga0116227, IMG submission 89693) | Host-associated microbial communities from peat moss isolated from Minnesota, USA - S1T2_Fb - Sphagnum magellanicum MG | ecosystem: Host-associated > Plants > Peat moss > Unclassified...
GGCGAGGAAGACGCCGACCTCATCAACGCCGGCAAGCAGACCATCAGCGAACTGCCGCAATCGGCCTATTTCGACAGCGCCACCAGCTTCGGCATGATCCGCGGCGGGCATATCGATCTGACCGTGCTGGGCGCCATGGAGGTCTCCGAGAATGGCGACATCGCCAACTGGATGATCCCCGGCAAGATGATCAAGGGCATGGGCGGGGCGATGGACCTCGTCGCGGGCGTGAAGAAGATCATCGTGGTGATGGAGCACAACGCCAAGGACGGCTCCCCCAAGTTCATCCCCGCCTGCACCCTGCCGCTGACGGGTCTAGGTGTGGTGGATATGATCGTGACCGATCTGGCGGTGTTCCAGCGAGCGGATCATGACTCGCCCTTCAAGCTGGTGGAGCTGGCGCCGGGGGTGAGCGTCGAAGAGGTTCGTGAGAAGACTTCGGCCAAGTTTGTCGAGTAAGAAGATAAAGTGAAGGTGCGAGGGGGTTACCCCCTCGCGCTCCCATGACGTCTTCCGGCGAAACGGCAGTGGCGCCGAAATGGATTGCCCCGGCTCTCCACCTGCGCGGGCGCAAGCGCCGCAGGCAATCAATCTCATGATGATAGCGCAGCGCCGGCACATCCTGCCTGCGGCGCAGCAAACGAAGCGCAACGCCGAACCCGATGCGCAATGCTGACATTAACGGGAGCGCGAGGGTGTAACACCCTCGCATTTCCCTCCTTAAAACCCCTTCAATCCGCCGCAATCGGCCCAGTAGCGGGCGCAGGCCGACGGGTGAACCAAACCAGCCCCATCATCGCCAGCGAACCGATGCCGCTGATGTAGAAGATATCGATCGACGACAACGTATAGGCCTGATGGATCAGTTCCTGAGTCATCACGCCCAGTCCATGGGCCTTGTCGATCCCCAACCCCTGCATATGCGAAACCGAGGCATTGTACGCCGGGTTCCCAAGGTTCGCCGCCTCGGCCAGACGGCTTTGGTGCAGGATCTCGCGGTGGTCCCAGAAGGTGGTGGTGGCGCTGGCCGCGAAGCCGCCGCCGGTGATGCGGGCGAAGTTGGTCAGGCCCGTGGCGGCGGGGATGCGGTGGGGGGGCAGCTTGTCGATGCAGATGGTGGTCAGCGAGATGAAGAACACGCCCATCGCCAGCCCCTGCACCAGGATCGGCACGATATAGTGCCAGAGGTCGGTGTCCGAGGTGAAGCCGGTGCGCATCAGGAAGGAGACGCCGAAGGCCCCCAGCGAGAAGCTGGCCAGCCAGCGGATGTCGATCTTGCTGGAGAGGCGCGCGTTGATGGGCGAGATCAACACCGAAACCACACCGGCGGGCGCGGCGACCAGACCTGCCCATGTCGCGGTGTAGCCCTGCTGGGTCTGCAGCCACAGCGGCATCAGCAGGTTGTTGGCGAAGAAGCAGGCATAGCCCAGCGTGAAGCAGATCGTGCCCAGCGCGAAGTTGCGGCCCTTGAACAAGGTGAGGTCGACCGCCGGGTTTTCTTCCGTCAGCTCCCAGATGATCCAGGCAATGAAGGCGATGCCCGAGATGATCGCCAGAACCAGGATCGTCGAATTGTTGAACCAGTCGCGGTTGTTGCCAAGGTCCAGCACCACCTGCAGCGTGCCGACCCAGGTGATCAGCAGGATCAGCCCGCCGACATCGATGGGCAGCTTCATGGGCGGCGTGTTGTAGGGGCGCAGCTTGCTGATGAGGGCGCCCACGGTCAGAAAACCGATCGGCACGTTGATCAGGAAGATCCAGCCCCAGTGATAGTGGTCGGAGATATAGCCGCCCAGAATCGGCCCCATCACCGGCCCGATCAGCGCCGTCATCGACCAGATCGAAAGGGCAAGGTTACGCTTTTCGGGCGGGAACACCGCCATCAGCAGCGCCTGGCTGCCCGGAATCATCGGGCCCGAAACAGCACCCTGCAGCAGGCGGAAGATCACCAGCGAAGGCAGCGACCATGCGATCCCGCACAGGCCCGAGGCCACGGTGAACAGCGCGACGCTGGTGGTGAAGGTGGTCACCACGCCGAAGCGGCGCATGAACCAGCCGGTCAGCGGCACGGTGACGCCATTGGCCATGGCAAAGGCGGTGATGACCCATGTGGCGGTGTCGCTGCTCTCGCCGAGGTTCCCCGCGATGGTCTGCAGCGACACGTTGGCGATGGTCGAGTCGAGCACCTGCATAAAGGTGCCCAGCGCCAGCGCCAGCGCCACCATGGTCAGCTCCAGCCCGTGGAGGGGCGGCGGAGCGGCTTGCTCGCTCATTTGGCGGAACCGCCGTTGGCCGCGATGATCTGGCGGATGCGGGCTTCCACCTCGGGGCTCTCCTGATCGGTCTGCTGCACCGACAGCTTGTTGGCGACAGCGGCGGCGACCGGCGTGCCCGACGTGTCGCGCGTGTCGATATCCACCGTCACCGAAAGGCCGATGCGCAGCGGGGTCTTGGCCAGCTCGTTGGGGTCAAGGCCGATGCGGACGGGCAGGCGCTGCACGATCTTGATCCAGTTGCCGCTGGCGTTCTGCGCAGGCAGCAGGGCAAAGGCGCTGCCCGAGCCTGCCGAAAGCCCGATCACCTTGCCGTGGAAGGTCACCTTCTTGCCATAGGCGTCCGACCGCAGCGTGACGCGCTGGCCGACGCGGATATCGGCCAACTGGGTCTCGCGGAAGTTGGCGTCGACCCACACCTTGTTCAAAGGCACCACCGCCATCAGCGGCGTGCCCGGCCCGACCTGCTGGCCCAGCTGCACCGAGCGCTGCGCCACCACGCCATCGACCGGCGCGGAGAGCCGCAAATGGCCCTCGGCAATGGCCATGCGGCGCACCTGAGCGATGGCGGCCAGCACCTGCGGGTTGTGCGCCACATCGGCGCCCTGCACGGCGGAGAGCGCATTGGCCTTGTGGCTCTGCGCCAGCGCGAGGCCTGCCTGAGCGGTGCGGATGGCATCGGCGGCGTGGGCGGCTTCTTCGCCCGAGACCGCGCCCTGCTTCACCGCCTCCTGACGGCGGGAAAGATCGCTTTTCGCGGTGGCGAGGGCGGCCTGAGCGCGGGCGATTTCGGCATCGGCCTCATCCACCTGCGTAAAGCCGCCGCGCACGCCGCGCACGGCCTTGGCCAGATCGGCCTCGGCCGCTGCCATCTGGGCGTTGACCAGCGCCGGGTCGAAATCGACCAGCGGTTCGCCGGCCTTGACGCTCTGGGTGTTGTCGGCGTGGAGGGCGATGACGGTGCCCTGCTCGCGCGCGGTCACCTGCACGATGTCGCCCGCGACATAGGCGTCGTCGGTCTCCTCGCTGGCGGGGGCGAAGAACAGCGTGTAGCCGCCCCAGCCCAGCGCGGCGATCACCACGGCGGCGCCCAGCAGAAGAAGGCCGCGCTTGCGGGTGGTTTTGGCGGAAGAAAGCGTGGTTTCGTCGGTCACAGGGTTGGCCCCTTTATGGATTTGGTCTGAACAGCTTGGCGGGCGGGCGCCCTGTTATGGATTGGCTTTGGCCTGCGCGGGTGCATCGGCGATGGGGGTGAACCCGCCACCCATCGCCACCACCAGTTGCACGCGCGCCGACAGGCCATCGGCGGCCAGACCCGTCTGGGCCTGACGCGCGGTCAGCAGGCGCTGGGCCGAGGACAGCGTGTCGAACCGCGTGCCAAGGCCGCTGCGCAGCCGCACCTGATCGAGCCGCTGGGTTTGCTCCAGCCCCTCGACCACACGGCCCTGCTCTTCCAGATCGGCCTTGTTGGTGGCCACGGTGGAGAGTGCGTCAGAGGCTTCCTTCACCGCCTTCACCACCGCATCATTGTATTGCGCGATGGAGATATCGACGCCCGTCACCGAGGCGCGGTAGTTGGCGCGCAAGGCGCCGCCCTCGAAGATCGGCAGATGGATCGCCGGGCCGCCGCCGCCGGTCATGGCCTCGGGTGTGAGCAGATGGGCAAGGCCCAGCGCGCTGGTGCCGATAAAGGCCTGCAAATTGACATCGGGGTAGAAGGAGGCGCGCGAATATTTCACGCCCCCCTGCGCCATCTCCACATGGGTGAGGGCCGAGGCGATGTCGGCGCGGCGGGCCAGCAGATCGATGGGCAAAGCGTCGGGCACCGGCAGGGCGCTGTCGAAACGCAGCGTGGCAGGCTGGATCGTGGCGTAATAATCCGCCCCGCGCCCGGCCAGCGCCGCCAGCGCATGGACGGCCATCAGGCGCTGGCCTTCGGCGCGGGTCTGGGCCTGTTGCGCCTCGGCCAGCAGGGTGCGGGAGGCGGCCATATCCAGCTCGCTGGCGAGTTTCGCGTTGACGCGCGCCTGAGTCAGATCGAGCTGCTTCTGCCGCGCGCCGACGAAATCGACCGACAGCTTGGTCAGCGCCTCGGCCCGCGCCAGATTGACATAGGCCTGCGTCACCGCTCCGGCCAGCGACACACGCGCCGCCGCCACATCGAGCGCCGTGCTGCGCGCGTAAGTCCTGGAGATGCCGATCAGCGCCTTCTGCTTGCCCGCCAGATCGAGCGCCCAGGAGAGATCCGCCTCAAGGCTGTTCATCGAATTCCACGATCCTCCCAGCGGCGCGGGATAGATCGAGCGGTTCGAAAAACGCTCCTCGGTAAACGAGCCCTGAGCGCTGACATGCTGCAGCAGCCCGGCCTTGGTGTAGCGGATCGCGCTCTGCGCCAGATCGATGCGCGCCATCGCCTGTTCCAGCGTGGGGCTGCCCGCCAGCGCGTCACTCATGATGCGGTTCAGCTGCGGGTCATCCAGCGCGGTCCACCATTCGGGGGCAATGGTTGCCGCCTCGGGCCCGGTCAGGCCCATCGTGGGGGCATCGGCGACCTTCAGCTTCGGCTGATCATGCGGCACCGCCGCGCAGGCCGCCAGCAACATGACGCCCGCCAGCGCGGCAAGGCTGCGCAGGCTGGCGGGCGTTGCGCGGGCCACGGGGGGGACGCCGGCCCGGCGCGAATATGGATCGGTCATCAACACGGGTTTCCGTTTTCAGGCGACAGACTGTCGAGAACGCACACTGGCAGGACGCTCAGCCGCGCGCGCCGCGGGAGGGGGGAGTGTGGCGCAACTTTCTTATAGGAGCTGAAACGGAAGATGATTATCCCCCAAGACGTCATAATAGAAATGACGGTTGCGCACCAATTGAAGAGGGAAGAAGGAAAATGCGAGGGGGTTACCCCCTCGCGCTCCCATGACGTCTTCCGACGATCGGGTGGTGGCGCCGCATCGTGGCGCTACGGCTCTCCACCTGCGCAGCGCAGGGCGCCGCAGGCCGTCTAAGTCAGGAATGCGGGCGTTGTGCCATCGTTACTGCCTGCGGCGCGGCGACCTCACTCCAAGGCCGAACCCGAAGCGCCAAGGCTGACAAAACCCGGGAGCGCGAGGGTGTAACACCCTCGCATCTAACCCTTCCTACCCCCCTGATCGCCGCGCCTGATTGACCAACACCTCATGCGCCAGCTTCTCCTGCAGGAAGTCCAGCAGCACCCGCACCCGTGCCGGACGCGCCCGCCCCGGCGGCGTCACCAGATAGATCGGCCGGGCCGGCACGCTCCATTCGGGCAGCAGCTCGATCAGGCGCCCGTCCTTCAGGTGGGGCATGATGAAATAATCGGCGATCACCCCGATGCCCACGCCGCTGATCAGTGCCGGGATCATGGCATCGGCGTTGTTGGCGCGATAACGCGGCTGCACGCGCACGGTGATCGGCTCATTATGGTGATGCGTTGGGCCCGCACTGTTCTGATGGGCAAAGGTCCATTCCATGCCGTCGGGGATATGGCTGGCCACCACGGCGGGATAATGGGTGAGGTCCTCGGGCCCTTGCGGCATGCCCAGCCGTGCGATCAGGCTGGGGGCGGCGACCAGCGGGCGGCGCAGCGTCCACAGCCGGGTCGAGCGCAGGGTGGAGGCGCCGCTCCCTTCCAGTTGCACGGCGGCATCGAAGCCCTCGGCGACGATATCGACCTGATTGTCGGTCAGCACCAGATCGACCTCGATATCGGGGTAGCGTTCGAGGAATTCGGGCAGGGCCGGGGCGATGATCTCGATCCCCATCGCGCTGAGCGCCGCCAGCCGGACGAGGCCGCGCGGGGAGACGGTCTCCTCGATGATGTCGGCCTCGATGGCGGCGCCGTCGGAGAGGATGCGGGTGGCGCGGGCCAGCGACTGGCGCCCGCTTTCGGTCAGCGTCAGCTTGCGGGTGGTGCGCTGGAACAGGTTGGTGCGCATCCGCGCCTCCAGCCGGGCGACGGCCTTGGAAACGGTGGTCTTGGCCAGCCCGAGTTCCTCGGCCGCGCGCGAGAAGCTGCCGCGCTGGGCGACCTTGGCGAAAATGGCCCAGCCTTCGAAATCGGGGAGAGTGGACATGGGGGCCTGCCTAGCATGGCATCCCCGGTCCGTCCTGTCGCAATTTGCTTGGCGGGTGGGGTGTGTTGCCCTAGGATGACACCTTAGTTGGGGCTGATGCCGAAGTTTTTGTTTGACCGCGTTTTCCGAGACGCCGGGTCATCCACCCGGCTTGAAAACGCTATGAGGACGCGACCATGTTCGATTTCCTGCGCAAACAGTTCATTGACGTCATCGAATGGCATGAAAGCCCGGGCCAGGTGGCCTGGCGCGTGCCGTTCGAGGGGCATGAGATCAAGAATGGCGCTCAGCTGACGGTGCGTGACGGGCAGATCGCGGCCTTTATGAACGAGGGCCAGCTGGGCGACTATTTCGGCCCCGGCCTGCACACGCTGGAGACCGGCAATCTGCCGGTGCTGACCAGCCTGATGAACTGGGACAAGGGTTTCAACTCGCCCTTCAAGTCCGATGTGGTGTTCATCAGCCTGAAGGAGCAGGCCGGGCTGAAATGGGGTACGCCTCAACCGGTGACGGTGCGTGATGCCGAATTCGGCGCGATCCGTCTGCGTGCTTTCGGCAGCTATTCCTTCAAGGTCGGCGACCTCAAGCTGTTCCTCGACCGCGTGCTGGGCACCACCACCGAGGTCTGGGCGCAGGGGCTTGAGAACCAGCTGCGCTCTGCCATCGTGACCGCCATGGCCACGGCACTGGGCGGCGGGGGCATTCCCTTTCTCGATCTGGCGGCCAATCAGCAGAAGCTGTCCGACACGATCAAGGCCGAGGTCGACAAGGCCTTTGCGCAATGGGGTCTGGTCTGCCTGACCTTCTATGTCGAGAGCGTGTCGCTGCCCGATGAGGTGCAGGCGCATCTCGACAAGGGTTCGTCCATGCGCGTGCTGGGCGATATCGGCAGCTACACCCGCTTTCAGGCAGCCGAGGCGATCGAAGCGGCGGCCAACAGCGATGGCGGCGTGGCCGGGATCGGCGCCGGGGCTGCGGCGGCTGCCGCGCTGGGCGGCGCGATGAGCGCCAGCCTCGGGCAGGCTTCTACCCCCGCAGCGCCTGCGGAAGACCCCTTCGCTTTGCTGGAAAAGCTGCACAAGCTGCTGACCATCGGCGCGATCAGCCAGGAAGAGTTCGACGGCAAGAAGGCCGAAATTCTGGCGCGCGTAAAGTAACAGGCCAGCATGTCCGACCTTCTCTGTCCGCAATGCGGAGCGCCGGTGCCGCTGCGCAGCGCCGCCATGCCCTATGCCGTCTGCGGCCATTGCCAAAGCGTGATCCGGCGCGAGGGCGATGCGGCGACCCGCATCGGTGAGGCTGCCAGCCTGCCGTTCGACGTCTCGCCCATCGAGTTGGGCACGCGCGGCACGGCGCCCGATGGCGCGCCGTTTACCGTGGCCGGGCGGGTGCGCTGGGGCTGGGATGACGGCTCATGGAACGAATGGCTGCTGGCGCTGCCCCATGGTGGCCATGCATGGCTGGGTGAGGCGATGGGCCAGTTCCAATATCTCACCGAGCGGTCAGAGCTGCTCGAACTGCTGGTGCTGCGCGAATTCGCTGCGGGCCAGCCCTTGCCGCTGGGCACGGCGATCGAGCTGGACGGGCGCACCTTCACCGCCGCTGATGTGAAGCGCGCCACCTGTCTGGGCAGCGAGGGCGACCTGCCTTTCGCCACCCCCATCGGCCTGGCCATCGACAGCGTGGACTTTCGTGAACCGCTGGGCGCAGCGCTGTCGGTGCAGCGCGACCCCGATGGCGTCTCGGCCTATGCCGGGGCTTACATCGATCTGGCGGCGCTCAAGCCCAAGGGCCTGCGCCAGATCGAGGGCTGGACCCTGCCGGAGGCGCTGCGGTGACCGACCCCAAAAAGCAGCAGGCGGCAAGCCAATCGGCACGCGCCATCACTTGCCCTTCCTGCGGCGGCACCATCGGCATCAAGGCGGCGGGTTACACCGTGTCGGTCGCCTGCCTCTATTGCGGCACGGTGCTCGATGTTGCCAATGACGATGTGCGCGTCATTGCCGAATACCATCAGGCGGTGGCGCAGCTCGACATTCCGCTGGGCACGCGCGGCAGCCTGTTCGGCGTGGAGTGGGAGGCCATCGGCTGGCTCGAACGCTCCAGCATGGACGGGCCGTGGCAAGAGTATCTGCTCTTCAACCCCTATGCCGGTTACCGCTGGCTGGTGCTGAGCGAGGGCGCCTGGCAGTTCGGCACCATGCTGACCGACCGGCCCGAAACGCTCTCGGGCGAGTATGTCCGCTGGCGCGGCAACAGTTACGAACTGGAGGATGAGCCCTATCGCATCGCCACGCGGCGGGTGCTGGGCGAGTTCTACTGGCGGGTGCGTGCGGGCGATCAGGTCGATGCCGCCACCTTCGCGCGCGGGCGTGAGCAGCTTTCCTGCGAGTGGAATGCCGACGAAACCCAGTGGACCCAGATGGTCCCGCTTGACGGTCGCAAGGTGGGCGAGGCCTTTGGGCCCAAGGACAAGAATGCCCCCAAGGACAAGCCTGGCACCAAGGGCAAGGCTGGGGCCAAAAGCCGATCGAAGGCGCAGCCTGCCCCTCCGCCGGGCGGTTACAGCGGCTGGTCGGACCGGCCTTTCTCGCTCACGGGCGATGTGCGGCGGATGCTGGGCTGGGGGCTGGCTGCGCTGGTCGTCATACTGGTGGTGATGGCCTCGCTCTCGGGCGACCGCGCGGGCATGAAGGGCACGATGCAGGTGGTGGTCGACGGGGGCTCCGTACATGGCGAATTTGGCCCGGTCGAGGTCCGCCGCGCCAGCCAGATGCTGACGGTCCATCTGGACGGGCCCGCGCTGAACAACGAGTGGATGGATGTGAAGCTGACGCTGGTCAACCGCGTCACCCATCAGGCCATTCCCGCCTTGGCCACGCTGGAAAATTACAACGGATCGGATTCGGATGGCAGCTGGACCAGCGGCGATCACGATGCCACGCTCCATCTCTATGACGTGCCGCGCGGCAGCTACAATCTGCTGATCGAGGGGCAGGGGCATAGCTGGCATGATCCCAATGCCCCCACCACCTCCACGCTGGTGAATGATGCACTGATGCCCGCGGGCCTGCCGACTCCCGATGGCGCCAACCCCTGGGGGCTGGTCGAAAAACCGCCGCTGCGGCAGGAGGATCTGACCTTCACCGTCGAGGATGGCGGGATGGACTGGCCGCTGTTCTGGACCTTTGCGGCGCTGATCATGGGCGTGCCCTGCATCATCCTGATCTATCGCATCAGCGGGGGAGGACGGCGATGAGCAAGCGCATGATCCTGTTCTTCCTGTGGTGCGGCCTGCTGCTGCTGGGCTCCGGCGCGGCGGCGTGGACGGTCTGGTCGCCCTATGTCGACGATGATGGCGGCGCGCGCAGCGGTCCGCATGTCGGCAGCGGCCATGTCGGCGGTTACTATGGCGGCCACGGCTACGGCCCGATGCACAAGTGATTCCATGAACGACTTTTCCGATGATGTGCCGCCCGCCGATGCGGCGAGCGGCCCCGTTCCTGCCGAGGGCTGGTCGCGCACCCATGCCGCGATCCTGCTGCTCTCGGTGCTGGTGGTGGCGACCTGCGGGCTGATCTACGAATTGCTGGCGAGCACGCTGGCCAGCTATCTGCTGGGCGACAGCGTGACCCAGTTCTCGACGGTGATCGGCACCTATCTGTTTGCCATGGGGGTGGGCAGTTACCTGTCGCGTTTTGTGCGCGGCGATGAGCTGGGCGCCTTTATCCGCGTCGAGGTGATGATCGCCATGCTCGGCGGTTGGAGCGCGGCGGGGCTGTTCCTCGCCTATCCGCTGGCGGAGGATTTCCGGCTGCTGCTCTATGCGCTGGTGTTGTTGATCGGCCTGCTGGTGGGGCTGGAAATTCCCTTGCTGATCCGCATCTTGCGCGGGCGCTTCGCCTTTCGCGAGCTTGTGTCGAATGTGCTGACCTATGATTATGTCGGCGCGCTGATTGCCTCGCTGGCGTTCCCGCTGTTTCTGGTGCCGCATCTCGGGATGATCCGCACGGGGATGGTGTTCGGCCTTGCCAATGTGGCCGTCGCCATCGCCTTGCTGCTGGTGCTGCGCGAACAAAGGCGCGTGGCGGGCGATCTGCTGGCCTCGGCTTTGGTGGCGATCAGCCTGATCGTCGGCCTGTTTCTGGCCGAGCGCATCCAGCGCTATTCAGAGGTCGCCTATTATGGCGAGGGCGTGATCCATGCCCGCTCCACCCCCTATCAGCGCATTGTGCTGACGCGGCGCGGGGGCGAGCTGCGGCTCTACCTCAACGGCAATCTGCAATTCTCCTCGCGCGACGAATATCGCTATCACGAGGCGCTGGTCTGGCCGGTGCTGGGCCGGGTCGCCACCCCGGCCCGCGTGCTGATTCTGGGCGGCGGCGATGGCCTTGCCGCGCGCGAGGTGCTGAAGGACAAGAGCGTCCAGCATGTGGATCTGGTCGATCTCGATCCCGAGATGACCCGCATGTTCCGCCGCACCCCGCAACTGGTGGCGCTCAATCAGGGGTCGCTGACGAACCCGCGCCTGACCGTCACCAATGCCGATGCCTTCCGCTGGGTGAGGCAGGCGCAGGGGCCTTACGATGCGGTGATCGTCGATTTTCCCGATCCCACCGAATATTCGCTCGGCAAGCTCTACACCGAGAGCTTCTACCGCGAGGTCTCGCGCCTGCTGGCGCCCGATGGGGTGATGGTGGTGCAATCGACGTCGCCTTTGGTGGCACCGCGCTCCTACTGGACGGTGGCCAGCACGCTGGAGGCCTCGGGCCTGTCGGCGCGGGGTTATCACGTTTACGTGCCCAGCTTTGGCGAGTGGGGCTATACGCTGGCGGCGCATGATCCGGCGCGTGTGGCCAGCGCGGCGGTGCTGCCTGCAGGCCTCAAGTTCCTGACGCCCGCTGCCGAAAGGCTGATGTTCGACTTTCCCCCCGATATGGCCCGCCGCGCGACGCCGGTGAACCGGCTGGACAATCAGGCTCTGGTGCGCAGCTTCTCGGAAGAATGGTCGCATTATGAAGGTTGACGCATGACCATCGAGGTTGGGCGTCGCGGCGTTCTGGCCGGGGGATTGGCAGCCAGCCTTGCGGGATGCGCAAGCGAAAGCGAACGCAACTGGCCCGGCAAGCTGCTGGGTGCGGATGTCGATCGCGGGCATGCCTTGCGCGATCTCGATCCGGCGCGGGCCTTGGCGGAAGGTGGCCCGGAAGAGCATGTCGGCGTGCTGATCGCGGGCGGCGGGGTGTCCGGTCTGGCCACCGGCTGGCGGTTGGCCGAGGCCGGTTTCGACAGCTTCACCCTGCTGGAACTGGAAGACGAACCGGGCGGCAATGCGCGCGGCGGGGCCAACACGGTCAGCGCCTTCCCATGGGGCGCGCATTACCTGCCGATCCCCAATCAGGAGGCCAAGGCGCTGATCCATATGCTGAAGCAATTCGGCATGATCATCGGCGAGGAAGGCGGTGCCCCGCTCTACGACCCCTTCCAGATCTGCGCCGATCTGGAGGAGCGCCTGTTCTGGCAAGGCGCGTGGCAGGAGGGCCTCTATCCCGCCACCGGCCTCTCGGCGGAGGACAGCGCCCAGCGCGACCGTTTTACAGCGGCGATGGCGGCTTTCTCCAAGGCGACAGGCAGGGATGGCCGCCCGGCATTCGCCAGCCCGATGGCGCTTTCCAGCCGCGACGAGGCCTATACCGCGCTGGATGGCAGCACCTTTGCCGCATGGCTGGGCCAGCAACACTTCACCAGCGGGCCGTTGCGGGCCTACATTCGCTATTGCTGTCGCGACGATTACGGCGCCGAGCTGGAGCATGTTTCGGCATGGGCCGGCATCCGCTATTTCGCCTGCCGCCGGGGCTGGGCGGCGCGCGGCGTCAGCGACCGCGAACTGGTCTGGCCCGAGGGCAACACCCGCCTCTCGCATGAGATGGCCAGGCGCATCGCCCCGCATATCCGCAGCGGGCAGAGCCTGGTCCATGCTGCGCCTCAACAGGGTGGCGGGGTGCTGGCGCTGGCCTATGATCACAAAACCAAAGCCCTGCGCCGCTATCGCGCCGATGCGCTGGTTCTGGCCATGCCGCAGTTTGTCGCGCGCCATCTGGTGGCGGGGATCAGCGCGCAAGGGCTGACCTATGCGCCATGGGTGGTGGCCAACATCACCACCTCGCGCTGCCCCGAGGGGCCGGGCGTGCCCTTGGCGTGGGACAATGTTTCGGCGGCCTCCGATCATCTGGGCTATGTCGTGGCCACGCATCAGACCGCTTCGGGCGCCGACGGGCCGACGGTGCTGACATGGTACACGGCGCTGTCTCAAGGCAAGCCGGAGGACCAGCGCCGCATGATGCTCACCCGCCCGTTGGCCGAGTGGCAGCGCCTGATCGCCGCCGATCTGCTCGCCATGAACCCCGATCTGGAGGGCGCGATCCAGAGCATCGACGTCTGGCGCTGGGGCCATGCCATGATCCGCCCCACGCCCGGCTTCCTCACCAACCCGGCGCGGCTGGCGGGCGAGGCGCTGTCCGGCCCGGTGTTCCATGCCCATTCGGATATCTCCGGCCTGTCGCTGTTCGAGGAAGCGCATTATCGTGGCGTGCTGGCCGCCGAGGCCGCGCTGTCCTTCCTCGATACGCCTTACGAGAGCCTGCTGTGATCGCCCCACACCATCTCGCCAGAGGCATCCATCTGATCGCCGATCTGGAAGGCGGCGCCCCCGCGGCCCTCTCCGACCCGGCGCTGATCGAACGCGTGCTGCGCGCGGCGGCAGATGCGGCCAAGGTGCATGTGCTGGCCCTCAACCTCCACCATTTCGGGCTGGAGCAGGGCGTGACCGGCGTCGCCCTGCTGGCGGAATCGCATATCTCGATCCACAGTTGGCCCGAGGAGGGCGTCGCCGCCATCGACATCTTCGTCTGCGGCGAGGGTGCCGACGCCTGGGCCGCCCTGCGGGAGATCGAGGCCGGGCTTGGCATGCAATCCGCCCATGCGCAGGCCATCCCCCGGCTGGGCGCGCGCCAAAATACAGCGGATTGATCGTTTCGGCTTTGCTGTCATACGCCTGTCATGCTGATGTCGCCTTGGCGGCGGTTCGATGGGTGAAGAGGGGCCGGTGACAGGAAGAGATCGATTAAGGCTGGCGCGCGCCGCGCTGGGGCTGGCGGGGCTGTTCGCCATCGGCTGGCCATGGTTGCTGCTGCCATCGCGCGCGCGCGTCGGGCGGTGGCCTGCGCTGCTGGCATGGCGCTCCTTGCTGTGGGGCTTCAACATCCGCGTCGAAGTGCAGGGCAAGCCCATGCCCGGCGCGCTGATTGTCGCCAATCACGTCTCATGGAGCGACATCCCGGTGTTCGGCCGCGCGGTCGATGCCGGTTTCGTCGCCAAGGACGATGTCGCGGGCTGGCCGGTGATCGGGCGCCTGACCGAGGTCTATGGCTGCCTCTTCGTCTCACGCGAGGCGCGCGGCAAGGTCGGCGAGCAGGCCGTGGCGCTGGCGGAAAAGCTGGCCCATGGTCGCAGCCTGATCCTCTTCCCCGAAGGCACCACCGGCGAGGGCGACCGCTGCCTGCCCTTCCGCTCCAGCCTCTTCGCGCTGATCCCGCCCGGCACGCCCGTGCAGCCGGTGACCCTGCGCTATTACCGCCGCGACGGTTCGCCGCTGGATGCTGTCGAACGGCGCGAGGTGTCGTGGATCGGGGACGATGAGCTGGCACCGCATGCTTTGGCTCTGGCGCAGCGCGGCGGGCTGGTGGCGCGGCTGTGGTTCGATGAGCCGATCCCCGCCGGGGAGCGCAAGGCTTTGACCAAGGCTTGTTTTGAGGTGATTGAAAGTAGGTTGGTAGAGAGCAGCCAGTAGGGGAAGATGCGAGGGGGTTACCCCCTCGCGCTCCCATGACGTCTTCCGACGCGCGGGCAGTGGCACCGAAATGATGCGCGCCACCTCTCCACCTGCGCAACCTGAAGGCGCCGCAGGCAGTTATTTCACAAGATGCATGGTGGGATTGAAAGCCTGCGGCGCAGCGACGTAACTCTATGGCCGAACCCGATGCGCAACGCAGACACTCATGGGAGCGCGAGGGTGTAACACCCTCGCATTCTACCCTTTAAAACCTTGAATCAGGCCGCCACGCTGAACCGCGCCGCATACCGCCCGGCGATTGCCTCAACCGGCATCAACACGCACACATCCACCGTGTTGAAGGCATGATCGATATAGGCGCCATCACCGAACTGAGCGCCCACCCGCATATAGCCCTTCACCAGCGGCGGCAGCAGGAACAGCGCGCGGCGCTCGTCATAGCTGCCGCGCGGCAGGCGCTCCAGCGCCACGCCATCCTTCACCACCGGGCGGCATTCGGCCGGAGCGAGGTGATGGTGGGCAAGGCAGGACAGCGCCTCGGCATGGGCATCGGGATCGATGCCGGGGAAGGAGGCGCAACCGAACAGCGCACCGATGGAATGCTGGCCGATGTAATCGGCGATGCCGCGCCACAGCAACTGGATCGTCGCGCTGGTGCGATAGGCGGGCAGCACGCAGGAGCGGCCCAGTTCCAGCAGCTCGCGGCCCGGCTGGGCGCTGGCGATCAAGGGCGAGAGGTCGAACTCGCCCGCCGAGTAGAAGCCGCCGGCCTGACGCGCCACACTCTCACGCAGCAGGCGATAGGTGCCGACCACCTGCATGTCTTCGGGGGCGCCTTCATCGATCACCAGCAGGTGGTCGCAGACGGCGTCATAGACGTCGCAATCGAGGCCGGGGGTGGGGGCATCATGCGCGGCGTGGGCGCCCATTTCGGCGAAAAACACTTGCCAGCGCAGGCGCTGCACGGCGGCCAGATCCTGCGCGTCGCGGGCCAGCCGCACGGTCAGGCGGCGGGCGCCACGGGTATTGGGTGCGGACTGAAGCGAAGTCTGCGGCTCGGCCATCGGGCTCCTCCTGATCCATTCTGGATAGCAGGATGATGTGACAGGGCAGCGTCCATCGCGTGAAGCCTGTGTGACAGCGCCATCCCGCAAAGAGACAGCGGCGTGACGCGGGGATGACAGCGTCTGACGCAAAGGGGGCGGCACCTTGCGGCGCCGCCCCCTGTGTTGGCCTGAAAGCCGCGGATTTCGCGGATCAGAACTCCAGGCGGATGCCCAGGTTGAGGCCGTGTGCACTGTAACCGTTCGGGCGGATGGTGCCCTGATAGCCGACGAACAGCGCGCCCGCGTCGTCGAACACCCAGTTGATGCCGGCATTGGCGTCATATTCGCTCTTGCCGGCGGCCAGTGCGGTGACCTGGAAGGCGGTGGTGGGATCGCCGTCGAAATAGGCGTTGATGACATTGTTGTCACCGCCGCCGACCTTGCGACGATAGGCGAAGCGCGCATAGGGGCGGAAGATGCCCTTGTTGCGCGCCAGGCTGAAGCCGGCCAGCGCGTCGGTGCGGTCGGCCTTGATCTTGCCCACGGTCAGCGCGGCAGCGGCGGCGACGCCGTCCGAGCTGGTTTCGGTGAAGCTGTTCACCTGGCCCTTGTTGAAGTCGATGCCGATGAAGGGGGTCAGCTTGTAGCTGCCGGCGTCGATGTTGTAGCCCAGATTGGCGGTGGCCTTGAACAGGCCCTCGTTGGCGCTGCCCTTGTTCACCGCGGAATAGCTGCCGATGATGAGCGTGTGCGTGGCACCCAGATGGCCATAGTTATAGGCCAGCTGACCCGACAGGCGCAGCTTGCCGAAGTTCTGGGCGGCATAGGCGGCAATGCCCAGGTCGCGGTTGGTGCCCGACAGGTTGTTGGCCGCGAACTTCAGCGAATCCCAGCTGGCGTTGATCGCCAGACCGACC
>Ga0116227_10010475_pt1 | contig 16172 bp, 10 predicted proteins | sample S1TSphgellanicum_FD_89693 | JGI IMG/M metagenome (GOLD analysis project Ga0116227, IMG submission 89693) | Host-associated microbial communities from peat moss isolated from Minnesota, USA - S1T2_Fb - Sphagnum magellanicum MG | ecosystem: Host-associated > Plants > Peat moss > Unclassified...
AGGATATTTTGGGATACTTTTGGCAATATCATGGCCTAGGATATTTTTGGATACTTTTGGCAATATCATGGCCTAGGATATTTTGGGACTAGTATGGTTCAGGGTTATAAAAGGAGATAGTCTAAGGAACAACCCTTCAGCAGATCAACACCAATTGATGGATCAATAAAGCTTGTTTTGTGTTGTAATTCTCCACTTGTTTGTAGTCGGTCCATAACAGGACTCACATTTGAGTCCATTAAGGAGCTTGGGGGTGCGTCAGATTTGTACAAGGGATCAGAATCACTAAATGAATTTTGAAATATTTACAAATGATTTGATTTCATCAAATTGTGTTTGTTTTTATATGACAACATTTTCATTTCTATTTTTTTTTATAATGTCAATAATTTTTTTAAAAGTTTCCATAAACTGTAAAGGTATTTAAAATTCATATAAAAATAAATCATTGGTTATTATATTATAAGTTTGTTAGGATTTACTGTCAAGCAATGACCTTTGTAACAAGGAAAGTGTTGATAATCTACATTTAATTAGTGATGCTCCAAATTGAGTTACAAACTGATGAATTTTAAAAGAACTAACAAAAAGATCAAAAACTTGAACCATTCATGATCACATAAAAGGATCATTTTTATTCAATAGAAGATTCATGCAAAGGTGTTCATATATATTTACAATAGTGTCAAATGTACCATTATGCCAATAAATTGTTAATAACCATTGGTTTTGTCACAAGACAATGGACATGCATGAATTTATTTTATTTTATTTTATTTATTCATATTATGTACATAATCTTGTAACAATGATCAAACAACATTTTGCATATATTTTGCATTTACAACAACATTCATAAATCTTTATTCAACTTTGTTGAAGATATAAATTGGTTTATCTTTTGCTTCATTTTGTTTAAATAATTTGATAAATTGGTTGGTTTTAAATATTCATTTATTTTTGAAAGACAAATACCTATGCCACTTAAAGCATGCTTGTAGAAATATAAGTTGGTTGATATCATACAACTTGTGTTGTATAATAATGATGTTATCCAAAAATCTTAATCAAATTATCAAAACATGTATAATAATAATTTTTTAGCTAAAAATAAAAATGCATTGAAAAAACATTGAGGAGAATAATAATAATAATAATAATAATAATAATAATAATAATTTTTGGTTCACTAATTTTTCCAAATGTTTCATTTCACACATTAAGATGAGGTGAACATCATTTGGTGTGAAAAAATTAAAATGATTACAAATGACAATAAGGGAGGAAAAAAAAAGTGCAAGCCCAAACATAAAAAACTCATGACAAAAAATGTTTCATCATATATTGCAATCTATTTGATACAAATATGATTCTAATTTCTTTAATTCTATGGTCAATTTTGTTTTGTGTCAAAACGCATTTTCATTTGATTATTACCAAACTCATATACGTGCCATGACATTTGCTCCTTCTTGCTTTTTATACATACAACTTTCACATAATATTTACATAATTGTAAAAAATCATACAAATTCATGATCTTTGAAACCAAAAAGAAAAAATAAAATTGGGAGAAATAAAAAGGAGATTGAATACCATGAATAATATTGAAACAATTCCATTAGGGTTGTTTTCATATTATGTTCAATGCCAAGGTGTTTCTCCATTCTCATTTTTTGCATTTACATCAATTTTTTTACTAGCAATTTCTTAAATAATATTAACATATCCTCATGAAGTTTAATTAAAAAATTCGTGGCACTCAAATTCAATGACATGACTAATGCTTTTTTGTGGGCAAAAATTTTCATTTTTCAACAAAGAAATTACAAAAACTTTGGATTTTGTTTCAAATGTAAATTCGACTAATTTTGCTATCTTTTGGTTAAATTTAGTCAAAACTTTTGTATGAAAAAAAAGAAAAAAAAGCTTTAGACATGACATGTTAAAATAACCTCAATATAAATATATTTCAGAAAAATGATAATAGTGATATGATGCAATGTGTAAAAATAGTAAATTTTTTTGATTTGCACAAAGACAAAATAAAATAAAATTCTCCAATAGGTTCTCAAAGCAATAGACATTAATTCATTGATATATGAAACTAAGTTGAAAAAACACAAAAATCACAAAAGGCATTGTTCCATTCCATTCAAAATAGATTCCAACCACCAGAAGAAAAAGACAGTGTTCCATTCCATTTAAAATAAATTCCAACCACCAGAAAAAGACATTGTTCCATTCCACTCAAAATAGATTCCAACCACCAGAAAAATAACATTGTTCCATTCCATTCAAAATAGATTCCAACTACCAGAAAATGACATTGTTTCAATCCATTCAAAATAGATTCCAACCACCAGCAGAAAAAAAATTGTTTCATTCCATTCAAAATAGATTCAAACCACCAGCAAAAGACATTGCTTCAATCCATTCAAAAATAGATTCCAACTACTAGAAAAAAAAGACATTGTTCCATTCCATTCAAAATAGATTCCAACCACCAGAATCTATTTTGGGAAGATGAAAAGGAAACGACCCTCTAGTTGTCTCCCCTTTCAGTGCCCAAGTGGTGCATTTGCAGTGCGGCTAATGATGGGTGCGAAGCGACACGACGGTCGGTCTGTCTGTCTGTCTGGTGGCGAAGAAGCTTCTTCAGCGCCAGGGTGACTTCCCTTTCCTTGTTCTTCCGCGTCGGAAAGAATCGCAGTGTTGTTGTTGCAGCAGCTACTGCTCCAGCCTTCATTCATTTCTATTCCTCAAGGTAAACGTACTACTATATTCCTGTAGTTAGTTTCGTGTTTGAATGTTTGAATCGAAATTGCAGTGTTGTTGTTGTTGGTGATGGTGGTGGTTCTTTTTAGGAGTCCTTAGTCTCTTTGTCTATAACTGCCTCCATTGCATTTTGATCTTGCTTGGTTGTTGATTAGTGTCTCGTGTTGCTGTTTCTTGCTTGGAGTCCATACTCTCTCTCTCTGTGTCTATACCTCGTATTGCATTTTGATCTTGCTTGGTTGTTGATGAGTCTTTCTTGTTGCTGGTCCTTGCTAGGAGTCCTTATTCTCTCTCTCTCTCTCTCTCTCTCTCTCTATAACTTGCATTGCATTTTGATTTTGCTTCGTTCCTGATGGGTATTTCTTGGAATTTGAAATCTAGATTATTTAGTCTGTCGTTTTGCAGTTTTGGCAGCTGGAAGTTTTGAGGGGAGTTGGGGGTGCATAGTTTCTGGCAGCAAATTCTGAGTTCATCACCTTGCTGTTGTTTGTTGTTGAGAGACTTTCCAAAGATTTCCAAAGTCTCAAGAGAAAAAGTCTTTTGAGGTTCAGGAACTTTATGTGATTTTCGTCTGAGATGTCCAGGTGCGGTGCAGTTTGTCTGTTCCTTGGGTGTAAGAATTACCAGCCTCCTCAGAAATGTTGTGAGAATTTGGCAACTTTGTGTGCAGCGTGATGTTTGTTTTTGATCGAGGAAGAGATCGACTGAAGCCACAGAGCTCTCTAGATGCTATGCTTCAAGGTGGTGCCATCTGATCAGCCATCTGATCAGCAGCTTCAAGGGTATACATACATATGAAGAGTTTCCACTCTCTTCAATATAGAATCCTGACTCACCATTGCTTGCCATCTGATCTGCAGCTTCAAGGGGTTTATTATATGAAGAATTTCCAACTCTCTTCAATATAGGATCCTGATTCTCCACTCTGTATTATGATGACAAAGAGAGAGAATCGACTAAAAATTTGAAAGCACAGCTTAATTTTATTAACTCTCAAGAGCATTTTGGTTTGCACCTGTGGTTGATTTACTGTGCGGTGGATGCAGTTTGAGGTGTTTGATTCTCAAGGTTCCTGAGCTGCTGACTGAGCTTGTACAAGGGTCAAGAAGCTCAGTGTGCACCACTGACTCTGCCAGTACTTCCAAATAGACCAAAGACACAATGGCAAGTAAAGCAACTCTCCTTGAGAACAGGATGAGGATGTTCATGGTCCAGACAAAGTGGCTGAGGAGGAACCGGGAGGGTGCAATGAAACTGCACACAGAGCGGATACGAACCATCAAACCAGGAGTTGTCAACAATTCACCCTTTCTGCTCAGGCACCCTCTACCTTCTAAAGCTGCAGATTTGGAGGAAGGTTTGTGTTATTTACCTTTTGTCTCTCTTTTGCAGACTCTCCAAAGTTTTAAGCTTTTGGTTCTCACTTGTGGCATGTGAAAAAATAGAGGATTCATGAGCTTCTCATTCAAATTTTCTAAAAGCAACAAAGGAGATGAAAAATGTATAAGGTAGGCAAGGTACCCATGTGAGGGTCTGCACAGGTTCTTGCCCCCTGTTCATTTAGGCTTAGCTACCACCCTTGTTCACAGAGCTCAAACCTGTGAGGTCCCCACAAGTTGGTCCCTCACCCTGCATCAATAGAATTTGGAATTGTTTTGAAAATAGAAGGGTGTTAATGGAGCATAACCCACTCACCACACTGCCCACTCTGCCCAGTGTAGTGAGCACATCAGACTCTGTAAACAGATACTAACAGAGCTCCAGGCAGTTTATAAGCACATTTGAAATACAAATGAGATTCTTTCAAAATTCTTTTATGGTTGATGTATGAGAATTAAAGAGGTAGTCAATCAGTCCCTGGGAAGGATTATCACTTCTAACCATCCATGCTTGTCTCTTGTATGAGTTCAATCCAGCTGAACGAATCTCAGCATCAAGTTGATCTCTAAAGTATGGGGTTTCAGACCCATTGTCCTACATGAGACCACCATAGCCAAAATTCCAGCTTGAGTACAGTACATAAGGTTCATAGAGCTGTGGAAAAGTTTACTTTCTCTTTTCCTCAACTTCATATCATGCCAGCTATCAGATCATTTGCTTTACTAACCATACACCCAAACTCTGTAGTAGACAAAGCTGTCAATGTGTCACTAGGTATAATAGTTTCCCTCAATGCAGGTATACAGACAAGCTTGTGGGAAGAAGAATTGGATAATCATGGTGTCTCTGGATCTTCCTTCATTACCTCCCCTTTCCTTGGAATCGAGAATCTTATGTAGAACATATTTCTTTGGTCAAATGTGTACACCTAGAGAGTGTTGACACCCTCTTTTTTGATGGATACATTAAGCATGTGTGTTTATCTAATTGGTCTTCTTACCTTGCTACCGAAAAGGATCAAAATTCTGTAAACATAGCACAAACTCAGTTCTTATGAATGAACTAACATCTATTGGAAGAAAAGTTTGTGGACTTTCATACAGTTTCATAGAATGTCAATAACAACAAACTTTGAAAACATACGGGTTGTGATTGTGGGTTTGTTGCATCCAGTGCTCAGTGGCACTGCACAATACTTGAAGAATTATAAAAAGGAAATGGCACGAGATGGCAAAAAATGGCACCCACCTTATTCCCTCAGGAAAATGATTCAAACTGGTACTTAGCTTTCCCACCCCATTCTACTTGGACATAAAATCCAAGCTTTCACAAACTGCTGAAAATGAATTACACATTGTGATTCTGTGATGAACCTGCTACTTTGAATTGGGTTAAAGTCATCTCTTCATGGTGGAATTAACAGTGGTGACTGATTCTGTGATTTCCTGCCTATGCCATTGCCAATTTTATCATATGGCACTCCACTGCCATTTCCTAACTACCTATGGCCCTTTAACCCTTAGGTCATACCTATGGCTTGACCTATCTGCCTCAACATTGTGACTCAAGAGGAGGCAGAATGTTCCCTAGGGATGTGTTCTCTAGTCCATAATAGGTTCATTCCTGTAAAGGCCAGGCTGAAATGTCTAACATTCTGGAACTGCTGTTATGTCACAGTGAGGTCTCGTGACATTCGGAACACTGACATAGCAATGGCAAAAATGATGAAGTGGATCAAGACAGACTACAGTATGTATGCACCCTTTGCAAAGCACACATACCTTATCAAAGGCCAAGCACCCTATAAAAGGTGAGCTTTGATGAAAATTTCTCTCTCCTGCCCCACTTTCTGGTTTCCACTTTCTCCACTTTGTCTTCTTGAACAAATAAAAAATGTGGAAGGTACTCATGACACCAGATGCAAAAACTCCACACATGACAACAGTAGCCAAACTGATTTTGTACACACATCAGCAGAATCTATGCTAGAACATTGGCGTTCATGGTAGAAGCCCAATGTCAGTTTTCTAGTCATTGCGAATGTGGAAGCAACCATACTGAACAAACATTTGTAATGGGGCTTTGCAGGGCACCACGAAAGCCTGTGATCAATAAGAGATTAGCTCGAGCCATGAAATGGGCCATGAAACCCAAATCAAAGAAGAGGGAGGTGAAGAAACCTGAGGAGAAAGGGTGGTTTTTCTCTTCGAAAGAAACTAAAGTTGAAGAACCTCCCAAAAGCATTTCGACTGTCACTGATGGTAAGGATATCCTCTTGAAACCATCTATCTAATCAATTACAATTGCGCAACCTAAACTCCAAATCATCAAACTATACTACTTTGATTGAGCTAAAGACTTATATACCACAAGACCCAATTTCACATAAGAACTTGTTGATTGCTACAACTTCTGTAACATTTACATTCACCAAAAGGACCAGTTTCTGATTAAAATATGTAGAGCATATACGTAGTGCAAATTGCTGTAGATCTGAAAGTTTGCAATTGCCAAATGCTCTCAGTGGAAGCGACAAAGGACCCAATGCTCAACATTCTGAAACAAGTTCAAGAGGCAGGTGACCCCACTTTTTAGAAGGGGATGGGTGATCAAAGATTTCCAGAAAGGGCTGGTTGACTAGATAGTCACAGCTGAGTCTCAGGAGTGGAAAACAGTTAGAAACTGTGACTACTGTCCCAAAAGCACATGCAAGGATGCATTGCAAATTGATGGCTGCCAGAGAGTAAGGATCATGAACAGATAGGAATGTAAATCCAAGTCATAATTCTTCAACTCCAGACCAGAACAATTTGGATAGAAAAGAGACCTGTAGAAAGTCATGGAGATTATAAAACTAGAATGACTTAAATGTACATTGGAGCTCCAAAGAAAGCCTTCACCATTGCAGGACCTTAAATGTCCAAATTAGAAGAGAATATACCTGTGTAGCATAAGGTAACAAAGCTGAGATTGATTTCAGCAAGGGGTGGAGTGCAGTCATAATTATGCACTTCCAGTATATGTACACCTAAATTATTCACATGAAGCCCTTTAGGGCCCAAAACAGGTTTCTTCTTTTTGATTCTATCTGCAGGAACCTTTTGGTGCATCTGACAGAATGGTAACTACCCTTGTTCATAATAAAGAAGAGAGCTGAAGAGTCTCTTCAAGAAATGAAAGATAGAATGACTATTGTTCTTCTACTGTCACCACTGCAGATGCATAGCTTACATTGCTATCAAGCATACTTTTGCAGTGGCTGGATTGCTCATGCTGAACAAACTTAATGTGCATTCCCATCATACAATTTTTTAGCATCTGCACAGAAAACACATATCTATGAGATAGCAAAGAAAACACTGCCACAACACTTTGAAGGTAACTATTGAGTGAGTCCCAGCAAATCCAGAATGAACACAACAAGAATGAATACAGTCATAACCTTGTGAGTATCACTCATAAAGTATCAGACCATCAACTTCACCATGAAAGTATCACAATTGACTCAATAACATGACTCCCCACTCACTTCATGAGCTTCCCATGGGTGCACATCAGTACATAATAATAGCAGTTTGACTAGTGCAAATGACAGCAATTTCTCCAAAAACACCCAGAAACACCAAGATGGCCCATCCATTGATGCCATAAGTTCACTCATCTGTAAAACTTGTGCTTGCAACAAAATGAACTAACATTGTTGCACTTGTAGTGATGTGCACATGCTCTAGTACATTTGTAGTGACGCACACTTGGTGTATAGCACTTGTAGTAACGTGCATAGGATCTACCACACTTGTAGGGATGCACACTTGGTTTATAACACTTATAGTAACACATGCATAATCTACTACATTCGTAATATAACACACACAAGGGTAGATGCACAATCGAGTGTCTCCCTATTGCGACAAAAATAATGTTTTTTTTCCTGTGAACCCTTTATTCAAATGCATATGATGATAATATATCCTTAAATCTACTAATTGGGATTTAGATGTAGACTAAAGATTTCATTATGAAGAGAGTATGTCATTATTTATTGATAAAATACTCATTTGTTAGTAGTAATGGACTTTTGAAATAAAAAATATGGATTGGTCATTTAACTGGACCATCACAAAATGAAAAAAATAAAAATTGATTCAAATTCCAAATTTGTTTTTGAGACTCGATATATGATGTAATACAAGATGATAAATTCATATGCGAAACTTTTTCTTTGAAAACCTTAACTGTTTAATAGTTAGTGACTTTTGAATGGTTAAAATTTGACCATATTTTCATAAGTCCATATGAATTGAAATTTTTGCTTGTTTTTCAATTTCTTTCTCCCAAAAACATATGTTTTTGAAAGCTTTACATGAGTCATTATTCATTTAAACTTTGTGGGTTTTCCTTTTAAGACTTCCAAATTTAAAAATGACATTAGCTACATTAAATATAAATTTTCACATAGATTTGGGAAGGTTTGTAGGTGATTGAACATGTATTATTCAAAGATTAAAATAATAATATTTTAAAAAGTAACAACCATGTCCATTTGAATCATATTAAATAATCTTGTATTGATTTATAATAAGTGTAATTTTTGCCAATATTGAGACACTCGATCATGCATTCACCCACAAGTTTTACTATGCTTGTGGTGATACACATTTGTTTTGCTACACTTATGGCAACATGCACTTGTTCCATTGCACGATACATAATGCACTTCAACTCATAGAGCCGATTTTTTGATCCATATCCTGTGCATAACCACCTTTTTTTTATTGTTCTTTATTTGACACATCATCACCAAACTTGACACTATATTCTTGAGGTGTTAATTTGCTCACAAAAAAATAATTCTTTGTTAAATCAAGAATATAGATGACATCATTAATGTGGTTAAGATCATGTTCATTCCCATTGTCATCTTTATTTGATTTTTCCTTTTCTTGTTGCTTCTTGTGTTCAATTATTTCCCATGTAGATTTTTATTGGTGATGTCTTTTCAAATTTAAAAAACCAATATCTTATATGACAAAGGTGCATGGAGCTAATTGAAACAACATAATCGACATACCAAGCTTTTTGACTAGACATTAACAAAGTTAAAATAATAAATGTTTCATTTATATGGTTAATGGCACTATTTCCATGTTCATTTTTCTTTGAAATGTCAGTTTTTAAAAAAAGTTTCTAGGATTTTTCACCCCTTTTTATTTTTGAACATTCTTTTGTTCAGTGACCTTTCTTTTTGTAGTCACAAATGTTTTAAGATTTATCCCTCACATTTTTTTGAACCTAAATGCTTTTGATTCATATGGATTAAGGCTATGCCACCTTTATTGAAACTATCACCTTTCTCCCTCTTCATGAACTTTTCATTAAGTAGTCTTATAGTAATGACTTCCTAAATTATTTTGGTAGATTCATAGGACTCTAATGATGTGACCAATAACTAGTAACTATTAGGGAGACTCATAAGAAATATTAGTACTTTCACCTTAGGTGGCACTTTAGCTCCAATGGGATCAAGTTTTTCTACCATAACATTCAACTTGTTGACATGTTGTTCCATAGTTTCATTGGAGCTCATTGGGCTATTAAAAAATATGTTCATTAAAAAAAGACGATTTGTTACCGTCCCTCAAGATGCCTCTTGGCAAGGGCTTTGCACACACCCTTGGTTGTGGTTTTTTCACTACTAGAATTCCTAATTTTTTTGACTAGAAATTTTGATAAAAAAAGACCCATTTTGGATAGGCATAAAAAAAACCTCTTAGTCATTTTGGACAAGTTGTTTTGAATATGTCCATTGTGACTGGGCCATGTACTTTTTGACCAGGCCTAGGTTAGCATTTTTAACTAATCATTTTGAGTAGTACTTTTGACTAGTCAATATAATAGTCAAATGATTTTTTGATTGATCAAACACCGTTTTGACTAGGCAAATGCCATGTGGCATTTAAATAGTGGCCACCCAAGTTAAACCACGTGGCATTTAAACATTGGCCACTAGGTTATGTCACGTGGATAGAACTTAAACGACCTAGGTTAAGCCTAAATTTAGATACCTACTCTTAAGGTTTCTATGTTTAAGAACCTAAAACCTAAACTCTTAGGTCTAAGAGCCTAGAACTAGCAACTAGGTATAAAAGCTTAATGTAGGCTAGGGCAACTTAAACTATGACCTTTATTAAGTTTAAATGTACACCACCTAAATTAAACCTACACCTAAATGACTTAGGTAGGAAGATCCTATTTCATTTTGAATTTGGCCTTTAAGACTAAGCCTTTTCAATTAGCTCATCTCAAGTGGCCTTCCTTTTAAAAATATTTTTTTGTGTCTTAGATGCTTATGCTGCATCTATTTATATTGTTCATCATTTGGAAATGATGACAAATAATATGGAACAAACTTTTGGGAGGGAAAAACATTTTCATGTCCACATAACATTAGAGACTTTTGGTTCACACAACATTATTCTTAAATAATTATGTAAGATACATAAATTAAGTAAATAAATAAACAAAGAGGTAGGTAAGTATGTATGTTAATTAAGTTAAAATAAAAATTAGTAATAATTAATGTCTATTTATTTAGTTATAATTAATAATTACAACCATATTATAAATCCTTGAATTATATAAAATATCAAGATAGTTACAACATACTATGTTGTTGATTGATAATTACAACCAACTCATAACCAATCCTTACAAAATTGACCTAATTCAATATATATTATCAAAAATGCATTTGTAGTAGTTAATATTTAACTATTTAATTACACATTCATTAGTGTATTTTAGGTAAATAACTAGTTAACCAACTAGTAATTTATCATAAGTATATAAATGGTTTACTTTAGCCTACATAATTAGGTTACCTATAGGTTAAAATATAGGTAAATAGGTGGAGTATAGGTGGGTATGTATAAATAAATACACCTACATATAAATTAATTCTTTTAAAACTATTTAGTCACATACTTACATTACATAAGTTAAATAAGTGGTTAATTTAACCTAGGAAAAATTAATTATGGAAAAACTAATGATTCGTAAAATAATAATGTTTAAACCAACCAAAAATTTAAAATAATTATGGAAAAATAACCATTATTAAACTAATTATGGTTCAATTAATCATATCTAAATAAATATTAGGATTTTTCAACCAATTTTTGGATGTTTATAAGCTTAATCACACCAAGGTTATGACTATATTGCAATTCACCTATGATGAAACATATAAACATGTGCATGTAATATGATGACACATGTCCAATGCATAGTCCTAGACACATGTTCATATCTATTATGTAAATTAAAAAAGGGTAGGTAGGTAGCCCAACTAACATGCAACCTAGGTTTAACCTTAGCTAGGTAACCTAATTAGCAACCTAGGACAAGCTTGGTCACATAGATAGGTTGCAAGATTAAAGACTTGAACCCCTCACCTCCACATTTGGAGACCAAGTCCTTATATCATATTTTGTGTCATTTTATGATTATGATCATTTTTACTTATTTACTTAGATAACTTATCATAGCTATCATACTTAACTTACTTAGTTTATTTAACAAACTATCCTACCTACTTAACTACCTACTTTATCAACTTTCTTAGTTTTGGAAATCTAGGGTAGCTAGGGTGTGGTTTTCCACCACATTAACAAATCAATTGAAACCACTTCTTTATTTTTTGTATTTAACATTTTAGGGGAAAAAAAAACCGCAAATGGAGTTATTTCTATACAATGTTATTTTTGATACATTGAAAATCATTGTTTTTAATGACAAAAAATGTTCATAAACAATAACATACAATCATTAAAAGAAAAACTGTCATTTGTAACCAAAATGTTTCAATTGTGAACAACAATGTTTATTTTAGTGAATTGACATGTTATGAAATGCTTGAAACTTGTTTTCATTGGTACATTATTTCACTAAATTTTAATCTTTAACAACCATAGTAGTAATGAAATTGAATCATTTTGAAGTCTCTGTATATATCATTTGTCAATTATATGATCCCCAATGCTCAATTTAGATTTCCATAGTTTTTATTTATTTATGAATTATGCATGAACCTACATCATATAGAAATTCAAGTTAATAACTTCAAAATATTTGTCCCTAAGTTTATAATTCCAATATTTAAATATGTGTGTCCCATTTAAACCACATTTACACTACAAAATATCTCACTATATTACACCCATTTTGGTCCATTCAACCTTGCAATAGCCCGTTTGGTCCACCTAATTTATGTAGCCTATGGGTGCAAGCAATGTTAAGTAGCTGGCTCACTGTTCCTTGTCAAAAAAATTACATGTAGCCATGAAAAAGTTTTAATGTATTGAAAGTAGAAATTGTTTTTGGTACAATAATTAACATGATGATAGTTTTTCATTTTATATTTAAAATGTTTAAAAATACCATCTTGAAAGTAGAATTAAATAGAGTTTTTTTAAAAAATTCTACTTGCACAAAATGTCCGATCTTACCAAAATGGGCTACATGTAGATGAAATATTGATTTTTAAAATTTTTCAATTTCATGAAAACCTAAAAAATATTTATGTATTATCAAATTGTGAATGATATAATCATAATATTATCAAATTTTAATATGAAATAGGTTTGAACACCATTTTGACCCAGTTATTTTCAAACTTACTTTCAACTTACTTTTATGATACTAAAGTTGTTCAAACTTTGTATCCAACTTCCCATAAACTAAATTTAAGGCCCTATGGTTTTATATTTCTACTTCAAAATATTTTGAATCAACTTTATTGTGTCCATATAAAAAACTACTCCATTTTTTAATTGGATTTTGGATGGACAATTTTTTTTTGTCTACTTTATTTTGCTGACACCCTTATGTACCTACCTTTAGCATATCTACTTACTTACCAAGTGTATCTACCTACACCTAAAGCTACCCACTTAATGTAGTTATTTTCATAATCTATTATGTTAGTTAACTAACTATCTTCTTAACCTACATAGCCCATTTACATACCTATTTATTTAACATGCATACATGGTTTAGTTATCATACATACCTTAGCCTGCCTAACCTAGTTACCCACCTAGTAATTATATTAATTGCAACTATAACTTGATAAATTATTCAACCTTTAGGTATCCATTCATGATCCTTTGTTATTTTGCATTGTGTATCATGATCCATAGGCCTTCAAAATCATAAACAATTATAATCCTTTGTGTGTTAGTTTGGATTGGGCATGATGGGTATAGTCACAATCCAATGAGCCACAAAGGGTGTTAGTAAACCCAAAAAAAGTCAAAATTGGATAAATATTTATGTTTTGCAATTTAAAACCATGCCAATCATGTCTAGTTGTTTTTTCATTCATATGAATGTCAAAGAATTCAAACAAAAAATTCATTTGATAAAACTTTAAATTTAAGTTTTGATTTAGGACCTTTAAAAGTGAACACCTATGGCATTAAATATGAATCAATTTTACAAAGCACAATCAAAAGGACTCATATAATAAAACACATTTGATGGGAAAAATTTGAAGAGGATAAAGACCTATTAGCCACATTGAAAAAACATTCATACTTTAAAATATGTAAAATTCAAAAACTTTAAAAATTCAAAAAAATTCCAAAATTGATCTAGAATTTTAGAATTTTGAGTCCTTTATCACATATAAATGAAGTATAATCTACATGGGTCCAAACATGTTATTAGGAACCACATGTGCCCCCTTAGACCATTGTTTTTTTTGAAAAATATTTGAAGAATATTTTTAATACATCTTTTAAAAAAACATTAAAATTAAATTTTTTAATAATATTATGTTAAGGTGTATGTTGAAAAAATCCCAAAATATGTCATAAAAGAATTCTCAAATTGTGTTTCTAGTGTCAAAACTATTTTTAAGCAATGGCTACAAAGCTTTAAAAGTCCTTATACATATTTTTCACTCATTAACTTGATTCAAATTTTTTATAATATGTACATAATGTATTAAAAATAAAAAATGATTCTATTTTTTATTATTATTATTATTATTATTACAATCCAAAGTTCAAAAAATAAAGCAATTGTTATGACTGCTATGGTACATGTTAGTATGACTGCACCCACATGATATGTTAAGAAAAGTTGTAGCTTATTATAAAAATAAAAATAAAAATGTATAAAATGAACTTTTGGTTATGATTTGGAATTGTTTTCATTTTTATAAATAGAACATTGAATTTACAAGGAATCAAAACACTTTTAAAAATTTCACATTTATTCAAAAATGATAAACAAAAAAACATGATATGTACTGGGACAATTGTTGGTATTTATCATAACAAATTGCAAAAAAATTGTTCCAAAATTCATTCATATGAAAAAGTTTTTTTGGGAAAAAGACATGTAGTCTTTTTTTAAAGTAATCATATTGGTTCATTGTATCTTGTTTGCACCCACGTACATTTTACTATGATTTAAAATAGGATGGCAATGGTGAAATTTTAGTTTAACTAATATAGTCTTCCACTTCCTTGTTGGACATGGCTTCCTAATTTTGCAACACATTGGATGCGATGCATTATGAAAAAAAATAATGTGAAAATGTGAAAATGACAATCTTTCATGTAAAGACATAATAGTTGTTTATGAAGACTTCAAAGAATGTGGCATCCGGCCACATTTGTGGCTACATAATGTTGTAGGTAAGGTGATTAAACCTATTGCTTCATTTGTGTTTTAACATATGAAGAAAAGGAAAGGTTTACACAAATTTTTTGGCAATTTGGAAACACCATCTCACTATGTGTCTTCACTTAGAAAGATATTGCAAAAGGATGAAAAAATGAAGGGGATGAAGTCACATGATTATCACATCATGATGTAAGAAGTCTTGTCTTTATGCATGTGACACCTTATGGCAAAGGTTGTACTAGGATGGCCATTATTTGATTATCATGAGTTTTCAAAAAGTTGAGTACAAAAATTGTGGACCCAGTGACAATGGGGGACCTTAAACATGATGTGGCTTTAACATTTGAATTGTTGGAATGATAATTCTCTCCTTTATATTTTGATGTAATGACACATCTTTTGGTTCATTTAGTGGAGCAATTGGAATTGTGTGGTCTAGTGCACACTTGATGGATGTACATTATTCAACATTATTTCAAAGCCTTGAAAGGATTTTTAAGAAATAAAGGCAAGCCAAAAGGAAGCATGGTAAAAGGCTATGCATTAGAAGAAGGTCTAGGGTTTTGTACATAATATTTATAGGATTTTGTAACCATTCAACAAAGAGTGTGGGATGAAAAAGAAGATGTTTCTATGAACGATGAAGTTATTGAAAGAAATGGTTGTGCACCAATCATGAGTGCAAACCTATAAGAGATGGCACCTTCATTTATGTTACAAAACGTGGAGTTAATGCCCACATGGCACATGTAACTTTTTACATACTCATGTTTCCTTTATGATCATATTTAATTTATATGTTGATACTATCCTTGATAAAACAAAAGAATCATAATTTTTTTTAAAAATGACTTCCAATGATTGAATGTAGATTGACATGTTGGCATGGAATTATTTATAGGGACTAGTACCCTAAAAGTTGGCAATGCAAATTGTGGCAGGAAAACTATGCCATAACAAAATAAAAGTACAATAATGAAATCAAGAGAGGAATGTTTTCTTATCTACTTTAGAGGTCGATTCTAGGCAAGGGTTGTTGTGTTCTTGGATCATTTTAAAGAATTGCTTCCATTTCCAATGTGAAAAGAAGTTCAATGTCAAAAAAGCAGAGGCAACTGAAAAAAAAAATGTGGTGCATATGTCCAGGCCATTGATATTTGAAGCTAGATTTTATCATATGATATGGGCATTTGGAAATTATATTCATGTCTCAAATGTTGAAGAACATTTACAAAATGTAACAATGGTGTAACAAGTTACAACCACATTTAAATAGGAATGTGTGTCAAGACTAAATGATCAATGACCAAATTTTCCAA
>Ga0116227_10010476_pt1 | contig 16171 bp, 8 predicted proteins | sample S1TSphgellanicum_FD_89693 | JGI IMG/M metagenome (GOLD analysis project Ga0116227, IMG submission 89693) | Host-associated microbial communities from peat moss isolated from Minnesota, USA - S1T2_Fb - Sphagnum magellanicum MG | ecosystem: Host-associated > Plants > Peat moss > Unclassified...
AAAAAAAATATTTGACTTATAATAATTTTTACAACAATAAATTTTATTATACAATAAATAATGTAATTAGTTGAATAATAATTCTTCAAAATTTTGTGTAAGAATTTATTTTCTAATAACAATTGTTAATTCATGATATATAATTTTAAAATAAGTATTTAAAATATTTAATTAAATATTTTAAATTATAGTCATTAAATTAATTTCATATTAATTATATTATATAAAGTTGGATCAGATTCTGAAAAGTAATTAAATATTTTTAAATATTTTATTATTTATGAGTTATGTATTAATAACTTGTGCGTAACTAGATAGCTAGTTTGTCAAATATGAAGAATGTATTACTTATTTAAGTAATTGATAATGAATATTGAACATTTGTAATGTATAGTTTATAATTTAAATATATGTAAATTTCATCATTATGAATTAAATGATTATTTAATTATCTAGCACTTGAATTGTTTAAAAATCTAAAAACCCTATAAGTAAGGGATGAAATTTTTTTTGGAATTACAACTTAGTTTGTAAGGAAGTTGCACATTCAAAACTTATCCCACATTGTTTATTCTCCATTCCTATTTTGAACACTATATAAACAAAGGGGTGTGCCTATGCAATTTCACATTAAGAAGTTTGTGCACATGGGATGAGCTAATCAAAAGGTTCAACCCAAAACAAAAAAATAAATAATGCACAATTTTAAAGTACATACCTCCCCAACCTACTTATCTATTTAGCTAGATAAGTACCTAGTTTGACCTATCCATCTAGGTCAACCTATGTACCTACCTGCTTAAGTACCTACGTATATGAGTAGGTATTTAGCCTAGGAAGGTAAAACCTACCTATTTATTTTTTTACCTAAGTAGGTAGATAGGTAGGTAAGGATTGTAGGCACCTATTTATGTACCTACCAACCTAATATTAATATTTTTATTAAATTAATTTTTAAATGCCACGTGGCATATTTACATTGGGCCATGTGTCATAATATAAGATCATCCAAGTCTTTGAATTGAACGTCTTAAATTATTTCAAAATAATAATAATAATAATAATCATATATTAAGACACATGATAGCACATGATTTGCCTTCAATTATGACCAAAATAGTTACATATTAGTCGCATGTGACAATACGTATACAATGGAGTCAAAGGATGAAATGTATTTGTTGACTTTTTCTTTCATATAATATTCTTTGTCATTTACGACTAGTTTATCACATGCAACTTGTCTTAGGCGACTAAAAGGATTTTAGTTGCAAAATGTCTCTTGCGACTAAAATTTAGTTACAAAGAGTAGTCGAAAATACATGTTTTTCTTTTAGTGCTCCTTATTGTCAACATTATGCTCCTTCTTCTTAACATTCTTACTAGAATTACCTTTGGTGGGGAAAGCCTGAGTGGAAGGTTGAGGTGCCTTGGCTTTTGGTTGAGGGGCAACGGAAGATAGTAGCAAATTTTGTCGTGGTAATCAAAATTACTTCCGTTCTAAGAACTTGGCAAAACAAATAGCTTCCTAATGTCCTTCTTTCCCACAATAATCACAAAAGAGATCCTCATAAGGAATGTTACACTCACTAATTTTATGGGCAAGATTGCCACAGTAGTTATGAGAAGGTAGGATGGGTGCAGTCGAATGCATCGCTTTAGCCTTTTAAAAATAATGTGATGATATGGTTAGTGCAACTAGTGGAGGTTGAGGCCTTGAACATGGTGGAAGCTTCATAGTATTGGCGTCATAGTGTGCATGAGCTAGTTCTAGCTTTTCAGACATGTTGTACACATCCCACAAAGTTACGAGTTTCCAAATTCTGCAAAAACTCGTTGCAAAACTTGCCCATGAAATGTCGGAATACTTTCCAACGAACAAAGATACCAATGGGCAACTTCTAGGTTTGTGATGTTCTAGGTATCCTCTTTAAGCTTGAAAAGCCTCCCATATAACATCTTGAGGGTTTCATCCTTCTACCGAGAAAAGGTGGCGAATTGCATAATTTTTTCAAAATTCTTAACCGAAAATTCTAGTTCAAAAACTACAAAGAATTCCCCCATTTGATCAACAAAAGTTGATGCATTGATGGTGGGAAGAATGTTGCGATAACAACAATAAGTTGTTGAGGAGAAAGGTTTACTAAAGTAGGTACCAAATCTAGATTATTGGGCACAACCCATGATGTGTAATGGCAACTTGCAATGTAGCTTGAGAAGCGGTGGTAATGGATGTGGCATAAACTAGATTGGGGATTTGGGTGACGTCCAAAATTTTCAAAAAATGTTGCTCATAGACATCCAATGTTTCATAGTGCACATAACGGGCCAATTGTTTGAATGCGAACGCCTCAGTGTAATTAGTGCCATACTTGAATTCCAATTCACAAACCATAATTGAAAAAGTTGCCCTGAACTCCTTCAAAGAAATGGTACATGGCCTTCCATTAAGTTTCTCAATTCTCCTAGAGGAATTGCTAACCTCCATGGTGTATATGGGTGTAAAGGTAACAACTTGCAGCAGAATATACGGTGATGGTGTGAAAGTTGGTGCGGCAATAGGCGTACCCACTAATTAACCCTTCCAAATGGACTTTGATGTACCGTTTATGTAATGTAACATGAACCTGAATTCCTGGTAGGAGTTGTACTAGATGATGATGGCACTGTAGATGTTTGATGGTATCATTGTGAAAATCGTGAATTTAAAGAAATCGGTTCAAATGATTATGTGTTATTTCATAACTGATACATTGGCTCTAGCTCAACGATAGTGCTATCATCATTCGAAGACATAGTGTTGTCCCATGCCCCAAAATTTTATAACAATACAGAGCACTAGCTACAAAGCTCTAACACAACATATGGTTTGAAAAATACAATGCGTCGACGGGGATGAATGGCGACGGACGGACATCGGTGGATGGAACTACGACGGACATCGGGCAGGATGACGATGAAACAGGAATGGAACAAGAACGAAACAAAAATGGAACAAACGAATAGATGGCAACTACGTCGACGATGGCACTATAAAGCAATCCACATCCATAAGCTCTACATTGATGGTGTGCAGAAGAAAAAAGAAAAAAAATTATTTTTTCTACTTCATGTTTTTTCTTTTAATTCTCTTCTTCTTCATTTTCCAGAACTACAACACATGCTATTCACTACATGAATACAAGTTCAAAAACACACATGAATGCACAACCTAGATGCTAACTTCAAAACCCATGTACAAGGAAAACAAATGTATATGGGGTTGCATCACATGGTGTAGATCTTGTACTGTAATCAAACCTTGTGTGTGTGTGTGTGTGTGTGCATGCTCCCAAGACCTAGAGGTGGTAATAAAACAAGCTTTGGAGCTATTCGTTCCTTCTTCCCTCCGAAGTTCTGGAACTCAGAACTTCACAGCTTGTAGCTTGTTTCCAGTGTCCCAATTCCCTCGTTTGCGCTACTGCTAGTTATGGTTGTTATTCTTATTGTAGTTGCACTACAAAAGTAGAAAAAGAAAAAAAAGTGGCAACAATTCAAGAACACAAGAAACCAACAAGCAAAAGAAACCCAAGAAATTCAAAGCCAAGAAAAATCTACCACTTTCAACATTAAGTGACAAAGAGCAATTTTTCTATAATTAAATTGAAAGAAGAAAAAAAAAATGTAGTGTATGTAAACAGTGGTTATGTAATAACCACCGTGAGCATCTAGAAATCCAATTTGGCTATTGAGGAAACTTTCCTTGACAAAGGAATTCTAGAAAAATTAACAAGAGAAGGGAAGAGCTTAGCCTTTTATATAGCCATCAATAAAGTTGAAACCTTGAACAAGCCATAACCCTAAAACACCTAATAGCGTACAATAATCGAAAAATGTACATTAACCTTAAGAGCATACATTGACCCTAAAAGGCATAATTGGCATGCCCGTAACTGGCGATCATGTATGAGGCCATGCATACAAGCATGACAAAAATCCTCTTTTGCGTCCTTTGGATTTTGGCTTATAAATGGAAATAAATGACACCTAATGCCATCATAACTTAATGTTCTAAGAAGCACTGTTTAAGCTCATAATAGGACCCTAAGTTTGCCCCCTCACATTATTGTTTCACTTTGTCCACAACTAACTTGAAAAATTATTTCACGATAGGCTAAAACTTTCTAACACCAAATAGGTCATGTTAGTATATAGGGTACTTATGTCTAGCAAATGATAATGCCAAATACACAACATCCTCTCCATTGAAATCAGAAAACCAATTCATGGGAAGGGCATCATTAATTAGGGCTTCAATGGCATTGAAATCATCAAATGTTGGATCATCAAATCTAGTGTAAGGATCACAATATAACCTATAAAGCTCATGTTGTGCTAACTTGACACTCTTCACAAAGTCACACAAAAACATCTCCACCTTGTGCAATTTTGATCAACATATGCACACATTCAAGCAATGGTAGAATACAAGGCAACCCCAAAATGAGTTCAACATCACACATCGCATGCAAATTCCTCAAAGCATGATCACTCTTGGAACTTTCAACATGCATCTTGATAATGAGAGGACAATATTTAACATATACCCATTTTGCTAAAAAAAGCATGGAAACCCACTAGGTTTTGACATTTTGCAAAAGTCTGTTGCCTTTGGTGTTGATCAAATATGCTAGCTCTTGAAATTCAAGGAACTTCTTCGATTTGTGAACAAAAAATGTATATAAGTTTTGTAATACAACCTCCAACCGATGCACAAGTTCCATGTCAAACAAAGGGATCATCGCTAGATTGGTCTTATGAACAAAACAATGATCCCCATTTTAAAATAGGGTAACATTTTCTTTGAATTCATTATTACAATTCATGGTTTTTTCAACTAGATTTTCTAATCAAAAAATATCCAAAAATGACAAGCGTAAAGAAAACCACCTTGTCAATATGGACAAATCATTTTGTACATGTCCATTGGGCAATCAAATTGGACCTTGTCATTTTCATTAGTGGACTGACAAAATGATTAAATATTTGATTGTGGATAATGGACCATTTGATTGGGTCAATTTTATACTTAAATTAAAATCATTTTTGAATTATTATTTTAAAAATTAAATGATATGTAGGTAGGTAGAAAATAGGTTTAGGTAGGTCAAAAAAAGGCACTTAAGTAAGTAGGCGTTAGCCTAACCTAACCTACCTAACCTACCTATCTAACCTAACCTAACTTAATTTAACCTACCTACTTAAGCCTTCAACATGCACATAGGTTGTAAATATAAGGAATTGAACCCCAAACATTCCCAATGATAAACCAAATCCTTACTAATGGACTACACCATCAAAGGTGTTCAATTTTTATCAAGATTTTTATTTCACATGTTCATTTCACATCATTAAACATAATAACTAAACCTAGGTGACAACTAGTGACTAACTTAGTGATTTATAATAATGGCTAAACTTAATGGTTAAATTCAACAACTTAAAGTAATAGTTAAACCTAATGGCTAAATTTAATGATTTAAAGTAATGGCTAAGCCTAATGATTAAACTCAATGACTTAATTAAACTATTGGCTAAATTTAATGGCTAAATTCAGTGACTTAAAATAATGGCTAAACCCAGTGCTTAAATTCAGGGATTTAAACTATTAACTAAATCTAGTGACTAAAATAATGATTAAATTTAATGGCTAAATTCAATGACTTAAAATAATGGCTAAACCTAGTGATTAAACTCAACAACTTAAACTAATGGCTAAACCTAATGGTTAAACTCACCAACTTAAATTAATGGTTAAACTCAACGACTTAAACTAATGGTTAAACTCACAAGCTAAAATTAATGGCTAAACTCATGAACTAAAATTAATGGCTAAATTCATCGATTCAAACTAATGGTTAAACTCATCAACTCAAATTACTAGTTAAACATAGTGGTTAAACTCAGTGATTTAAAATATTAGTTAAAGTCGATGTTTTAAATTATTGGTTAAACATAATGGTTAAACTCAATGGTTAAACCTAGTGGTTAAATTTAATATATAAACTTAGTGACTAAAATTATTTATTAAATCTAATGATTAAACTAAATGACTTAAAATGATGGCTAAACTCAATGGCTAAACTTAGTGGCTTAAAGTAATGGTTAAACCTAATTATTAAATTTAGTGATTTAAAGTAATGGCTAAACCTGGTGGTTAAACTCATTGATTTAAAATAATGGTTAAACTTAATGGTTAAACTTATTGACTAAATTTAGTGACTTAAAGTAATGGCTAAACTTAATAACTTAAAATAATGGCTAAACATAATGGTTAAATTTAATGATTTAAAATAATGGCTAAACTTAGTGACTTAAAATAATTGTTAAATTTAGTGATTTAAAATAATGGCTAAATTTAATGACTTAAAATAATGGATAAACCTAGTTGCTAAACTTGAAATTTGAAATATAAACCCTCAACCTAACTAGCAAATTAATTATAAAAATTTGACTAATAAACCAAATGTAAAAAAATTAACCCAAAAAAAATCATTCATGTGATATATTTCAAATGAAATTTATATTTATTTTAAAAATTAATATGTGAATCATATTTGAAATTCTTTAAGTGATGGAAGATAAACATGACATTTTAATTTTATAAAATTAGTGGTTAGGGATTTAACAAATCAAGTTCAGGGTGGACATGTTCAAATATTTAACAAATCAAAATTTGAAGTCTAAAAGGAATTGATTAATATCAATGATTAAAATTTTAATATGAGTGTATTTTGGATATTATAATGAAATAGGTACCTGAATTTTAATATGAATGCATTTTGCATATTAGAATGAAATAACTTATTATTGAAGTTGCATTTCCAAATGGATGTAAAAAAATTGACTAACATATAAAATGTTAGAAACCTGACCAACAAATTAATTGTCATAAATCTAACCATCAAATCAAATGTCAAAAAATTGATCAACAAAGATAATTTGCATGATATATTTCAAATAAAATTTATATTTGTTTTTAAAATTGATATATGAGTCATATTTGAAATTCTTAAGGTGATGGAAGATAAACTGAACACTTTAAATTTGTAATATTAATGGCTAAGGATTTAACAAGTCAAGTTGAATGAGGACATATTCAAATATCTAACAAGCAAATAACTAATATGAAAGTAAAATTAGATGATTGCAAAGATTTTATTGAAAGTGGACAATACAACAAACACATCACATACAAGTTAAAACAAACATACAATAGGTGCAAAGGAAGCCCATACACTCAAAGTTCAAATTTTGAAAAAAATAATGCTAAAATTAACCAATTGTTTTCTCCTACTACATATTTTTAAAATGCAATTTTGGTCTTACTTGGGTCCTTAGTAAACGAAATCCCTTCCAAACAAATGGTAGAAAACTCTAAATCATCTTTATGAAATTTCCATGTTCAACAAATGTGCACCTTCTTTTTCAAACTTGGTTTTTGGATCACTTTTTAAATTTAGATTTTCTCCTTAAATAATATTATAACCAATTACATCTTTTGTGGGATTCAAAGACAAGTACCCTTTAGCTTTGACATTCCTAAATTTATGAAAATAATTTGCACAATTTGCCTTGTAATCATGCAAGGTGAATGTTGATAATATTGTAACAACTTCAATCAAAAATCCTTTCAAAAAGCAATTTTGAACATTGCTATTCGATTAAGTGATTATATAATGAATGGAAAGTTTTTGTGACACTTTTCAAATTCCTTTACAAGTATTGTAGAAATAGTCGAAGGAGTTAGGTAGTAATTTTAAATTTGAAAAATCATAAGCTTTGCAAATTGTTTCAAAAGGTGCCACACTTGGAGAAGTGAAATCAAACACGCCAAAAATCTGTTCAAATATCACATTGAAATGTCAATATTAAAATGAATCTTCCAACATCCAAATTTTAATGCAAAACTAACACATATAATGCATTGGGTTTAAACACAAATTGTTAAATGAGAAAACAATTGAAAAAAGAAATTGTGTTAAATCACCTTCAAATTTGTCCAGAAAATTGTACCCATAGTTAAAGCCTTGTGAATGTCCTCCAAGTGTTCTTGAGCTTCTTTGTCTGGTACTGGAGAGATTATGATAGAACTCAAGGTTGCAATCAACTTCACCTCACCAAAAATAGTTGATGACACATTCTCCAAAAGAATAGTGGCAATTGCACCTATTGAAAACAAGTTTATTAGCTCCTTGTAAAAAGAAGATTTTTTTTTTTCCAAAGGGAAAAAGTTATGATGTCTTCAAGTTTGGTTCCATCAGCAACAATAAGTTCATAATTCTGGTTCACAAGACCATCAACTTGAATAACAACATGTTGCACTTTACAAATTACAAATTCTATAATTAAATCACAATGCATGAACATAATCTAAATAGGGAAGGTAGCAATTTTCAAGATCTCAGTACTTAACAAGCTAATCTTGATGACATGTGGATTGTCACCATGCTCATATTTTGACTTTGCACCACAACTGAAGTTAATGATCTTGATGTATTTCCCTACATGAATCTTGTTAAAATGATGTGATGCAAAAGACTCTGAAATCACCAAAGTTACGGTTTGAAAATTGTCATGATCAACCAAATCTGCTTTAAGGCATTTATATGTAGATTGGCCAATATCCCAACTTCCATAGCGGTTCATGACTTTTCCTTCAAAACAAGCTCCTTGCATTTTTACTACAACATCATCGATATTCAAAACAACAAGCTTGTTTTTTATCCCCTTTGACTTTTTGTGTAAGGCTAGAAGAAATACTTGCCTCATTGGAAACTTTTTTTGTAACATTCCCATTGGCAACCATGATAAGAAACAAAAAAACTTTTAAAAACTTTAAATGAAAATGGAACCTGTTGAATAATCTTTTCACAAAAAAAACATTATCTTCCTTGCACAGAAATCACTTTTATATTAGTGTTGTTAACCATGGCTATGACTATCCAATTTCTAAAATTAGTTCAAGTTCCAAAGTAAATGTAATAATTAGGTAGTTAAAAATTGTTAAGAAACTGAAAAGCCATAAATCACAGCCTACTAAATAAAATGGATGATAAAACAAAACTTGAATGATATTATAGCCTTATGGATGGGGATTTGATTGCATTTTATAGCTTGGATAGTTTCCACACCTCTGCCACCTTTGTTGATAAATTCCCAAGTGGAATTTGGATCATACATCTTGGAACTAAAAACCATCCAACCTTAGCCTACTCTTTTGCCCTTCTTCAATAACATTCCCATATTCATCCATAGCCTACACATTTTCAAAAACACTAAAGCAGTAAATTAGAAAAAAATTGGTATTCATTTGAGTCACATAAAACTTGGAAGACAACTTTATGACTCTTTTAATCCCAAAGAGTTGGTCTATGCAACTATCAAAAAACAAGACCTACTACACAACTACCTTAAGCCCCCATCAGATTCACGAAAGGTACTCACTTGTTCATAGGATTAGGGTTTTTTTCCCCTTGTTGAAAACAATATACATGTTGTGATAATCTTATGAGTCCAATGGGAATGAATGAATCAACAAAAGAGGAAAAAAACCTAAAACCCATTTGTCCAACCATCCAATTATGTGAACAAAAATTGATAGAAAGTACTCCAAAAGCTAACCACCCATTCATTTAATCATTCAAGTACAATGAACAAAATTGACAAAAAACACTTCACCTAGCCTTAACAATTTTAACAATTGACCCCCATGAGATATATGGCAATCAACAAGGTGTGCACACAAGCACTAGGTGCATACAAGATTTGTACAACCATGCATGCAAATCTTCTGATCATGCAATACTTGTATCAAAAGATTAGCGGTCAAGGTCAAAAGCTCTTCATGTGGCATATTCTTTGGAGGGTCAAGATCCATAAAAAGTTGAATACTCCTCAAATAAAGGTGCATAATTTCTATAGCTTGTGGCACAACATTTGCATGAACCCCCAAAACCTTGCAAACTTGTTATCAAGGTTGCTTGCCATGGCACCTATTTATGTGTCAACAAGCACATTATCTCCCTACTTGAGAGGATAAAATAGATTAAAGATGAACCCAAAGAAGTAAATGAACGAGAGGAAAAGTACCAGAATCTATGACAAGTGCTTAAACATCCAGCAAATATTCCACTTGAAAAACGTCAACTTCATTTCCTTTATAACCCCAAAGGTCAAATCGCATGGAGTAGAACAAAGATGATAAACCGGATTTTGTTCAAAAAATATGTAGAATGATTAATATAATTTGTGGCAATCTATAAATGAACACAAGAACATCAATTTAGGTGTAGCATTGCTCTTACATCTTAATAAATAAACTAGGAAATCAAGTTTGTTTAACAAAAGTTTTGCCCACTTAACTTTGGTGAGCATGTACCTCCTACATCTATGAATTGATTGTGAATGTCTCCATTACCACTATTTGCCCCAATCATAGAACTTGTTACCTTTTCAAAATTAAAAGCCGAGCAAAATCCACCCAAATAATGAAAGAACAAAATTGTACCTTTACATATTCCACATTTTCTCTAGCAATAATTTCCTTTCACCACTTGGTAACCTCCTTATAAGATTCTTTGATTTCCTTGGTTTTGGCTTGGTCATATTTGCTTCCAATCTTGAGATCATCCTTGGATGCATTCTGGAACTTCTTGCCTTCACATTCAGTCAAGTTTTGGGTCAAGTACTCATCAATTGGATCTATCAAAAAAAGGATCTAAACCCCCTTTAGCCAACCCCCAACGACAATAAAATACTTCATTATAATCAGTCACACCAAGAATTTGTTCACAACTGATGAGGAGACAAATCTACATACTTGCAATGCATATGTTGTGTGCAAATGAAACAAACATACATTTCTACTCAAGTTTAATTGCCAAATTTGCTTGAAGGTTGAACAAAGTGGAAAGTGTTTTGGAGTAGGTCAAGATGTTTTTGGTCATCAAAACTACACTAGATTTTTCCCTAGAATTGTAAGGACCATTTACAAATCAAAACACCACCTTGCAAACAATTTTGAATACCACTTTCCTTACCATGGGAAAAAAAAACATTTCCAAGATTGGACATACCACACAAATCCAAGAGGTTTAACAACGAATTCAAATCTCTTGTGTGTTACCAACAAGTATAATTAATAGTACAATTGTTAAAATAATGAAGAAATGTACTATCCGTATGGATGAAATGCAGTTGTAAACAAGGCTAAGGAGGCATTGGGTAATTAAGCTTTCCCTATAACTACAATCAACTTGATATAATAAATAATTGTTTGTGACATAAAATGTGACACATACATCACCATCATGAACATAAATGAAAAGTACGATGGATATCTCTACTATTATTGCTTATGTTCAAATGCCACCTTGTAATAACATCTAAAACCTCAAAGAAAATAAGAAGGCAAAGATATAATTGTACCCCATGTCAAAAGACCAAGGTAGGTAGGACCTTCATCCACAGAAGTGTAGATGTAATAGCTCCTTTTTGACATCCAATATTGGCTCAAATCCCAATATATAATTTGTAGCATACATCCCTTCCAGATTACTTTGAAGAAGCAAATTCTGTCCACTAGCTTGAATTAAATATTTAGAGGTTCTAATTGAAAATCTATTCCTTTTTTTGCAACCCAAGCTTCAACTGATCTTGCAAATGAGTAAACTAGTAGTTAGACACCTTTCAACAATCTAGACCATTGTGCATATGGGGAAATCATGTTCTGTAACATTATCATCCTAACATCATTTACGTTGTCCATAGGTTTTCCTTAGTTGCATTGAGAGGACTAATGTGTGAATAGTTGTTGCTGAACTCACATTGGAAAAAAATGTTCATAATCTTCTAGCTAGTAATGTCCTATTAGTTTTTGGAAACTTACCTTACCTTACCTCCAACTTTAGAAGCAAGGACATCAAAAGAGAAATTGCAACTAGAAAGCCTTTAAAAACAATGTACTACTACAACACGAAAAACAAAAGCAAATATGAAAAAGATGTAGGATATTACTTTGAGGGTGCATTAAAACTTACTTTTTTTGTGGATCCCTGCAATCGCCATGAGGCATCACTGGAGATATGGAGCAAGTAGTAGAAATAGTGCACATCCCAAACATACCTGTGATAAGAAATGCATTCACCTACCAAGCACAATAAGAACTTAAAAAAAACAAAACCATACAAGAAAATGAAAATTTTCTTCTCAAAAAAACATATTTGCAAGACTATGGAAATAACTCAACAAACAAACAACACAATTAATGATATCAAAATACTATGACAAGATTTTGCTAACAATTTCTTCTTACTGCCTTTTTTTACTACCTTCTACCCTAGATGAAGTGGATAATTTTTCCTTCCATTCATCATGTTTATATATAGATTTTAAGCACATGGCAAGTATCTTTTGATAGATCAATTGAAAACTTTGTTAATTGACCAAAAATTCACCCTATTATGTGGCCAAGAAAAGAGAAATCGAAGACAATTAACATCTACAAATAGGTGTATTGGGGAGCTCAAGTGGCAATCTGCATGGCAAGTTTAAAGTTTTGATTTCATTCACATTATACAAGACAACATTAAAAGAAAAACACTTATTTTTTACTAGTCTCTATAATTAAATTTTAGTCACAAATGACATTTGCAACTAGAATGCCATTAGTTGCCTTGGATAAATCGCATGTGATATTAGTCACAAATGACAAAGGTATTGGATGAAAAAAAATTCAACAAATATAAGTTAATCCTTTGATTCCATTGTATATGTATTGTCACATGCAACTAAAATGCAACTATTTTGGTCACTATTGAGGGCAAATGATGTGCTGCCACATGTCCCAATATTTATTTATATAAATTATTATTATTTCTAAATAATATCGAACATTCAATTCACATGCTTGGATAATTTATATTATGACATGTGGCCCAATGTAAATATGTCATGTGGCATTTAAAAATGAATTTAATACAAATATTAATATTAAGTTGGTAGATAACTAAATAGGTACATAAATAGGTGCCTACAAACTTAAGTTAAATACCTACCTATTTATTTAGGTAAAAAAGTAGATAAGTAGGTCCTACCTTCTTAAATTAAATATCTATTCATATAGGTAGGTATTTAGGTAGGTAAGTACATAGGTCAACCTAGGTGGGTAGGTCAAACCGGGCACCTACTTAATTAAATAGATAAGTAGGTTGAAGAAGTAAGAAGTTTAAAATTGTGCATAATTTTTGTTTTTGTTTTGGGTTAAGCCTTTTGATTGATTCATCCCATATGCACACATTTTTTAATGTGAAATTGGATAATCACATCCCTTGTTTATATAGTGTTCAAACTAGGATTGGAAAATAAACAATACGGGACAAGTTTTGAAATTACAACTTCTTCACAAATTAAGTTTTTAGATTATTAAACAATTTAAGAACATGGCTCACTACATAATTAGATAATCATATAATTAATAATGATTAAATTTAACATATATTAAAAATATAAACTATACACTACAAATATTAAGTATTCATTATCAACTATTTAAATAACTAATAACTTCTTAATATTTAACTAATTAGCTATCTAGGTTCTCACAACTTGTCAATACATAACCCATAGATAAATAAATAAATAACATATTTAAAAATATTTCCTTACTTTTAAAAATCTGGTTGAATTATAGATAATATAATTAGTGTAAACATAATATAATTTACTAAAAAAAAAAATTTACTTTTAAAATTAAGATTAATGAATTAATTTACTAATTTTTATTAGAAAATTAATTCTTACAAAATAAAAAATCAACATTAAATTAATTATTGTAAATTACTGTATAATTATATTTATTATTGTAAAAAGTTATTATTCATTTTTTATTGGTAATTAATAACTATAAATACAATAATATGTTGAACATACATTAATATTTTTTAATTACTGAAAATATTACTATAAAACTATGTATCATAGATAAGTACTTACAAAATAATAAAAATAAAACTTAATGTATAATAATTCCTGCAATTATAATCATTAAAATAATTATTTAACTACATTATAATTTTTCAAAATTTTAATTCAGATTTAAAGTTGTAAATAATAAATTGTGAATAATTATGTTCAGTTAAAAAATAATTATGAAATCACTATAATTAATTCTTATATGAAGTAATTACAATGATTTGATGTTAGTATAAAATAATAATAATTAATTTAATTTTTAAAAATATTAACAATTTACTATAAATAATTAAATGATGAGTAATACATACAATTATTATTATTTTTTTTCAATATAGTAAATACATCAACTTTGTTCATTAGTTTAAGATTATTATAAAATTTTGAAATAAAAATCTTAATTATAGGACATAATTTCTCAATTAAGATACGAAATTTAATTATTATTATTAAAACATAAGTGTTGTAAATACAATAATTATTTTTTATGATTGGGAACTATCATTTTAATTAATTTGAAAATCAATGTTGAAATATTATTTATTAATTTTAAATAATAAATAATAGATAATAAGCAAAATAATTTATTTTTAAAAAAAAATTTGCAGTAAACTCATTCTAAAATTTTATGACATAGTAACAATTATATATTGTAAGTACATAATTAAATATTCCCTTATATTGGAAGGCAGTTCTTACAATTATAAAAATTTAATTAAATAATTTAATTACAGTGGCAGTATTTTGAGTTTTAACAATTAAAAATATGAATAATTAAGCTGAATTAAAAATTATGTGTCTATTGTAATCAATGTATAAGTAAAATAATTACTGTGATTTTATAATAACAATACATTAATTACAGTAATTTATTGTTATTAAAAAAGAAAAAATATTTAGTATAATAGTCTATGTTGGAATTTTTTAATTTATTTGAAATTAGAAGTCATTTAATGTAATGAAATTAATATAATTAAAATAATCAAATGATTTTAATTAAAATAAAAAATATTATGAACATTTGAAATATTAATTTGAAATATAAATTAAAATTTATGAATATTAAGTTTAATCATAAATCAAATTATTATTATAATTGATGTATATAGACATATGTCAATTACAACTAGGCAGCACTTCACTTGTGACTTATGGGAGTTTAAATGGCTATTTTTTAAGATAAATTTAATTCATATATAAATGTAAATCAATTTAGTCACAAACTAGTCATAAGTGACTCGGTTGATATCCACATGATGTCCCAGTAATCATAGAAGGCAAAAATTTAGTTGCAAAATCAAATAGTCGAAGGTAGTTGTAAATGCATTGGTCACATATTGGCCTTTTTCTTTTAGTGCAATGCAAACAAAAATGTTGAGTGGAATGTGAAATAAGTTCCTGATCGTGCTCCTGGATTCTTCAAGGAGGTATTGCGACCACATCTTCATGATAGATGGCCAAAATAAGCCAACATAGGTCTCAAAAAGACAGAAACCAAGCAAGTTGAGGCAGCCACCTGGTGAGATACCTCTCTACCTTCAGCAACTGCTGGCTCCACAAGGAACTGCAACACCAAATAGTCAACACAACATTTTCAGGAGCAGTGTACAGGACCATCATTTTGTCCATCTAGCATCATACATACAATGACTACTCTCACACTCATCTCTGACCAGTGCTGCCATTTGGTGACCCCTGTGATTCATGGATGCCTGGCCACTATATCCACAAAAACCAGCAAATAGAGATGATAATAGTATCCCAAAAACTTGAGAGTAGGAATGCAAAAGTCCAGCCAGAAAGATATCTACAGAAAGGTCTGAAAATGAAGGTATTTGAAGAAGCAGAGACCATACCACATAGACACCCAAGCTAGCAGGGAATTTTGAAGAACTTACAGTAATCAGCACTGGAAGACACAAAGAACCAGCTGCAACAAGGAAACTAGCTGCGTGTAGCTTTCCACCTTCAAGTCTATACGTGCCAGAAGGCGTGATGCCAGAGAGCTGCCCAGCATTGAGGCAAGCATAAAGGCAGCAAAGATGAACCCATGAGGAATGGCCTGTTTATTTGGACTGAGTGCAGGTGTCCAAAGAAACACAAATGTGTACATTGAGCCCTCAAAAAGAGACTGGATTGCACCAAGAAGTGCAATTTT
>Ga0116227_10010479_pt1 | contig 16166 bp, 13 predicted proteins | sample S1TSphgellanicum_FD_89693 | JGI IMG/M metagenome (GOLD analysis project Ga0116227, IMG submission 89693) | Host-associated microbial communities from peat moss isolated from Minnesota, USA - S1T2_Fb - Sphagnum magellanicum MG | ecosystem: Host-associated > Plants > Peat moss > Unclassified...
CATTTTCGTATGCTATAAAAGATCGACGTGCGGCGGCGCGAAGCCGGGAGTGGTCGCATGAGGACGCTGCGTTTCTTGCAATTCTTTTTCAGGCGAATTTTTATGTCCTTCCCGAAAAAGCGTAGGCGCGCGAAGGTGGACGGCGATGAGTCGTTCCTTGCCGTACTACGGCATTTCAAACCGTTCGGCCAGCTCGACACCAAAATCGCGCGAGCCCGCGCGCAGGACGAGCCCGTACTCTACGCTCACGTACTGCCCGGCCTCGACGTACTCCTGTGCAGCGTGCGGGGTGCGCAGCCGCCCTATCCCGCGCCCGCGGAGTTGCGCCGGCGCTGTATTGAATCGATTGCCAATGCCCTGGAACAGCCGCTCGACGGTCTGGAAAACGGCGGCTACTGGTATGAAGCGGACGGCTTCGGGTTTCTGGTGTTCGCGAGCCGCGCCCGCGGCCGGATTCTGCCGGAGTTCGGCGCGACCCGTACGGTAGGCGGCGCACGCCGCGGCGTGCGGCGTCAGGACGCCGCCGGCGATGCAGCGCCGCGTTCGCTGCGCTGATCTCCCTTACCCACGGTTCTAACTGCCCTTGTAGCTAGCGGCATTCGCCGGCGCCACCACCGCCGGCCCGGCAGGCTTGCCCGCGCCGTTCGCTGCGGCCGGCGCTGAAGCCGCGCCATCCAGCGACAGCGGCGCACGGGTCTTTTCCTTCTGTCCCGGCGGCGGCGCGCTCGGCTTCGCGCGCACGGTCGCCAGCAGTTGCGCGCAGGGTAGCGGCTTGTTATTGCTCGGCGCGATCAGCGGAATCAGCGCGGCGAGAGGATTGATCAGCCCGAGGCCGACCATCGCGCCGCCGCGCAACGCCAGCGCCGTTGCGTTCACCCCCACATGCGGATCCTTGAACGTCCCCTTCACGTACAGCGGCGAGCGCAAGGAAAACACGCGGAAGCCCTTCGTATGCGGATGCACGCCGAGGTCCATGGACTCATCGCGCATATTGACGTTACCGTCGATGTCGATCACGGCGTCGTCGGTATCGAGCGCGAAGATCCGTGGGTCGAGCACGCCGTCGGTCACGACGAAGTCCGCGGCCGCGCAATTGATCTTCACATCGGCTGTGCCGAACAGCTTTTCGTAGACCACGTTCGCCACGTTCAGGCCGGCCGCTTCCATCAGCAGACGGCTCACGGTGCCGTCGGTGACAAGCGCCTTCACCTCGCCGTTCGACGTAGCCGCCAGCGCCGCCGGCGAATTGCCGGTTGCGGAAATCGACGCATCGCCGTTCACTTCCCCGAGCGCGCTTTGCATCGTCTTGAAGTTCGGGAACAGTTGCTTGAGCTTGAGGTGGCGTGCCGAGGTCGCGAAACGGCCCTTCAAGGGCGTCGTGCTGCCGTCCAGATGAATGTCCGAGGCAAGCGTGCCGCCCGCCACGCCGAACGACAGCGGCACCAGCGACAGCACGCCGTCAGCCAGTACCACGTGGGTGTAGAGGTCGGTGATCGGCAGGTCCGGGTTCTTGACGATGCGCCGGGCGGTGAATTTGACGTCGGCGTCGATCGCTTTCCAGCGGTCGGTGCGGAACTGCTCGACCGGCAGCGCCTTGTTGGCCGGCTGCGCCGTCGCGTCGCCGCGCCTGGCCTTGCTGGCGTTGGAATCGGCGCCGATGATCGGGGCGAGATCGGAGAACTGCAGCAGGTTCGATACCAGATCGCCTTGCAGCATCGGCCGCGGTTCGCTCGCGGTATAGGTCAGCGAACCGTTCAGGTCGCTGCCGCCCACCCGGCCTGTAAAATTTTCATACTTATAGACGCTGCCGACCCGCTTGAACTGGCCCACCAGCCGGCCTTCGGTGGCGTACGGCGGCGTATCGGGCAAGGTCACGCCCGTCAGCCCGTACAGACGCGCCATGCTGGTGCCCTGCACCCATAGCCGCATGTCGATGGCGGCGAGGTGGGTGGGATCGGTGAGCGTGCCGACCACGGCCACATGCAGGTAGTCGCCGATCTTGATGTCCGCCTGGACCGGGAATGGCCGGTTGACGTCCTGCAGCGCGAGCACGCCGCCCAGCTTGCCGCTGCCCGAGACGGCCGTGCGGTTGTACGAACCCTTCACGGTCCAGCCGATCGCGTACGGCGGCACCGGCGGACGCGCACCGGCGCCCACGCTGCTGGCCGGGTTGATCGGCGCGGAGGCCGCGGACGTCATCGTTGTGTTGCTCGCGGGGTTGCCGGCTGAGGAAGCGTGCGATGCGGCGCTGCCGGATGCGGCGGCTTCGGCGGCGGATGCACCTGATGCACCCGCTACGTTCGACGTCTCGGACGCGCCCTCTATCCCCGAAGCGCCCGCCGCTCCGGAAGCTCCCGCTGCCCCCGACGCCCCCGATGCAGCCGCAGCCGCCGACGCCGCCGTGGCCTCCGATGCCGCGATCGCATTCGCCTGGGCCGTCAGTCGGCTCGCGCCCTGCTTGCCGACCACCTGCGCCGACGCGCTGCGCGACGAGGCTTCCTGCTGCTTCATCACATCGCCGATCGGAATGGCCTGGCCGAGCGTATCGATCACGACCTGCATGTCGGTCTTCTTCTGCTGGTCCGAATAGGCGATCGTGCCTTTGTCGAAGGCGATGTCGTGCAACTGCAGCGTCCACTCCGAAGGTCCCGCGGACGACGGCAGCTTGAAGGTCCAGTTATTGCGCCCGTCGAGCACCCGCTCGAGGTCGACCGAAGGATTCACCAGATTGATGGCCGGAATCACAATGTCATGCGCGAGCAGCGGCAGCACCGCCACCTCGAAGTCGATCTCGTCGAGCGTCGCGAAGTGCGGCTGTTGGGTCCAGTCGGGATTCGCTATCGTGATGTTGGCCGCCGAGAAGCGCGGCCAGGGCACCCAGGCGCGCCAGCCGGTCTCGCCCACCGGATGGCGCCAGCCCACTTCCAGATCGCCCTGGATCACGAACTGCCGGCCGATCGCCTCGCTCACTTTCTGATCGACGTAGGGACGCGCGCGGTTCCAGTCGAAGGTCAGAATAAAAATCGTCAGTGCGGCGATCAGGACGATGATGACCGCCACAATCCAGGCGATGATCTTGCCGATCCGTCCACCGATGCGCGACGCTGCCATGAGACACTCCGGTTCTTCGTGTTTGCGTATCGGACAGCAGATAGCATGCCCGGTTCACCGCGCGCGGCAGTCGCACCACCGTGCGCGGGGCGTGCATTGTACCTATAACCCCATTCCAGCCATGACGGACACTCCCCTCGTAGAGGCCCTCGACATCGCCCGGCAGGACCCGCAAAGTGGGCAGATGCTGCTGCAACCCACCCGCTTTGCCCTGTATGCGGGCGACCGGGTCGCCGTCACCGGGCCGTCGGGCTCCGGCAAGAGCGTGTTCCTGCGCGCCCTTGCGCTGCTCGACCCGCTCGCCGGCGGACAGATGGCCTGGCACGGCCAACCGGTCGAACGCGCGACGATCCCGCGCTACCGGCGCAACGTCGCCTACATCCGGCAGCGTCCCGCGATTCTGGACGGCACGGTCGAAGACAACCTGCGCTATCCGTTCTCGCTGAAGGTTTATCGCGACGTACGCTTCGATCGCGCACGGGCGGCATCGCTGGCGGTCCAGGCCGGCCGCGGCGAAGACTTTCTCGACAAGCGGGCGAGCGAACTGTCGGGCGGCGAGGCGCAGATCGCCGCGCTGATCCGCGTGTTGCAACTCGCCCCGGGAGTGTTGCTGCTCGACGAACCGACGGCCTCGCTCGACCCCGAGTCGTCCCACGCGATCGAAGGCCTCGTAGAAGCCTGGTTCAAAGCCGACGGACAAGCGCATGCGTCGGTGTGGGTGTCGCACGATCCGGCCCAGGCAAAACGCATGAGCGAGCGTCATCTGACGATGCGCGCCGGCGTGCTCGACGAAGCCGCGGCGATCCTCTCTTCCACGCGAGACGGCGATCACCCGGAGCACACGCCATGACCCTGCAAAACCTCAGCCTGTGGGATGTCGGCATCGCCGCCTTGCTGATCGTCGTGAACGGTGCGGTCTCGTTGGCGCTGAAGCTCGATCTCGAACGCAAGCTGGCCTGGGCGGCCGTGCGTACCGTCGTCCAGTTGCTGGCCATCGGTTATGTGCTCGGCTGGGTGTTCCGCTTCGACCGCTGGTTTGTCGTGCTGCCGTTGATGGTGGTGATGACCTTGATCGCCGGTTTCGCGGGCGCGCAACGCGGCGCGCGCACCTACGCCGGTCAGCGCCAGGACAGCATTGTGTCGATCTGGGTCAGTTCGTGGCTGGTCGCGGCGGTGGGCCTGTTCGTCGTGATCCGCATCCGTCCGTGGTACGAGCCGCAATATGCGATTCCGATTCTCGGCATGATCCTCGGCAATACGCTTACCGGCGTGTCGCTCGGCATCGAGCGGATGACCGAAGAGCTGACCGCGCGGCGCGACCGGGTCGACATGGCGCTCGCGCTCGGCGCCACCCGCTGGGAAGCCGCCCAGGGACCGGCGCGCCAGGCCGTGCGGGCCGGCATGATCCCGACGCTCAACCAGATGGCGGTGGTGGGCGTGGTCAGCCTGCCCGGCATGATGACGGGTCAGGTGCTGGCCGGTCAGTCGCCGCTGCAGGCGGTGCGCTATCAGATCGTGATCATGTTCCTGATCGCGGCTTCGTCGGCGCTCGGCACGGTGGGCGCCGTACTGCTGACGTACCGCCGGCTGTTTTCCGCCGACCACCGGTTTCTGGCGTCGAGACTCGTGGAGCGTGCCGCGGCCGGGCGCTAGTCAGCCACGCATGGCGCGGCGCGCCGGCCGCTCAGCGCTTCGCCGACACCGCCAGTTGGGTGCCGTCGTTCAAGGTCAGCGTCTTCGTGCTGCCGTTCGTGGGCATCGTAAAGCGCACGATCTGACTGACCGTCAGGCCGTTCGGACACTGGAGCGTCTTGCCCTTGTTCGTCACTGCCCTGGTGCCGTGCGGGGTCTGCGCCTGGAAGCTGAGCTGGACCGTGGCGGTACCGTCGTCGGCGACCACCGGCGCAAAGCGGATCTGCGTTTGCCGCAGCATCGCGCCGTTGGTATCGACCGGCAGCGACGCATCGGCCGGGCACTGATCCACGGCCGCGACCGGGCCACCGGGCGGCACGGTCTTCCAGGTGAAGTCGTCGGACTCGCCGGAGCGGATCGTGCGCGTTTCCTGCGCATTGCCGAACTGCTTCGAAGTGACCTTGACGGTATAGCGGATCGGCCCGTCCGGCGCGGCTTGCGAGGTCACCGTGATGGGGGTGGCGGCGTACGCCGGCGGGACGAGTGTGCAGGCAAGCGAAGCAACCAGCGAAGTAACAAGCGAAACGGCGGAGCGGCTGAAGCACGGGCTCATGGTGTCACCTCCTCGTTGTGCCGCTGCACCCTCTCGGGGCGAGATGCGCGGCTATTTTTGCCTGGGAGCCCTGTCAGTCTACCGCCAAGCGGACCCGAGCGCGCTTCGCGCGGATCGGGTGTTAACCCGCTTGCGGTCAGGCAAAAAGCCGCCTAGAAACCGGTCAGCACCAGCTTGCCGATTGCCCGCCCTTCTTCCAGCAACTGATGCGCGCGCCGCACGTTCTGTGCGTTGATCTTGCCCAGGTCTTCGCCGACCGTCGTGCGCAAGGTGCCCGCGTCGATCAGGCGCCCCACTTCGGTCAGCAGCTTGTGCTGCTCGATCATGTCAGGCGTGCCGAACATCGAACGCGTGAACATGAATTCCCAGTGGAACGCCGCGCTCTTGGCCTTCAGCAGTTCGACCGGAACCGGCCTGGCATTTTCGACGATCGTGCAGATGCCGCCCTGCGGTTTGACGACGGTGGCCGCTGCCGGGAAATGCTTGTCCGTGTCGTTGAACATCAGCACGTAGTCCACCTGCTCGAAGCCGATCTGCTTCAGTTGCGCCGGCATGTCGCCGAAGTGATCGACGATGTGGTCCGCGCCGAGCTCGGTCGCCCATTTCGCCGACGCCGGACGCGATGCCGTCGCAATCACGGTCAGGCCGGCAAGCTGTTTCGCCAGTTGAATCCCGATCGAACCGACCCCGCCCGCGCCGCCGATGATCAGCACCGAGCGGCCCTTATCGGCCCCCTGCGGCGACACGCCGAGGCGATCGAACAGCGCTTCCCACGCGGTGATCGCGGTCAGCGGCAACGCGGCGGCGTGGCTGAAGTCGAGCGAGGCCGGCTTGCGGCCGACGATCCGTTCGTCCACCAGGTGATATTCGCTATTCGCGCCCGGCCGCGTGATGCTGCCGGCGTAAAACACCGGATCGCCGACCTTGAACAAGGTGACCTCCGGCCCCACCGCTGCGACCGTCCCGGCCGCATCCCAGCCGAGCACGCGCGGCGCCTTCTCGACGGTGTCTTTCGGCGAGCGCACCTTGAAGTCGACCGGATTCACGGAGATCGCCTCGACCTTGACCAGCAGGTCGCGACCGGTGGCTTCCGGTTGCGGAATCTCGACATCGAGCAGTGCTTCGGGATGGTCGATGGGCAAGTAACGGTGAAGACCGACAGCTTTCATGGCAACTCCTGATTCGTTCGTAAAGGATGCGGGATAACGGGCATGCATTCCGGCACTACGGGGCTGCAAAAGCCCTGTACGGCTCGGACGTGCACTTATCTTAGGACGATCCTTACCCGCCCGGAACAGGCATAATGACTTAAACATTTTCTTGAAAATCAGAAGAATGGTTTCCACTGCGTCATCTACGCCCTCCCCGTCGCCGATGTTTCAGGAACGCGAACGGCTCGACCTGCTCGACGTCGCGCTGTTCGTGCGGGCCGCTCTGCTGGCGAACGTGTCGGCGGCCGGCCGCGAATTCGGTCTGTCGGCCGCGGTGGCAAGCGCCCGGCTCGCCCAGCTCGAACGGCTGCTGGGCGCGCGCCTGCTGCATCGGACCACGCGCCGCATCAGTCTCACGCAGGACGGCGAGATTTTCATGACGCGGGCGCAGACGCTGCTCGATGCCGCCGCCGCGGCGCGCGCCTCGGTCGGCCGGGCGCAAACCGAGCCGCACGGCCGCTTGCGGGTGGCGATGACGTCGTCGTTCGGACGCCAGCACGTGTCGCCGGTCATTCCCGAATTTCTGCGCCGCTATCCGGGCGTGAGCGTCGATTTGCGCCTCTCCGATCACCTCGTCGACCTGGTCGATGCCGGGGTGGATCTGGCGATCCGGCTCGGCGCGCTGAAGGATTCCACCCTGGTGGCGAAACGGCTGGCCGCGAACCCGCGCGTGATCTGCTGCTCGCCCGCTTATCTGGCCGGGCGAGGCGTGCCGCATCACCCGGCGGATCTCGCGCAACACGAATGCGTGATCCTCTCGGACCAGCACACGTGGGCGTTCGAAACGCCCGCCGGGCGCCTCGACGTGCGCGTGGGCGGACGCCTCGCCACCGATAACGGCGAAGTGATTCGCGATGCGTTGCTGGCCGGCTTCGGGATTGCGCTCAAATCGACCTGGGACGTCGCGCCTTATCTGCGCAGCGGCGAACTCGTGACCATTCTCGACAGTTATCCGCTCGCCGAAACGGTGGCGATCTGGGCGGTCTATCCGAGCCGGGCGTTCGTGCCGCCGAAAACCCTGGCGTTCATCGACTTTCTCGCCGCACACTTCGGCGATCCGCCGTATTGGGACGTGGCGCCTGGATGAACCGGCTTCACGCGCTTAATGCTTGCGATGCCGCTTGCGTGTGGTTTGCGTGCGGTTTGCGTGCGGTCTCGACGCCGCTTGCCTTCGGACATGCGGGCGAGATCCAACCGTCTGCTCAATCGGCCTTCGCGCCATCCAGCCGCTTTTTCATGGCCGCCGTGATGCGCTGGCGCGTTTTTGCGTAAGCGGACCAAGGGTCCTTGTGCAGCGACTCAAGCCGTTCATGCAGATTGGCGACGGTCCATTGATCGCCGCCCGTCGTACCGTCAAGCTCGTCCCATGCGAGCGGCACCGACACGCCCAGCCCCGGCCGCGCCCGTGCGGAGAAAGCGACCACCGTGCTCGAGCCACGGCTGTTGCGCAGGTAATCGACAAAGATCTTGCGCTTGCGATTCTGCGGCCCCATCTTCGCGGCGAAGTGCTTGGGCAGCGTGGCCGCCATATGCTGCGCGACAGCCTGCGAAAACGTCTTCACCTCGTCCCAGCCTGCGTGTTTGGCTAACGGCACGACCACATGCAATCCCTTGCCGCCGCTCGTCTTGCAGAACGACGCGAGGCCGAGTTCTTCGAGCAGCGTACGGGTGAGTTGGGCGGCTTCGATCATCTTGTCCCAGCCGAGCGCCGGGTCGGGGTCCAGATCGAACACCATGCGGTCGGGCTTCTCGATGTTCGAGACGAGCGCGTTCCAGGTATGCAGTTCGATCGTGCCCATTTGCGCGGCGCCGATCAACGCCTTGACGGTATCGATCGTGATCAGCGGCGGATGACCGGCATCGAGCCCGGGATGCTGGGTGACATTTGGAATCGACAGCTTATGGCTGTGCTTCTGAAAAAACAGCTCGCCGCCGATGCCGTCCGGCGCCCGCACCAGCGAAACCGGCCGGTCGTGCAAATGCGGCAGCAACCATGCTTCAATCGATTCGTAGTACTTCACAAGATCGATCTTGCGCGTGCCGGTTTGCTTGTCGATCACGCGATCCGGATGGGAAATCCGCACACCGACCACCGTCTCGGTGGAGGCGCCCTTCTTCGTCGCGCGTGCGCGAGCGGCGTGCGCCGCTGCTGGCTCGTCCACAGCCGGGGCACGCGAGGCAGACGCCTTAGTTGCAGGACCTTTCGCCGCGCGGATTTTCGCGGGCGCTTCCGTTGAACGTTCACTCGGATGGTGTTGCACATCGCCTCCTTCGCGCGGCGTTTCCCTGACGATCTGCCGCGCCGGTTTGTCGTGTCGCAGACTGACGAACGACGCCTGGCGCACGATGCGCTCGTCGGTCCACTCCGCGAAGTTGCATTCGCAAACGAGTTCTGGCTTGACCCAGTGAACCGGCGTGCGGCTGCGTTCGCGCGGTGTCTCGGCGAACGGCATGCGCGACTGTTCACGCGCGTCGAGCTCCTTTTTCACCGCGCGCAGCAACGCTGCATCGAAACCGGTGCCGACCCGGCCGGCATACTGCAGCGTGCCTTCGGCGTCGTACACGCCGAGCAGCAGCGCGCCAAAAGCGGCGCGGCTACCCGCCGGCTCGGTGTAGCCGCCAATCACGAATTCCTGCCGGCGGCGGCACTTCAGCTTGATCCACGCCGCGCTGCGCCCCGAGGTGTAGCGGCTGTCGCGCCGCTTGCCGATGATGCCTTCGAGCGCCATATCGCAGGCGCTTTTCAGCAGATCGTCGGCGCTAAAGTCGAAGTCTTCCGAAAAGCGCAACACGCGGTTGTCCGCCCCTTCGAGCAGTGCGTGCAGAATGGCGCGGCGCTGCACCAGTGGCACGCCGCGCAGGTCGTAGCCATTTAGAAACGGCAAGTCGAACAGGTAGATCACGATGTCCTGCGGCCGGTTGGCGTCGAACGCGTTTTGCAGCGCCTGAAAGTTCGGCACGTCGTTGTGATCGAGCACCACCGCTTCGCCGTCGAGCCATCCGCTATCGAGCTCGAGTTGCGCGAGCGCGCCGACCTGCTTGCTGAATTTCGCGGACCAGTCGTTGCCGGCGCGTGTATAGATCTGAACCGGGTTCTTCGCGACGCGACGATCGATACGCACGAGCACCCGGTAGCCATCGAACTTGATCTCGTACGACCATTCGTCGCCCGGCGGAGCGGACTCGACCAGCGTCGCCAGTTGCGGTTTGAACGTGGCGGGTAAGGCGGCCTTCTTTGCGCCCTCGATCGCCGGCGATACAGCCAAAGTACGGAGCGACTCCGCGCTGCGGTTCGCGACGATGTCGGTCTTCTTCGGGTTGGTGCTGCGTGTGCCGCTTGTTGCCTTCGGTGCTGTCTTCGACGCTGCAGTCTTGCTGGAGCGCGTGGCTGGCTTACTTGCCGCCAGCTTTGTCGCGGCAGGTTTCTCGGCGACGCGTTTAGCCGCGGTTTTCCGCGCGGCCCCCTTGCCCGCGTTACCTGCGCGGCGCGCGGCCGCCCCGTCGAGCACACTGCCGGGCCGCTCGGCGAGCACGTCGAAGTCGGCCTCGTTGCGCGCCGCCTCATCACGCTCCTTGATCAGCAGCCACTGCTCCTTGTCGCCGCTGCCGCGCATGTGGCTACGCACCAGCATCCAGCCACCGTGAAGCTTGTCGCCCATCAGCGAGAACTTGAGCTTGCCCGCCCGATACGCCTCACGCGCGTGCGCAGCCCCACCGTCCGGCTCCCACGTGCCGCGATCCCACACGATGACCGAACCCGCGCCGTAGTTCCCCGGCGGAATCTCGCCTTCGAACGAGCCGTATTCGAGCGGGTGATCTTCGACATGGACGGCGAGCCGCTTTACCGACGGATCCAGGCTCGGCCCCTTGGGCACCGCCCACGACTTCAGCGTGCCGTCGAGTTCGAGCCGGAAGTCGTAGTGCAGGCGACGCGCGTCGTGTTCCTGGATCACGTAGGCGAGCGCGTGCGCCGGCTTGCGCGATGGCATCTTGCCGGCCGCAGCCTTGCGGGCTGGCTTGCCGGACGGTTCGGGCGTCTCGTCGAAGCGGCGCTTGCGGTGATAGGGATCGAGCCGGTCGGTCATGGTCGTACTTTAAAAGCATCCTCAAGCGGCGCTGCGCTTGCGATGCGAGGCGTCCTTACCAGGCGAAGCGGCGGTACGAGCCGCGACCCCGCTGGCGCGGCGCGTCGTGCTGGTCTTGCGCGGTCGCGTCGTCGCGGGCGCCTCTGCGTCGTCATGGTCCGGCGCCGCACGCGACCGGCTGCCGGCTTTGCCCTTGCCGCGCCCGAGACTGCGCTTGAGCAGATCCGACAGATCCAGAATCTCCGCGGACCGACGCGACTCGCGCGGCGTCTCGACCTCGACGATCTCTTCGGTCTTGCCCGCGCGAACCTTGCGGTCGACGAGCGCCATGATGTCGTCGCGGAACGTGTCGTGATAGGTGGACGGGTCCCAGCCATCGCTCATGTCCTCGATCAGCTTTTTCGCCATATCGAGTTCGCGCGCGGTCACGCCCGCCTTCTTCGGCTCTTCGGACGGCAGCTTCAATTGGTTGTAGTCGCGCACTTCGTCGGCCCAGCGCAGCGTGTTGAGCGCAAGTACCGGCCCGACCGGAATGAGCGCCGCCAGATGCTGCTTGTTGTGCAGCACGACGTTGGCGATACCGATCTTGCCCGACGCCTTCAACGCCTCGCGCAGCAGCGCATAGACCTTCTCGCCCTTGCGGTCCGGTGCGAGAAAATACGGGGTGTCGAGATACAGAAACGAGATCTCGGGCGCTTCGACGAAGGCGAGAATATCGACGGTTTGCGTCGATTCCGGGTTCGCCGAGCGGATCTCGTCGTCGGACAGCACGACGTACTTGTCCTTCTCATACTCGAAGCCGCGCACGATATTGTCGCGCGAGACTTCCTTGCCGGTCCGCTTGTTGATCTGCCGGTAGCCGATCGGGTCGATCGAACGCTTGTCGAGCAGATTGAAGCCGACTTTCTCCGACTGCGTCGCCGGATACAGTTGCACCGGGACGTGCACGAGGCCGAAGCTGATCGCGCCTTTCCAGATCATGTGTGACATCGTGCGCTCCCAAAGGCCGGGACCTTCGACGACGCATCAAGCGTGCCACGGCGGCTGCGGCCCCGGCGACCGCGCCGTGCGCGGGTTGTGAACCGAGCGCCCTGTAACTCTTGCGCCGTGTCGGCAAAAGCTACGGCCCGCGGGGAGTCCGCTTAGCCCACCTCGCACGGCGCCGCTGCGAACCCGCGAAAGCGCGCCCGGCCGCCGCGCGTCGGCGCGCCGCTTAAGCGGTACGAAGGAAAGCGCTGCACGAAACGCCCGATCGCAATGCGCGCTTCGAGCCGTGCGAGCGACAGCCCCGCGCACTGATGAATGCCGAAGCCAAAGGCCAGATGACGATTCGGCTCGCGACGAATCTCGAAGCGCTCGGGATCGGCAAACTGCTCCGGGTCGCGGTTGGCCGCGCCGATGCACAGCGTGACCGGTGTGCCGCGCGCCACGGCGTGTCCGCCAATCTCGGTGTCGAAGGTGGCCATCCGGTTGCCGAGCTGGTTCGAGCTCTCGAAGCGCAGGCACTCTTCGACCGCACTGTCGATCAGTCCCGGCTCCTGCTGCAAGGCGGCACGCGCGTCGGGCCATTCGCTGAGCGTGACGAGTCCGTTGCCGATCAGATTGGTGGTCGTCTCATGGCCGGCATTCAGGATGAAGATGCAGTTCTGCAGCAGTTCCACCTCCGAGAGACGTTCGCCGTCCACTTCGCCTTCGATCAGACGGGTCAGGACATCGTGCTGCGGATCGCCCGGCGAACGACGTCGGCGCGCCACCAGATCCTGCAGATAGGCGACGAACTCGCTCACCGCACGGTTGCCGCGTTCGAGCTGCGCGGCGTTTAAGGCCGGTTCGAGCGCGCCGAGAATCGCCAGCGACCAGTCACGCAGCGGCGCGCGCTCCTCGTGGGGCACGACGAGCAGATTGCCGATGATCTCGAGCGGAATCGCGGCGGCGAATTCGCCGATCAGATCGAGGCGGCCCTGATCGGCGGCGGCGTCGAGCAATCCATCCACCAGCCGGATGAGGCCCGGCTCCATCGCCGCAATCGCCCGCGCCGTGAGTGCGCCCGCAATCAGCTTGCGCACCCGCGTATGCAGCGGCGGGTCGTTGAACACGAGGCTCGTCGTGTGATGCGCGTAGAGCGGCGACGCGCCGTACTTCGGCTTGAATTCGACGGTCTTGTCCGAACTGAACGTCCTGGGATCGCGGTAGACCGCCTGCACGTCCTTGTAGCGCGTGAGAAAGAGCGAGCCGTCGGGCATGCGCTTCACCGGCTCATGCGTGCGCAGCGCGCGGTAGACCGGATAGGGATCGGCGTAGAACGCCGGTGTCAGATGCTGGAGATCGAAATCGCGCGCAAGGATATAAGGGTCGTCGGCGGTGGCAGGCAGGGTCATGGCGGTCTCCGTGATTTTGTATGGGCAGCGTGATGGGCGCTATGGGGAGCGCATCCGTTGATCATGCGTGGCTTTCGCAGGTTCAAACGGGTTATAGGCGCTGCTTGCCGGTTCCGAAAGTATGACCGGGCCGCCCGGCGGATGCATTGTGCTTACCCGTTACAATAACGGGATTTTCCGCGCGCGCCGCGCGCTCTTTCCTCGTCGACATGAACCTCGTCATCCAAAGCCCCGCGCCCCTGTCCGCCGACCACCATAAGACGCTCGTCGCGCTCGCGCGCGGCTCGCGCGCCACCGCCATCGACGCCCACGCGATCCGCATTGCCGACGCTAGCCCGTCCCAGCGCGCCGATCTGGACGTCTACTGCGGCACGCACGCCCTGGATTACGCGTTTGTGGAACCCAACCGGCAGTTGCGCGACTTCGGCCTGGTTGCCATGGACATGGACTCGACGCTGATCACGATTGAATGTATCGACGAAATCGCGGATTTCTGCGGCCTGAAGGCCGAAGTCGCGGCGATCACCGAAGCGTCGATGCGCGGCGAAATCAAGGATTTCAACGAAAGCCTGGTTCGCCGGGTGGCGCTGCTCAAGGGACTCGACGCGGGCGCGCTGGAACGTGTGTACGAGGATCGGCTGCGCCTGTCGCCCGGTGCGGAACAGATGCTGAACGGCGTGAAAGCAGCCGGTTTGAAGACCTTGCTCGTATCCGGCGGTTTCACCTTCTTCACCGAGAAGCTGAAAGCCCGCCTCGGCCTCGATTTCACGCGAGCCAATACGCTCGAAATCGTCGACGGCAAGTTGACCGGCCAGGTCACGGGCGAGATCGTCAATGCGGAAGTCAAGGCACGCACGCTGCGCGAGACCTGTGCGACGCTCGGCATCGAGCCCAGCCGGGCCATCGCGATGGGCGACGGCTCCAACGATCTGAAGATGATGGCCGAGGCAGGGTTATCCGTGGCGTTTCGCGCCAAGCCGGTGGTGCGCGAAGCGGCGAGTGTCGCGTTCAATCATGTTGGGCTCGACGGGGTGTTGCGGTTGTTTTGAGACCACTGCCGCGTCCCCACCCGCCCGCTGCAGACGCAAAAAAAGCCCATCGAAACCAGGTTTCGATGGGCTTTTTTCAACGACGCAAGCTGCAATTACACCAGCGTACCCAGACTCCGCTCCATATCCGCGCGCAGATCGGCCTCTTCTTCCAGCCCGATGTAGAAGCGCACCAGCGTACCCCGATGCGGCCACTGCGCTGCGGTGCGCATCGAGGCGATGTCGTACGGCATCACGAGACTATGTGCGCCGCCCCAGCTCCAGCCGATCGAAAACAGCTCGAGCGACTCGCAGAACGTATCGATTTGCGCCGGCGTATAACGTCCATCGAACACCACCGAAAATAAGCCGCCCGCTCCCGTGAAGTCACGTTCGTAGAACTCGTGCCCGGGACAATCGGGCAACGCGGGATGTAGCACCGCAGCGATCTCCGGCCGCGCCTTCAGCCACTTCGCCAGCGCGAGCGCGCTGCGGTCATGCTGCTCGAAGCGCACCTGCATGCTCGGCAGGCTGCGCAGGATCAACGAGCAGTCGTCCGACGAGACGCCGATCCCCATGCGCATGCGCGCCGCTTTCAGTTTGACATGCAGCTCGCGCTCGACGGTAATCGTCGCGCCCATCAGCACATCGCCACCGCCCGATTGATATTTGGTCAGCGCCTGCACCGAAATATCGACGCCATGCTCGAACGGACGGAACGCGAGCCCCGCGGACCAGGTATTGTCGATGGCCGTGATCACATTGCGGGCTCGCGCCGCCGCGGTGATCGCGTCCACGTCCGGCACTTCCATCGTCACCGAGCCCGGCGCCTCGAGCCAGATCAGCCGCGTATTGGGCTGGATCAGATCGGCAATCCCGGCGCCGATCATCGGATCGTAGTAGCGCGCCGTAATGCCGAAGTCTCGAGCGAGCCAGTCGCCGTGCTCGCGGTTCGGCGAATAGACGTTATCGGGGATCAGGACATCGTCGCCGGCTTTGACGAGACCGAAATAAACATTGGAAATCGCCGACAGTCCCGAGGGTTGCAGCAGCGCATGATTGCCGCCTTCGATGGCCGCCAGCCGCTGCGCCAGCACGAGCGAGGTGGGCGTGGCGTGCAAGCCGTAACGCCATTGACCGTCGTTGCGCCAGTCGAGCGAGCGCATCGTCGCCAGATCCGGAAAGACGACCGTCGAGGCGCGCGCGACCGGCACCGCGAACGATTCGAAGCCCGGGGTCACCTGATCTTCAGCACGCACGATACGGGTTTGCAGGCCGCGCCTGGGTTTGGATTGAGTCATGGTCAATTCGCGTAGAGCCAAAATGGAACGATGAGAGAACGCCAGGCGGATCGGCAGAGCGCGCGAGCGGCGCGCTTACTCGCCGATCGAGAGGTTGTTCACTCCGTTTACCGTATGCGCGCCGCTCGCTGCAGGCGCTGCGGGAGCCGACGGCGCGGTTCCGGCCGCCGGCGGCTGAGCCGGCGTACCCGGCGCAGGCACCGGTTGTCCGGCCGCGAGCGGACGCAAGTCGAACGGCTGCGGATCCGAATCGTCGACGTTCATCCGGTCCCCTGCCAACGAACCGTCAGCGGCAAACTTGCCGACCCAGTTTCCCGTGATGTGGGTGCCATCGTTCGACTCCTCGACTTCGAGCGTATCGCCGTCGCGGTCGCCCGCAATCAGGATCACTTCGCCCGTATCGGTGTACTGATACTCGCCGTGCACGCCGGACGGGTCGTCGGTCTTCGCGCCGAGCCGCAATACGATCTGACGCGTGCCGAGCGTGCCGGCGTAGCGCGGAAACTTCGCGAACTCCGGGCTCGGCTTGAGCGGCAACTGGATGGGGGGCGGCGCCGCCAGTTCCTTGACCGCATCGCTCTGCGCCCACGCTGCGCGGGGCGACAAGCTGCCTGCACCGGCCAGCAGCAGCACCGCTGCGGCACCGGGGATCCAGCCGCGCCAACGCGCGACGCTCCTGATTGCTTTCGATTCCAGCATCCGTTTCCTTCCTGTTGCATGAGACGAGGCGCAGCGCGCCCGGCGTCAGATCCGTTCGAAGATCGCCGCGATGCCCTGGCCGCCGCCAATGCACATCGTCACGAGCGC
>Ga0116227_10010480_pt1 | contig 16166 bp, 13 predicted proteins | sample S1TSphgellanicum_FD_89693 | JGI IMG/M metagenome (GOLD analysis project Ga0116227, IMG submission 89693) | Host-associated microbial communities from peat moss isolated from Minnesota, USA - S1T2_Fb - Sphagnum magellanicum MG | ecosystem: Host-associated > Plants > Peat moss > Unclassified...
CGGATCTGCCACGCCCACCCCTCATTGAGCGAGGCGGTGAAGGAAGCGGCGCTCGCCGTGGATGGACGCGCGCTGCATATATAAGACGGTAACAGCGACTCATCTGATATGCGCCTGGCTTATCCATCCTGCGGTTGCTGAGCGGCGGATTTTATGCAGCCAAGGATAGCACTCCAGCGAAATAAACCGGAGCACGGTTGTGTGAAGCCTGTACAAATTCGCGCATGGGTGGTGCGCGGCGATATCCGCGCGCCATGCGCAGGAACCGAAAAACCCCAGTAATACCCTGCACCTGTCACCCTACGGGCACAGCGCGCGCCCGGGTGGAAATAATTCCAGCCTTCAGGGTTGCCGCCACATACGGTGGCAGCTAGTGTTTGCTCACGAGGAGACGATCCGTGAGTTTACTCTATTCGCGCCCCTCTCTACAGGGCTGTTAACGCATGTCTGGTGTGACGCCGTAGAGTAAACCGTTTCACAGATGCCTCGCAAACTTCCGGCGCGCGACCATTCCGGATCGCCGCCGCTTCCATATCCACATTTTGCTGGAGGATTTCTGAGTGTTGCGTAGAACCAAAATCGCGCTGGTCTGTGCCAGCGCCCTGGGCGGCGCTATGCCGGCCTGGGCATCGGCACCGCTGGTCACTGAAGCGGTGTCTGATAGCACGACCCTGACTCTGAAAAACGAACGGCCGGTGGCATTCCACCACGTAACCGATATGGGCGCTTTGGCCGATACACACATGATACCGCATGTGCGCATGGCCCTGAAGCGCTCGCCAGACCAGCAAGCCGCCTTCGACAAGCTGGTGCACGATCAGCAGGACCGCGCATCACCGTTCTACCACAAATGGCTGAAGGCCGCGCAGCTGCGCAGCTACGGCCCCGCCCAGGCGGATATCGACAAGACGGTCGCCTGGCTGCAATCGCATGGGCTGAAGGTGAACAGCGTTTCGCCGAGCGGCATGTCGATCGATTTCGGCGGGTCTGCCAAGCAGATTGCCGACGCGTTCCACACCTCACTGCACACCGTATCGATGAGCGGCGAGACGCATATCGCCAACATGACCGATCCGGCCATCCCGGCGGCACTTTCACCGGTGGTGCAGGGTGCCACCTTGTCGAACTTCTTCCCCAAGCCTGACATGGTGAAGGTGAAGCCGAACGACACCATTCCGTTCAACCCCGCCTTCTATGCGGTGGCGCCGAAAGACTTTGCCACCATCTACAATCTGAACCCGCTCTTCACCGGCGCCAATCTGTTCGGCACGCCGATCACCGGTGCGGGCGTTACCATCACCCTGGTCGAGCAGACCAAGATTCTCACCCGTGACTGGGACAAGTTCCGCGGCGCCTTCGGGCTTTCCGGCTATGCGGGCACACTTACCCTGACGGAGCCGGGCAATTGCGGTGATCCGGGCTATATCGGTGACGAAATCGAAGCCGCCATCGATGTCGATTGGGCCAGCGCCGCGGCGCCTGATGCGAGCATTGTCGAGGCCGCCTGCCCGGAAACCGAATTTACCTTCGGGGTGGAAACCTCATTGGAAAATCTGGTGGAATTGGGCACCAACTCAACCATCTTCAGCATCAGCTATGGCGGCAGTGAGGCCGGCAACGGCATCACCTTCGTCACTGCCTGGTCCAACCTGGTGGAAGAAGCGGCCTCCGAGGGTATCTCGGTGTTCATCTCCGCCGGCGATAGCGGTTCTTCCGCCGATGAAGGCAGCGTCGACGTTGATGGCCTGGCGGTGAACGGGCTTTCGACCAATCCTTACAACACCACCGTTGGCGGCACGGATTTCTACGATACGGCCACCAATACCGTTTCCACCTACTGGAAGGCCACCAACGGCCGGAAATTCAGCTCGGCGCTGTCTTACATCCCCGAGATCCCGTGGAACAATTCCTGCTCCAGCTCGGTGCTGGCGAAGTTTGCCGGGTTCAAGAGCCAGATGCTGGCCTGCAATGCAACCACGCCTCCGCCCGACCAGAACAATGTCGGCGGCTCAGGCGGGCAAAGCATCTATTTTGCCAAGCCTGATTGGCAGAATATCGGTGTGCCGGGCGTGCCTGCCGATGGCGTGCGTGACCAGCCGGATGTTTCCTTGTTTGCCGCCAACGGCATCTGGGGCCATTCCTACATCATCTGCATGTCCGATCCACGCATTGGCGGCACGCCTTGCGACTACAACAATCTTGCGGACGTAGGTAACCTGCTCTGGGGCGGCACTTCGGTTGCAGCACCGGCAATGGCTGGCATCATGGCGCTGGCGACTGAATTCACCGGGCCGGCCGGCAACCCCGCACCTTATCTCTACCAGATTGCCAAGGCACAATACACCAACACGCTGCTGCTCAACCGGTGCAACTCCACGCTCGGCAAGAAGATTTCCGGATCCTGCATCTTCAACAACGTCACCGCCGGTGACAATTCGGGCCCCTGCGTGATGGGAACGCCGAACTGCTTTACCAACAAGGAATCCACCCAGGGGATTGGCATTCTCTCCGCCAATGGTGCCCCGAACGTGGTCTATGCCTTCCCGGCAACACCCGGCTACAGCCTGGCGACAGGTCTGGGCACGGTGAATGCCACCAACCTCGTGATCAACTTCTACGACGTATACTAACAGTGAAGGGACGAGGCGGCTGAGCCGTCTCGTCCCGCGTTTGCACCACACGCGTAACAACGGGGAGGGCAGCATGTCCTCCCTTTCTTTTTGTCCGAGGTGAGATCATGATATTTCGCCACTCGCTCGCCGCTGGTCTGTGGGTTTGCCTATGGCCGCTCTCTGCCTTGGCACTCACACCCGCACAAAGTGCCGCCATCGATCGGGCGGCGGTGGAAACCCTGGCCGCCACCTCGGTGCCAGGCGCCTCGATCGCGGTGGTGCAGAACGGCGCGGTGGTCTACGCCCGCGCCTTTGGTATGGCCGTGCTGCCGGCGACGGAAGCCAGCGCGGACATGGCGTTTCCGCTTGGCTCGGTTTCCAAGCAATTCACCGCGTCGCTGCTTCTGCTGCTGGCGCAGGATGGCAAACTCTCGCTGGATGACAAGGTCAGCCGCTTCCTGCCCAAGCTCGGCCATGCCGATCAGGTCACCATCCGGCAAATCCTGTCGCACACATCAGGCTATGAGGATTTTGCTCCCGAGGATTTCCAGACCCCGGCGATGACGCAGCCAATGGCGCCGGCGGCGGTCGCCGCACGCTGGGCGAGCAAGCCGCTCGATTTTACCCCTGGCACGGACTGGCAATATTCCAATACCGGCTATGCCATCGCAGCCTTGGTGGCGCAGCAAGCCGGCGGGGCCGCGTTCTTCGATCAATTGAAAGCGCGTGTGCTCGCCCCCCTGCATCTGGCAAGTGCGGTGGATTACGATGCGCATGGCCTGAAGCAGGGCATCCCTGCTGGCTACCAGCGCCATGCCCTCGCCGTGCCGCGCCAGGCCGGTCCCGACGAGCCGGGCTGGTCGTTCGGATCCGGCGAGCTGGCAATGACGGCGCGCGATCTTGCCGCCTGGGATATCAGCCTGATCAATCGCAGCCTGCTCTCGCCCGCCTCCTATACCGCGATGGAAACGCCGGTGCGGCTGAAAAATGGCACCGACACCGGCTACGGTCTGGGGGTGGAAATCCGCAAGGCAGGGCCGCATCTGGGGGTTCTACATACCGGCGAGGAAACCGGCTTCACCGCCTATAACGAGGTATTTCCGGCCGACCGCGCGGCCGTCGCGGTGATGACGAACGAGGATGCAACCCCTGCCTCGGCGGTGATTGCACGGCAGATCGAGCATATCGTGTTCGGCATTCCCACCTCGGCGCCGGCGGACAAGGCAGCTGCCCAGCTGCTCTCCATGCTCGGCGATCTTGCCACCGGGCATATTGACGCCGCGCGGCTGAACGATAATGCGCGGTTCTATTTCTCGCCCGCCACCCTGGCCGATTACCGAACCAGCCTGGCGCCGCTCGGCCAGGTGATTTCCTTGCGCGAGCGATCGCACCAGCCACGCGGCGGCATGATGTTCCATGTCTATGACGTGGCTTTTCTTACCAGGCGCCTGGTGGTGACCACCTACGAACTGCCGGATGGGCGGCTGGGGCAGTTGCTGATCGAGCCGTAAATTGCGTCCATGCGCATAAATCCTTGCGGCACCTTTCGTTCGCCAGCCGGCGCTGATACACTCGGATTATGCTTAAGGAAGCAGATCAATGAGGTTTTCGCCCATCCTCGCCGCCGTGCTGCTTCTCACGCCGATCGCCGCCGCGCGGGCGGAATTGCCGGTGGAGCATGTAACGGTCGCGCCGATGATGCCGGATAATGGCCAGCGTCTCTATGTGATGGATTTTTCGCTGGCGCATGGCGTGGACGGCAAGGTGCATGTGATGGATGGCGCGGATTTCCGCATCCTCGGCCAGCTGAGCAACGGGTTTTTCGGCAGCTTCATTGTCGCCGCCGATGGAAAAACCCTTTATAATGCCACCAGCTTTTTCAGCCGTGGCGATCACGGCAGCCATAGCGAGGTGCTGGAATATTACGATCCCGGCACGCTGTTGCCTACCGCCGAGGTGGTGCTGCCGCCAAAACGGGCGCAAAGCACCGGCGTTGCCGCGTTGCTGGCGGAATCGGCGGCGGGCAGATATCTGTTCGTGCAGAATGCCACGCCGGCCACCTCGGTCTCTGTCGTCGATCTGGCGCATAAGCGGATGCTGACGGAAATACCCAATGCCGGGTGTTATGGCGTGTATCCCTCCCCCACCGTGCCAGGCCGGTTTTCGTCGTTGTGCGGCGATGGGTCGGTACTGACCGTCAGCTTTGCGCCGGACGGGCATGAGACGGCGCGCAAGCGGAGCGGCGTGTTCTTCGATCCGGATGGGGATGCGCTGTTCATCACCGGCGTCGCCGCCCGCGGCAAAACCGTGTTCATCTCGTTTCTGGGGAATATCCATAGCATCGATATGTCCGGCGAGGTTGCGACGCAGGACAAGCCGTGGCCGGTGGCGGACGGGGTGCCCGATTCGGCCGGGTGGCGCCCGGGCGGGGTGCAGATGATCGCCTATAGTGCCAGCACCGGCATGCTGTATGTGGGCATGCACCCTAACGGCCATGAGGGCTCGCACAAGGATCCCGCCAAGGAGATCTGGAAGGTCGATCTGGCCGCGCATAAGGTGGTGGCACGCGGCAAATCGGATGGTGCCATCTGCCTGCTGGTCAGCCGGGGCGCCAAGCCGGTGCTGTTTGCCGAAAATGGCGAGTCAGGCTCACTCACCCGCTACGATGCCGATACGCTGACGAAACTTGGCGAGAGCCGCCCGCATGTGCTGGAGGGGGGCGGCCCCTTGTCGGTGCAATGAGCGGCGATTTTCTGGCGGTGGGCGCCGGCATGGCCGACTATGCCGCGCGCATTGCCATGGCAGCGATCTTTGCCAGCGCCGCTCTGCACGCGATGGGTGACTGGGATCGGTATGCGGCCGTGGTTCAGGCATACCGGATCCTTCCGGAAAACTTTGGCCGGGCGGCAGCCTTGCTGATGCCGCCAGTGCAAGCTGGTGTGGCACTGGCGCTGCTGCTGCCTGGTTCGGCGCGGTTTGCGGCGGCGGCAGGTTTTGCCCTGATGTCGGTTTTTACCGCGGCGATCTGGATAAATCTGCGGCGCGGACGAACCGATATCGATTGCGGTTGCGGCGGAGGGGTGCCGCAGAAGATTTCTCGCCCGCTGGTTTTGCGCAACCTGGTGCTGCTCGGTGTGTTGGCCTGCGCATTCATGCCGGTGGCGGCACTGGACGCGGCGTCCTGGGTCGGCGTTGTGGGCATGGCGGCGTTTCTGGTTGCCCTGTATTTTGCCGCCAATCAGCTTCTGCTCAACGCGCAGGTTTTCGCCGCCTCTCAGCAGGCGTTACGGTGATCACCGCGCTGATCATCGCCAATGGCTTTGCCTGGGCGGCCATCTGCGTGCTGCTGGTGGCGGTGCTGGCTTTGGCGCGTCAGGTGGGCGTGCTGCATGAACGCGTGGCGCCGATGGGTGCGCTGACCATGGATCACGGCCCGGAGACGGGCGCCGAATCACCGGTATTCGATCTGGTGTCGCTCACCGGCGAGAGGATCGCCATTGGCCGCGCCTCCGGCCGGCCGCAGATGATCTTCTTCCTCTCCCCCACCTGCCCCGTCTGCAAGAAATTGCTGCCGGTGCTGCGCTCGATCCGCGGCGACGAACGCGGCACCGACGTGATCCTGGCCAGTGACGGCGAGGCGCCCGAGCACCTCGCCTTCTACCGCCGGGAGAAACTGGCGCCGTTCCCTTATGTGCTGTCGCCGGCTTTGGGGATGGTGTTCCGGATCAGCAAGCTGCCTTACGCGGTGGTGGTGGGGCCGGATGGGCGAATCGCCTCCAAGGGGCTGGTGAATAATCGGGAACAGATCGAAAGCCTGCTGCTGGCGCAGGAGATGGGCGTTGCGTCGCTGCAGGCCTTCGCGTCGCTGAGCAGCCGGGCGGAAGAGAGGGTGCAGGATGCCGTCATTTGATAGTCTTGTAGATGCAGCCTCGCGGCGCTTGGCCATGCACGCATCGCGGCGTGGTGTGCTGGCGCGTTGGGGGCGCATTCTGGCGGGGGCGGCGGTGATGCCGATCCTGCCGATCGACCGCACGCATGGGCGCGCGGAGGCCAACGAGCTGCAGATGGATGCGACCCAGTGCGATTACTGGAAATATTGCTCGATGGACGGCCAGCTCTGCAGCTGCTGCGGCGGCACCGCCAGCGCCTGCCCGCCCGGCACCGAGATTTCCAAAGTCAGCTGGGTTGGCACTTGCCGCAACGGCGCGGACGGCAAGGATTACCTGGTGAGCTACACCGATTGCTGCGGCCGTTCCTCCTGCGGCCTGTGCGATTGCCACGGCAATGTGCGCGAGCGCCCCGGCTATTCGATGGGTGTGCATAACGATGTGAATTGGTGCATGGCCAACAAGGAGATTTCGTATCACTGCACCGTTTCGGTGATTGTCGGTGTGGCGGACGGATGAGGCGCGTGGTATTTTTGGCGGCACTGCTCGCCAGCGGCGGCGCCCGTGCCGCTGATGCGCCGGGTGCGGCGATTTTCAATGAGCGTTGCGCCTTGTGCCACCAGGCGGATGCACATGGCGCCCCGGGTGTTGCGCCTTCGCTGGCCGGCACGCTGGTGCCCTACACAAAAACGCCTGATGGAATAAAATATCTCTCGCAAATCGTCGTCTCCGGCATGGTCGGCAAAATACCGACGGAGGGGCACAATTTTTCCGGCCTGATGCCGAGTTTTGCCGATGATTTTTCCGATGCACAGATTGCCGCAGTGGTGGATTACGTGCTGGCCACCTATAATGGCATCGCCAAGCCGCCGATCACCGCGCAAGATGTAGCGGCCGCGCGTGCGGAAAAGCCGGTGGCGACGCAAACCCGCCATTTGCGCGAAAAAATCCTCGCCGCCACGCCATGAAACGCGCCTGCATTGCGGTGTTGCTGGCCTGCACCGCACAAGCGGCCGCCGCCGCGCCGAGCCTGCTGAGCACCTACACGCTGCATTGCTCCGGCTGCCATGGCACGCTGGGGGCCGGCGTGCCGGATAAGGGAATCCCCAACCTTGCCGATGCAGGCAGCTATGCCGGCACCGAGGCGGGCCGCGCCTATCTGGCGCAGGTGCCGGGCATTTCGCAATCACGCCTGGATAACGAAACCGCCGCACGCATGCTGAACTACGTGTTGCACCGGTTTTCCGCCGCCACCCTGCCGCCCGATTTCCGCCCCTACACGGCCGCCGAATTGGCCGTTCTGCGCGCCGACAAGGCCAGCGACGCGGCCACGCGGCGGCGGGCGATCCTGGCGCAGCTTGGCCAAAAGCCGTCAGCCAGTCGGTGAGTCGCCTGCGACTCCCCCTGGCACGACACAAAGCCAAGGGCCTATCTATAGGCCAGATGCGGTGGTCGCGATCCTGTTCGGCGAGGCATCTGCCGCTGCGTTACTCGCCAGCCTCGCCGCAGACCCCGATCGTATCATGTCGGTTGCCTCCTACACGGATGTCGAAATCGCACTTGGTGTTGACTGAAGAATTCGGCAGAGCCGCCCACATGCTATGCAGAACCTACGATTTTGATGTCCGGCCGAAAATGATCACCGGCTTGTCACGATAAGCGGTCCTGCTCTGTTCCCTGTACCCGCATTTTTCGGCAACGCGCACGGAGGCGGCATTTCCCGGGTCGATGATGCACAGGCTGAGCGGCCACCCGAACTGTGCGTCCCCCCACGCCAGGGCGGCACTGGCAGCTTCCGTCGCCAGGCCCCGCCCGCCATTGCCGGGCGCCAGCACCCAGCCTATTTCAGGCAGCTGTTCGAACGCCGGATCGAGACCACGGCGAAATTGTTTTAATCCCACTTCGCCAACAAACCGCCCGCTCCGCTTATCTCTTACCACCCAAAACCCATAGCCGGTCAGCTGCCAATGGCCCACATTGCGCAGCAGCCGTGCCCAGGACTCCTCCGGGCTGGAGGGCGTGCCGCCAATAAACCGCGTGGTCTCCGGATTGGCCCACATGGCGGCGCTATCTTCAAAATCATCGAGTCCAGGGCGATAGAAAACCAGATTTTCTGTTTCTGTGTCGAAACCGTCTCGCACGTCCCGTGATCCCGCGTATGGCAAAACATGCCCAAAAACCTAGGTCTTTACCATCGCGCAGCCGCCCTCCGCCAGGCTCCTGAACGCCTGATCCGCCGGCGTGGTGGTTACCGGCTTGTAGTAATCCCACGGACCGGCACTTTCCGCCGGCGTTTTCACCTGGAACAGAAAGGCCGGCACCATGACCCGCCCATCGCGGCGAATGCTGGCGCGGCCGAAGGCATCGTCATCCGTCGGGTTCGCCTTCATATGCGCGAACACCGCGCCGTAATCGGATTTTGCGTTCGCCACCCCCATCGCCGCCACCGCCTTCAGAAAATGCAGCGTGCCCGCGTAACAGCCGGCATGGATCATGTCGGGATAAAATGGCGGCTTTTCGCGCGCCATCAGCCGCTGGGTGAAGGCGCGGCTGCGGTCGTTCAGGTCCCAGTAAAAACTCTCGGTCAGATACAGCCCGCCCGCCGCGTCCAGCCCAAGCAGATGCACATCCGGCAGCTGCATCAGCAAACATGCAATGCGCATCTCGTCCGCCAGCCCAAGCGCGCGGGCCGCACGCACGCACGCCGTTACATCCGCACCCGCATTGGCCAGCCCCAGCACGCTGGCCCCGCTCTGCTCGGCCAGGCGCAACATCGGGCTGAAATCGGTGGTGCCGGGAAATTTATAGGCCGCACTCCCTTCAATCCGCCCGCCGGCGGCGATCACATAGCCAGTGGTCACCTGCTCCAGTTGCCGCCCGAACACGTAATCCGCGGTGACGAAAAACCACGTGCTGCCGCCGGCCTGGGTAAACGCACCGCCGGTGGAGCGCGCCAGCATGTTGGTGTCGTAGGACCAGTGAATGGTGGTGGGCGAACACGCCGATCCGGTGAGCTGCCCGGTGCCGGCGCCGCAATTGATGTAGGCGCGGCCTTTTTCATGCGCCACCGCGTTCACCGCCAGCGCCACATCGGAATTGGGCACGTCGATGATCAGATCGACACCCTCGTTATCGTAGAAATGCGCGGCCAAGGCCGCGCCGCGTGCCGCGTCGTTGCGGTGATCGGCGCTCACCACCTGGATATCGAAGGGGAGTAGTGCGGCAGCGGCAAATTCCTTGGCCGCCAGATTGGTGCAGGCGATGGAGCCCAGGCCGGCGATGTCGCTATACGGGCCAGACAGATCGGTCAGCACGGCGATCTTCACCATCGGCCGCGCCTGTGCCTTCGCCGCGCGCACCGGCAAGGCTGCCGCGCCGAGGACGGTGGCGATCAGGCTGCGTCGGCGCATGTTCATCGCAATCCACTCCCCCAGGCTTCGACATGACAGGGCGCGCCAGACAACCATACAAGTCTGCGCGCATCCCGCCAGGGAGCGGGTATCTGGACCCAAAGCTTTTGAGACCGGGCTGGGTTGGCGCAAGCCGGGTGTTTGCGCCGCAGCAAGAAAGCCTTAAATCGATCCACGCCGAGGGGACACGCGCCACGAGCATGCTGCCGCTATGATTGTACGAAAAGGCGCGACGGCGCTGGCGACGGCGTTAGCGCTTGGTGGGTGCGGCGTTGGGCCCAGCTATCACCGGCCACTGCTCGATGTGCCGGCTGGCTTCACCAGCGCGGCCGCGCCGCCGAAGGCGCCGCCGGTGTCGATTGAGTGGTGGCGTGGCTTCGGCGCGCCGGAACTGGACCGGCTGATCGAAAAGGCCGCCGCCGCGAGCCCGGATGTGCAGGCCGCCGCGGCGCGCATTGTCCAGGCCGACCAGGCGGCGCGCGTTGCGGGCAGCCCACTTCTGCCGGGCATTACCGGTAGCGCCACGCAGAACTGGGAACGCGCCGGGCTTGCTACCAGCGGGCTGGGCGGCAGCACCGGCAGCACCAGTACGGTCGGCGGCAGCAGCACGGTCGGACTCGGCACGGGCAACCAGACATATTTTGAGGAGCGCAGCTATGGCGGCACACTCTCCGCCTCCTACGAGGTGGATTTCTGGGGCAAGAATCGCGACGCCTACCGGGCGGCGGAGGCAACCGCCCTCGGCACGCGCTTCGATGCGCAAACCGTGTGGCTCACCACCGCCAGCTCCATCGCCACCACCTATTTCGCCGCACTTGGCTATCGCGACCGGCTGCTGATTGCCGAGCATAATTACCAGACCGCGAAGGATGTGCTGGGCTATTATCGCGGCAGGCTGGCGGTGGGCACCTCCAGCCTGCTCGATGTCAGCCAGCAGGAGGCGCTGACGGCCGCCACCCGCGCCCAAATCCCGGCCCTGCAAAGCGACTATCAGCAGGAGGTTCTGGCGCTGGGCATCCTGGTGGGTGAACCGCCGGAATCGATCACCCTCAGCCCTGTCCCGCTGACCAGCCTGAACCTGCCACTGGTGCAAGCCGGATTGCCGGCCGATCTGCTGCGCCGGCGGCCGGATGTGGCCTATGCGGAACAACAGCTGATCTCGCAGAACCAGACCGTGCGGCAGGATGTGGCGAATTTCTTTCCCTCGCTACAGCTCACCGCGTCTGGCGGGGTATCAAGCACCGCGCTCTCGATGATCACCGGGCCTGGCACGCTGATTTTTACCCTGGCCAATTCCCTCACCCAGACCATTTTCGATAACGGATTGAAATCCGGTACGCTGGGTGAGGCGAAGGGCCGCTACAAGGAGCTTGCGGCGGATTACGTGAAAGCCGTGCTGCAGGCACTCACCGACACCGAAACCGCGCTGACTCAGGCAAAATACGCGGCCGAGCAGGACACGCTGGAGGCCGATGCGGTGCGCACCGCGCAGCAATCGGCCGACATCGCGCGGGCGCAGCTCTTGGCAGGAACAGTGGATATCGTGACCGTGCTGAACACCCAGACCACCCTGTTCGGCGACCAGGATGCGCTGGCCCAGATCCGCGTCGCCCGCTTCACCGCCCTGGTTTCCCTCTACAAAGCCCTTGGCGGTGGCTGGGCCACCCCCGGTGGCCGGGCCACCCCCGGTGGCTGGGCTACCCCCGATGGCCGGTCCGCCCCGGAGCAATCCCACCCATGAAGAAGTTTTTGTTCACCCTGGCCGCGGTGCTGCTGGTGGTGGGTGGCCTGGTGTGGCTGCGCACGAGCCAGAAGGCGGCTGAGAAAAAAAATCAGCCCGACCCGGCCAGCCTGCCGATCCCGGTAGCGACGGCACCCGCGCGCCGCGCGGATGTCCCGCTGACGGTAGATGGCATCGGCACGGTGCAGGCGCTGAATACGGTGAACATCCATCCGATGGTGGATGGGCCGCTCACTGACATCCGTTTCCGCGAGGGGCAGGATGTGCATGCAGGCGACGTGCTGGCACGCATCGATTCCCGCACCTACCAGGCCACCTACGACCAGGCGGTGGCGAAGAAGGCGCAGGACGAGGCGACGCTGGAAAACGCCCAGCGCGACCTGGTGCGTTACGACAAGCTGGCCAAGACCCAGTACACCACCGCCCAGCAGGCCGATACGCAGCGCTCCACCGTGGCGCAGGACCAGGCGCTGGTCAGGCAGGACCAGGCGCAGATCGACAGCGCGCGCACAAATCTGAGTTACACCACCATCATGGCGCCGGTGGATGGCCGTACCGGCATACGCCAGGTCGATCTGGGCAATATTGTGCATAGCACGGACACTACGCCGATCACCGTGATCACCACGCTGCGGCCAATTGCCGTGGTCTTCACGCTGCCACAGCAAACCCTGCCCGAGGTGAGTGCGGCGATGGAAGCGGCGCGTGGTGGCCAGGGGCCGGAGGTGGTGGCGCTGCCACAGTCGGCAGGCGATTCCGGCGGTGACGGCGGCGCGCAGATCCTCGATCGGGGGCATGTCGCGGTGCTGGACAACGAGGTCGATGCCAATACCGGCACCATCAAGCTGAAAGCGATTTTCCCCAACCCGGCATTGCGGCTTTGGCCGGGCGCGTTTGTGAATGTACGATTGTCCCTGAAGATAGACCACGATGTGATCACCGTGCCGGTGGCGGCCGTCCAGCGTGGGCCACAGGGCGCTTTCGTCTATACGGTGGCGGCCAATGATACGGTGTCTCGCCATCCGATCATCGTGGCGCGGCAGGACGAGACGGTGGCAATTGTCTCATCAGGCCTGTCGCCCGGACAGATTGTGGTCACCGACGGGGCATCACGCCTGACCGATGGCTCCCACATCAAACGGCTGGACGGTACCAGCACCACGGAGCGGGCGGTGCAGCACCCTGGCTGAGGCCCGTATCGCCCCGATATCACAGCTTGATGAACGCAATTTTACATCGAACCGTAACGAAAAACTTGGCGTTTGCCACATGCCATGCTAATCAAAGTGATTAGATTTTGAGATGGGTTTGTGGTCAATGCCTAATTTGAGAAACCGGATACCAGAGACAGCAGGCTTATCCATGCTGCTCGGGACGATCGGGGCGGTTCTATGCGCAGCCTGGCAAGGCGATTCCAGCCCGGCGATCGGTCTGGGGGTGATAGCGGGTGCCGCGTTGCCGCCTTCGCTCCTGCTTGTGCAGGTGGTTCTACGCAAGGCCATGTCGCGCCGGGCAAGGAAATCGACGTCCCGCCCTGCGCGCTCGATCAGGCTGATTAAAAGATCTGTCGCAACGTAAAGAACAAGGCGCCGGACAGCAGGGCAGCTACCGGCAGGGTCAGCACCCACGCCAGTGCTATGCTGCGCACCGTGCTCCATTGCAGGCCCGATCCGTTGGCCATCATGGTGCCGGCGATCCCGCTGGAGAGCACGTGGGTGGTCGAGACGGGCAAGCCGAACTGATCGGCGGCGATGATGGTCGCCGCAGCAATCAGCTCGGCAGAGGCGCCCTGCCCGTAGGTGAGATGCGCCTTGCCGATTTTCTCGCCCACCGTCACCACAATGCGCTTCCAGCCGACCATGGTGCCAAGCCCGAGCGCGATCGCCACTGTCACCTTCACCCAGATGGGGATGAATTTGGTGGAGGCGTCCAATTCGCCGCGGAACGACTTCAGCGTGGCCGCCTCAGGGGCAGAGAAGGCAAGGCCCTGTTTCTGCATTTGCCTGACCGCCTCGGCCACCAGGAACATGTCGTTGCGGACGTTGCTGGTGATCGCGGCCGGCACGGCGGCAACGCCGCCGCTCGCCTGGACCTGGCGCTGAATATCCGCGCTCAGGCTGGCCAGCGCGCCAAATACCGGCGCGGCATCGAAGGTCTTGTCGCGAATGGCGGCGGTTACCGTGGTGCGGGCCGCGGCCGGGGTGACAGAAACATCCGGCGCACGGTTATGGAACACCACCTCTGCCTGGTGGGTTACCGCGATGAAGGCGGGGGTGTGGCTGGCCGGCATGGCATGGTTCAGCGCGTAGGCGGTCGGCAGCGAGCCGATCAGGATCAGCATGATCAGGCCCATGCCTTTCTGACCGTCATTGCTGCCATGGCCGAAGGAGACGCCAGTGCAGGTCAGGATCAGCAGGCCGCGTATCCACAGCGGCGGCGGCTTGCTGGTGTCCGGCGCCTCATAAAGGGCGCGCGATTTGACCAGCGCCTTCATCGCCAGCAATAGCCCGGCCGAGCCCAGGAAGCCGACCAGCGGACTCAGCAGCAGCGCCTCGAACACCTTTGTCACCTGGCCCCAATCCACGCCGGAGGTGCCTACGCCGGGGCCGGCCATCAACTGGTTGGCGACACCGACGCCGATGATCGAGCCGATCAGTGTGTGCGACGAGCTGGCCGGCAGGCCGAGCACCCAGGTGCCCAGGTTCCAGACGATCGCGGCGATCAGCAGCGAGAAGATCATCGCGTAACCGGCGCCGCTGCCCACCTGCAGGATCAGCTCCACCGGCAGCAAGGTCACCACGGTGAAGGCTACCGTGCCGCTGGAGGTGAGCACGCCGATCAGGTTCCAGCAGCCGGAATAGACCACGGCGACATTGGCCGGCAGGCTATGGGTGTAGATGACGGTCGCCACCGCATTTGCGGTGTCGTGGAAGCCATTGACGAACTCGAAGCCGAGCGCGATCAGCAGGGCGACGCCCAGCAGCAGGAAGGTGCCGATGGCCAAAGGCGGCGTGCCCGCCGCGCTCATGTCGCCGGCAATGCCGCGCACGGCGAAGCCGAGGCCCAGCACGAGCAGCGCCAAAAAGATGACACCGCCGATCCAGTGCGGTTTGACATCGAGTTGCGGGCGGGAAAGAACTGCTTGGGACATTTTGGCCTCAATCAACAGAGGCGCCTAAATATCCGAGACAATGGACTCTGGTGTTTCAGTTTTATGACGTTTTGATGACAGTATTCCCCGATCACTGATGCCGCGCGGGACGGACAAGCCACCTGCCATGCGCCATTCGGGTCCATCTTGCCGGCGTAGAGATGGCGGATGGCGCAAGAGCTTATCCGCCCTGCTTTGGGCCCGTTCGACATTAACCGAATCGGGTTACCGGGTCGAACGGGCCCAAAGCCTTTGTTTGAGGCGGCATCTTTGTCAGCGAGCCGACGCTGCCTTTGTATCTACCCGGCAAACTGCGCTAGCCGCTCCACCGCCGCGCGCATGTCGGCTTCAGGGCCGCAATAGCTGAAGCGCAGAAAGTGGCGGCCGCGTTCCCGGTCGAAATCGATGCCCGGGCTGGCGGCGACCCCTGTTTCGGCCAGCATGCGCGCGCAGAAGGCAGCGCTGTCATCGCTGCGGCCGGAAATATCGGCGAACAGATAAAATGCCCCTTCGGCCGGGGAGAGTTTTGCGAAGCCCGCTGCCGGCAACGCACCCAGCAAATGCGCGCGCGACCGCCGATACACCGCCACATTGGCGGCGAGCTCGGCATGGCAGTCGAAGGCGGCAGCGGCGGCGATCTGGCTGATATGGGGGGCGCTGATGAACAGATTCTGCGCCAGGCATTCGACCGGGCGGATCAGATCATCCGGCAGCACCATCCAGCCGACCCGCCAGCCGGTCATCGAAAAATATTTCGAAAAGCTGTTGATCACGATGGCGCCGGGCACCGACGCGGCGGTGGTGAGCCTCTCGCCATAGGTCAGGCCGTGATAGATTTCGTCGGAAATCAGCCGCACGCCGGCTTGCGCGCACCAGGCGGCAATGGCGGCGAATTCGCCTTCATGCAGCATGGAACCGACCGGGTTGCAGGGGCTGGCGACGATCAGGCCGTGCGGGGGCGGATCGAGTTTTTCCAGCATGGCAACGGTCGGCTGGAACCGCGACTCCGCGTTGGCCTGGAGAATCACCGGCGCGATCCCCAGCGCGGTGAGGATATTCACGTAAGGCGGGTAGAATGGCGCCGCGAGGGCCACGCGGTCGCCGGCATCGAAGGCCGCCAGGAAGGCCAGCGGAAACGCGCCGGAGGCACCGGTGGTGACGGCGATGCGGGCGGGCGGAATAGTCAGGCCATACCAATCCTGGATATGGGCGGCGATCCGTTCTCTCAGATAAGGCAGGCCGAAGGCTTCCGTGTAGCCCATCGGGTGACCCGCCTGGAGCGCCGCGCGCGCGGCCGCCACCGACAAGGATGGCGCGCCGGTGCCGGGTTGACCGACCTCCATATGGATCACATGCGGCGCGCCA
>Ga0116227_10010485_pt1 | contig 16154 bp, 10 predicted proteins | sample S1TSphgellanicum_FD_89693 | JGI IMG/M metagenome (GOLD analysis project Ga0116227, IMG submission 89693) | Host-associated microbial communities from peat moss isolated from Minnesota, USA - S1T2_Fb - Sphagnum magellanicum MG | ecosystem: Host-associated > Plants > Peat moss > Unclassified...
AGCATTTGGGAAAAAGCCCAGAACCAACTCATTGAGAGAGCCAGCGCGCAGAACAGGGGGTCTCCTCCATGAGCGACTGGCGGTGCGTTTGAGGGATTTAATAAAATTCATTCACGGGTATTGTGCCTAAATGTGTCTTTGTCAACGAGTCCTTTGAGTGGAATGGAGACCAGTCCCCCCGGCATCCGTGGTCGAAGACCATTATCTACGAAGCGCATGTTCGTGGCTTTACTATTCATCCCCAGTCGGGGGTGGATCATCCCGGCACCTACCAGGGTCTGATGGAAAAAATTTCCTATTTCAAAACTCTAGGAGTTACTGCTGTGGAACTGATGCCCGTGCAGGAGTTCAATGACTCATCGATCGCACCCAGCAATCCCCAAAGTAGTCAACCACTCAAGAATTACTGGGGATACGATCCGGTGGTATTCTTTGCCCCCAAAGCTTCCTACAGCAGTTCAGGTGGCTTGGGACAGCAGAAACTCGAGTTCAAGGAAATGATCCGAGCCTTTCACCATGCAGATATTGAAGTGATTCTGGATGTGGTGTTCAATCATACGGCGGAAGGCAACGAACTGGGTCCAACACTCTGTTTTCGTGGCATGGATAATGTGATCACTTACACCTTAGAAGGCAACAAACGTTACTATAAGAACTATGCGGGGACAGGCAACACTGTCAACGCCAACCATCCTGTGGTACGAGACCACATCTTGACCGCGTTGCGTTATTGGGTGGTGGAGATGCATGTGGATGGATTCCGGTTTGACCTAGCTTCGGTTCTCGGTCGGGACGAATCCGGCAATTTGCTCGCCAATGCACCGCTGCTGGAAAGGATCGCCGAAGACCCGATCTTAAGAGACGTGAAAATCATCGCCGAGGCATGGGATGCCGCCGGTGCCTATGAGGTGGGTAGTTTTTCAGAACGGCGCTGGGCGGAATGGAACGGTCGGTACCGAGACGATGTCCGATGTTTCTGGCGTGGTGATGAAGGGATGCTTGGTTTGTTTGCTAGCCGCATCTGTGGCAGTGCCGATATCTATACCAGATCCGGTAAAGGCCCCAATGGCAGCATCAATTTCGTCACTTGCCACGACGGCTTCACGCTAAACGACTTAGTGAGCTATCGCACCAAGCACAATCAAGCAAACGGAGAGAACAACCGGGACGGAACTGACGCTAATTTCAGCGAGAACTATGGCACTGAAGGCGAGAAGACGGATGCCGCGATCGCGTCCATCCGGCAACGCCAGATCAAGAATTTCCTGCTCACCCTGCTGATCTCGCGTGGTGTGCCGATGCTGCTTGGTGGGGACGAATTTCGTCGCACCCAAGGTGGTAACAATAACGCCTACTGCCAGGACAACGAAACAAGTTGGCATGACTGGAGCTTTCTGGAACGGTACCGGGAGATTTTTCGCTTCACCCGTGGACTGATTGCCTTTCGCTGTGCCCATCCGATTCTCAGTAAAGAAGAGTTCTACACGGATGCCGAGATCCAGTGGTTTGGTTCCCAGGGAGGCCTACCCAACTGGTTTGACCCGAAAGCAAAGCAATTGGCCTGTCTGATCTATGAAGATGAGCCCCGCAAACTCTACCTGATGTTCAATGCCGATACCAATGCAGTTGATTGCAGGTTACCCCCTCTTCCAGTGGGGTGTCGTTGGTATGTGGCTGTGGATACCGCTCACGAAGCGCCACAAGATCTGTTTGCTGCTGGTGAGGAACTGCTTTGGGAAGATCCGCAAACTTATCACCTCAGCCCCCGATCAAGTGTCATCCTCCTAGCTCGATGCACAACAGAGGACAAATGAAACCAGCTAATCCACGCATCCTGACGATCAATGGCGGCTCGTCGAGCATTAAGTTCGGGCTATTCGAGTCTGGTGACTCCCTGCGACGGATACTGGAGGGCGAGATTGAGCGGATTGGGCTGCCAGAAGCCAGCTTGCGGGTAACAGGCTTGAACCCAGCAGACAACTTTTCCCGGTTAGTGTCGGCACCGGATCACAAAGAAGCTGTGGGCACTCTGATGGATTGGATCAAAGAACACATCGGTCATGATGCCTTGACAGCGGTAGGACATCGCGTTGTGCACGGCGGTCTGAAGTATAGCCAGCCACAGCGTATCACTCCAGAAATGCTTGAGGAACTGCACCGTATTAGTCACTTTGACCCTGAGCATGATTTCTGCAAAGACCAGCAAGGTTAGCGTCCGCGTGATTCCCACAGATGAAGCACTGATGATTGCCCGCTTAGTGTGTCACACACTTGGCTTGACTGAAAAAAGCAAAATTGAACCCCATTGAAAAAAAACTTATAAAAACAAGTATCCCACAACTCATCAAGCCTACAGCATAACAAATACAGAAGGAATACCCATGATAAAACCTGTTGCCGATCAGCCGAAAGTTCCCAAATCTAAGCCCAAGGCGAAGGACGATCTGAAATCTATGCCCATGCCGGAACTGCAGGCAAAACTGGAGTCGTCGCCAGATGGACTTAGTACAGCTGAGGTGAAGAAACGGCTGACTCAATATGGACCGAATGAGATTAAAGAAGAGAAGACCAATCAATACCTGAAATTCCTCACCTATTTCTGGGGTCCTATTCCGTGGATGATCGAGGCTGCGGTAGTTTTATCGGGCGTGGTCGGTCACTGGCCAGATTTTTTTATTATTCTCCTTTTGCTGGTTTTCAATGCCGTGGTCGGCTTCTGGGAAGAATATGAGGCAGGTAATGCGATCGCGGCCCTGAAGGCTAAACTGTCCGTTAAGGCTCGGGTGAAACGTGACGGGAAGTGGATCTCACCCATGTCGCGTGAACTAGTGCCGGGTGACGTTATCCGTCTGCGCTTGGGGGACATTGTGCCGGCGGATGCGCGTCTACTTGAGGGTGATTCGGTGGAGGTGGACCAGTCCGCGCTGACCGGCGAATCTTTACCCGCCACGTGCAAAGCGGGGGAAGCAGTATTTTCCGGTTCGATTATTCGCCATGGTGAAGTTGGTGCTCTAGTTTATGCCACGGGTGCGAATACGTACTTCGGCAAGACAGCGCAACCGGTGCAGACGGCGCAAACCGTCAGCCACTTTCAAAAGGCGGTTTTGAACATTGGCAATTACCTGATCATCCTCGCGTTGGCTCTCGTGACGGTGATTATTATCGTGGCGATCTTCCGAGGCGACCCGATCCTCACCACATTGCAGTTTGCCTTGGTATTGACCGTGGCTTCAATTCCTGTAGCGATGCCAACGGTGCTGTCGGTAACCATGGCAATCGGTGCGCGCCTGTTGGCGAAGAAACAGGTGATTGTGAGCAAGTTAGTAGCCATTGAGGAATTGGCAGGCGTGGATATACTGTGTGCGGACAAGACTGGCACGCTGACACAAAACAAGCTGACGCTGGGCGATCCTTTCAGCGTGAACAATATTCCCGCTGAACAAGTTATTCTCAATGGTGCCCTGGCATCGCGTGCAGACAACAACGACATCATAGATCTGGCTGTGATAGGTGGACTAAAAAACCAAGACGTGTTGCAGGGTTATCAGGTCGAACATTTTCAACCCTTCGATCCAGTACATAAACGCACTGAATCCACCGTGAAGGGCAAGGACGGAAAAGAGTTCAAAGTGACGAAGGGTGCACCACAGGTGATTCTCGCCTTGGCCAATAATGCCGGGCAGGTGAAGTCTGCCGTTGAAAAGGCGGTCAACGAATTCGCAGCACGCGGCTTTCGTTCGTTGGGCGTGGCGCGAGCCGAGGGGGACGGCCAATGGCAGTTTGTGGGTGTGCTTCCCCTATTCGATCCGCCCCGGGAAGATGCCAAGATCACCATTGCAGCCGCAGGCAAGATGGGTGTCCAGATCAAGATGGTGACGGGCGATGCACTGGCGATCGCTCAGGAAACTGCTAAGAAACTAGGGATGGGCGCAGACATTCTCGATGCCAGCAATCTGGGTGATATCAAGCAGCAGGAGACGGCATCGGTGGCGAAGTCCATCGAGACAGCCGACGGTTTCGCCCAGGTTTTCCCCGAACACAAGTTCCATATTGTGGATGTCCTGCAAAAACTGGGCCACATTGTCGGCATGACGGGGGACGGAGTAAATGATGCCCCCGCGCTGAAAAAAGCTGACTGCGGCATTGCCGTTTCGGATGCCACAGACGCAGCGCGGGCAGCGGCAGCTATCGTGTTGCTAACCCCTGGATTGTCGGTGATTATTGACGCGATCAAGGAGAGCCGACGCATTTTCCAACGTATGAACAGCTACGCGATCTACCGCATCGCCGAGACGCTGTGTGTAATGCTGTTCATGACATCGGCAATCCTGATCTTCAACTTCTATCCCTTGACGGCGGTGATGATTGTGATGCTGGCGTTGCTCAACGACGGGGCGATTCTGTCCATTGCCTATGACAACGTTCAGTACAAAAATCAGCCCGAGTCCTGGAACATGCATATGGTGATCGGAATTGCCACGGTGCTAGGAGTTGTCGGTCCCATCGCTGCGTTTGGCCTGTTCTATCTAGGTGACAAGGTTTTCCACCTTGATCATCCGCATATTCAGACGCTAATGTATCTTATGCTTTCTGTGGGAGGACACCTGACGATTTTTCAAGCGCGAACGCGCGGCCCCTTCTGGTCTGTCCGCCCGGCACGAATTCTTTTGATGGCGGTGCTAGGCACACAGGCATTGGCAACAGTAATTGCGGTCTATGGGATACTGATGACACCGCTCGGTTGGGGCTGGGCGCTGTTTGTTTGGGGCTATGCGGTGATCTGGTTTCTTGTGACTGACCAGGTGAAATTGCTTGCTTATCGGATTTTGACCTCGCCATGATCGAGACGAAGAAGGCGGATAAAAATTCGACACTAGACTGGGCACATCTAACGGTTGGGAAAGTGGAATGAGGAAGCTGGGGAAGACCAAGAAATAAATATATTCCGCAGCATTTTAGCAGCAAAAATTACCAAAATTACTCTTTTCTCCCCCAGCCGATCTAGCCTCTAGTGACAGCTTCGCTATAGTTCTCAGATTTATCTCAATAGAGAGATACAATCACACTTCTAAATCATTAGCTTTAGCTTAAGCAGATATCTAACCCTCTCAAATAAATAGCAACTAAGTATAGTTATTTGTTGAGACAAGCTTGAGGATGTGAGGGGTACTGGGGGAGACGAAGAAATAAGTGTACACAAAGTTATTTGGATAGTAAACATTACCAATAGCTGACCTTACCCCTCTAAAACCAAAGTTTGATCCTCTAGGTTTGCTGAAGATGAAAATTCCATTTTAGCACTCAGGAACGTAATTATGGCTACTTTCGACGAGTACCAAGTCAAGCTCAAAACTCAATATCATCATCTTCAGAACGGTGATCGAATACCTGTACCTAAAACCCACTTACGACAAACAGAACTTGTCGAAGTTCAGGTACAGGACGATCGCACTGGGATGGATCATGAAACCCTCAAACGAGCAGTTCTGGATAATCTCTACTACATTCTCGGAAAAGACCAAGACTGGGCAACCCCTTACGATTACTACATGGCATTAGCGTATACGGTGCGCGATCGCTTGCTGCAACGCTGGCTTAAAACCGTCGAACAAACTTATTTTCAGCCTGATGTCAAAGTTGTTTGCTATCTCTGTGCCGAGTATTTGACTGGACGACAACTGGGTAAAAACCTGGTCAATGTGGGACTGTATGAATCTGCTCGTCAGATTATGCAGGAATTAGGACACGACCTCTACGACCTGCTAGAGCAGGAAAATGAACCGGGTCTCGGAAATGGCGGTTTGGGACGCTTGTCGGCTTGTTTTTTGGATTCGCTCTCGACCTTGGAAATGCCTGCGATAGGGTATGGGATTCGCTATGAATTTGGCATTTTTGAGCAAACGATTCGCGACGGGTGGCAGGTAGAGCGCCCTGATCGCTGGTTACGGTTTGGCAATGCTTGGGAGATTCCCCGCCTAGAATACATTGTGGAAGTTAAATTCGGCGGATATACTGAGGCACACACGGATCAGCAAGGACGGTATCAGGTACGCTGGATTCCAGAGCGAACAGTGTTGGGCACGCCTTACGATATCCCGATATCAGGTTACAGCACGAATACAGTCAATACCTTGCGGCTATGGAACGCCAAAGCTAGCGAAGAGTTTAATTTCCAAATCTTCAACACTGGAGATTACATTGATGCAGTTGCTGATAAAACTTTTTCAGAAAACATCACCAAAGTTCTTTATCCCAACGATGATACTGAACAGGGTAAGCAACTGCGATTACAGCAGCAATACTTTTTTGTAGCCTGTTCCTTGCAAGATATAATTCGAGTCTACTTGCACAGTCATGACACGTTTGATCAGTTCCCGGATAAAGTGGCGATTCAGATTAACGATACGCATCCCTCGATCGGCATTGCAGAATTGATGCGATTGCTCATCGATGTGCATCAACTCCATTGGGATCAAGCGTGGAAGATCACGCAAAACAGCTTTGGATTTACCAATCACACCGTTTTATCAGAAGCGTTAGAGTGCTGGACGCTCAGTCTATTTGGGCGTTTGTTGCCGCGCCATTTAGAGATCATTTTTGAGATCAATCAACGCTTTCTCGATGGAGTCCGGGCAAAATATCCAGGTGATCCTGAGCGGATCACTCGACTTTCCTTAATCGAAGAAGGACCCGATAAAAGAGTTCGCATGGCATACCTTGCCTGTGTGGGTAGCCACTCCATTAATGGCGTTGCCCGACTCCATACCGAATTGTTAGAACATGAGTTGTTGCGAGACTTTTATGCATTGTTTCCGGAGCGATTTAGCAATAAAACAAATGGTGTCACCCCGCGTCGCTGGATACTACTAAGCAATCCAAAACTGGCACTACTAATCACCAATAAAATTGGCAAAGACTGGATTAAAAATCTCGACGAACTTCAGCACTTAGAAGCCTTTGTAGATAATACTGAATTGTGGCATCTTTGGCAAAATATCAAGCAAGAGAATAAACTAGATCTTGCAGAATACATTTTGCAAACAACAGGAATTAAAATCAATCCCCATTCGCTGTTTGATATTCAAGTAAAACGGCTGCACGAATATAAGCGACAACACTTGAATGTGTTGCATATCATCACACTCTATAACTACCTCAAACACAATCCCAATGCTGACATTGTGCCGAGAACTATGATTTTCGCTGGCAAATCGGCACCGGGTTATGCAATGGCAAAGTTAATCATTAAATTGATCACATCCGTTGCTGAGGTGGTGAATACTGATCCTGACGTTGGGGATCGTTTGAAGGTTGTCTTCCTCCCCAACTACAACGTTTCGATGGGGCAGCGAATTTTTCCGGCAGCAGATATCTCCGAGCAAATTTCAACCGCAGGGACAGAAGCATCAGGAACCAGCAACATGAAATTTGCCATGAACGGGGCGTTAACTATTGGTACGCTTGATGGAGCCAATATTGAACTGCGCGACCGTGTCGGCATCGACAACTTTTTTCTCTTTGGTCTTACCACCCCCGAAGTGGCTCAAACTAAAGCCCTGGGCTATCGCCCGTGGGAATACTACAATGCCAATGCCACGCTGAGACAAGCGATCAATCAGATTGCATCCGGCTATTTTTCTCAGGGCAATGCAAGTCTCTTTCAACCGTTAATTGAGTCTTTGAAAAACCACGATGATTACCTGGTGTTTGCGGATTATCAAGCTTACATTAATGCTCAAAAGCACGTCAGCCAGGTTTATCGCCATCAGGATCAGTGGGTACGCCAGTCGATTTTAAACGTGGCTCGAATTGGTTATTTTTCCTCTGATCGGACAATTCGTGAATATGCCCAAGATATCTGGCACCTTAACCCTGTTTCTGTGATGCTTAATGAGGCGCAAGAGAACGGCAGAAACCGCACTCTATAAACTGAAACCATAACTCCGCTGAAGATGCTGGTTAACCCAGTAATGAAAAATTCCACTCATTCCAAAGGAGACCAACATGAGAGTTACTGAACCTGATATCGACTCTAGATGGATAACGATGATCGCTATTCTCATGATTGTGTTGGGTATCATTGCGATCACCTTTCCCTTCTTTGCCACCGTTGCTTCAACCTTAGTCTTTGGTTGGGTATTTATCGTTGCGGGAATTGCTCAAATCGTTTATGCCTTTCAATCGAGACGTGCAGGTCAAGTCCTCTGGAAGCTGATTCTCGGTATCTTGTATCTCCTAGCTGGAATTTTCGTGGTGGTAAATCCACTCGAAGGGGTACTTGCTTTCACGTTAGTGTTAGGAATTACCATTTTTGTGCAAGGTATCATTCAAGTGGCGATCGCGTTTCAAATGCGTCGGATTTCACAAAACTGGGGATGGATGCTTGTGAGCGGAATCATTGGCATTATTTTCGGAATTTTCGTTTGGTCTAGCTTTCCGTTTACCGCAGTTTGGCTGATTGGCACTTTAATTGGAGTCAATCTTTTGTTTGATGGGATTTGGATGCTGACTCTACATTCAGGGCAGCAGCACGGGTTTTAATTCCTTCGTTTTCTCATCGCAAATGGATGTTCGAGTGGCTTATCCGATACACTATCTGTTTAAATATATTTAAGCAAGAAATAGGTAAAGAGAACCTATCTCTTCCGCGTTTGTGACTCCATTTGTGTCAAAAGAGTACATAGGAGGATCTAGAGCGTCGGTCAAGTAGAAGTAGTTGACAAAAGATACAATATACTAAAAACGACTGATTTAGGGACTTTTGCCCAGGCAAAAAAAGATTTTAAAAGTAAAGCGCCAAACCGTCCAGAGTATATTTGTATAGTCCAATCTTATGGCTGTTGTTCACAATCTTCATGTTCTGGTGCGTATGTCCCACACCACACCCGAAAATTCCTCGCTCCTCTCCATATCATAGTCTTCTTAATTTGTCAACCACTTTGACTTGACCGATGCTCTAGGAGTTAGGGACTACCAAAAAATAAAATCACCAAAAATAATAATCATATATGTATTTCAAAACTCTCCTCTAACGGTTTTTGGAGAATTATTTTTTTGCAAATCCCTGAGTACAAGCGGAGGGATTAAAATCTCAGTGCAGTGGTTCAACTGAAATTAGACCAAATATAAAGTGTTAAAAGTTACTAATAGTGTTTTTGGAATGAGTAATGTCAAAAATATCGTTATTTGCTCCTGTAAACCCTAGCAGATTTATTTAGGAGAGATCTGGCAGAAAAAAGTCGGGAAAATAACTACTTTCGGGAGAATCTAAGATAAGATATTATTACGCATCCTAACTAAATATCATATGATTTCCAGATCTCATCTCCAGATTTTGGAGTCTCGACGGCAAAATCTGGCACCTTACAACCTAGGCTACAGAATCAAATTGCTGACGCAACTACTTACACGTAAATTTACAGAGCTGCTAGAACCATACGGTTTGACACCATTTCACTGGTTAGTTTTATGCTGTCTGTGGCAAGAGGATGGTCTGTCTACTTCTAGTATTGGGGAAAAACTCCAACAGGTAGGAGGAACCTTAACAGGGGTCCTAGATCGGATGGAAGAAAGGGGCTTAGTGCGTCGAGAACGGGATTTACAAGATCGCCGAATCTGGCGAATCTGGCTAACCGATGGGGGAAAAGAATTGGAAGCGGTCCTACCCCCAATATCAGGAGAATTACGCGAGCAAGCCATGAGTGGGATTTCCTATGCCGACCAAGAATTGTTTTCCCAAATTCTCAATCAAGCGATAGCTAATCTCTCTTAGATTTCAGACTAGGGGAGAGATTAATCTGTCTTCCCCTGGGTCCCTAATCACCAGTCACTAATAATCACCCAATAGGGTGAAGCAGAGTTAGATGCTATTTTGAGAATATACTACGTATACTAAGCAAACGGGAATTAAAAGTTTATAGGCAAATATTACGCATTCTAAATAATTAAGCAATTTCAACTAACAAGGTAAGTCAGACAATGAACGGTCACAAAGAAAACAGAACAGCAGTTTTAGACGAAGAACTGATTAAAGAGACATCTTCAACTGCAGTGGCACCAGTCCCGGAGCAGAATGGACATCTCCAACCAGAGCCAGAGGTTCTGCCTCAGAAGAAAAAACAGTCCAGGGTGATTTTCGCAGCTGCAGCTGTGGGGGTAATTGTGCTTGGTGCCTTAGGTTATCACTACTGGCAGTACAGTTCCACCCACCAGGAAACAGACGATGCTGAAGTTGAGGGACACATCCATGAAGTTAGTAGTAGGATACCGGGGACCGTTAGTCAAGTCCTAGTGAATGATAACCAGCTAGTGAAACCGGGACAACTGCTAGTCAAGCTAGATCCACGGGACTATCAAAGCCAAGTTCAGCAAGCGGCAGCATCGCTGGAGAATGCTGACCACCAAGCTAAAGCTGCTGACGCTAACATTGCCCTATCAGTCCAAACAGACACCGGAAAGAAAACCCAAGCCCAAGGGGATGTTAGCACTGCCATAGCTAATATTTCCACAGCCCAAGCAGCAGTAGCAGAAGCCCAAGCAGGTATACCAGCAGCCCAAGACCAGGTAAAGGTAGCTACTGCCGGGGTTGGTGCGGCCAAAGCCCAAGTAGCCCAAGCCAATGCTAATTTAGAAAACGCCCTGGTACAGTACAGACGGTACAATAAGCTATACCAACAAGGGGCAGTTCCTCGCCAACAACTGGATGCAGTTAAGGCAACCTATGATATAACTGTGGCCCAGAAAAAGGCAGCCCTAGAGGGAGTACAGCAAGCCCAAGCCACCTTAGCCTCAGCTAAAGTTGGTGTAGCCAAAGCCCAATCCCAACTGGCACAAGCTCAGGAAGAGGTAGCTAGTGCCCAAGCAAAATTAGCAGCATCTGAAGGTGCCCTACAACAAGCTAATATTACTAGACAGGATACATCCGTAAAACGCAGTCAGTATGGAGCGGCAAAAGCAGCCATTGACCAAGCCCAAGCAGCTTTGAAAAATGCCCAGTTGCAGCTATCCTACACCGATATTACCGCCCCCAGTGCTGGGTGGGTGGGTAATAAAAACGTAGAGGTCGGCAACCGCATAGCTGTAGGCGCCCCACTATTGGCAATAGTAGATCAAGATAAGTGGGTAGTTGCCAACTTCAAAGAAACCCAACTGGACAAGATGGTTCCAGGGCAAGAAGTAGAAATTAAGCTGGATACCTTCCCCAATCACACTTTTATCGGTCACGTTAACAGTATTTCCCCTGCGTCTGGGGCCCAGTTTGCCCTACTACCACCGGATAATGCTACGGGGAACTTTACTAAAATTGTCCAGCGCATTCCAGTAAAAATAATTTTTGATCCCAAGAGCATTCAAGGATACGAATCACGCATTGTCCCAGGTATGTCTGCGGAAATTAGCGTTAAGGTGAAATGATTTGGGGACCGGGGAATTGTAGATTTTGGATTGGGGGAGAATAGATCAATCTCTCCCGTGCTCCCTGCCCCCTGCCCCCTGCTCCCTGCTCCCTGCTCCCTGCTCCCTGCTCCCTGCTCCCTGCTCCCTGCTCCCTGCTCCCTGCTCCCCTTTCCTTTATGAACATAAAGACATCTCAAAACCAGATTTTTCTACCCGCGTTAAGATCCAGAAATTACCAACTATTTTTTGCAGGACAAGGTATTTCCCTAATTGGGACATGGATGACTCAACTGGGGACAGTTTGGCTAGTTTACCACCTAACAAACTCCCCTTTCATGTTAGGGTTGGTGGGATTTACCAGTCAAATTCCCAGCTTCTTTTGCGCTCCCCTTGGAGGCGTGTTTGTAGATCGATTTTCTCGGTATCGCACCCTAATTTGCACCCAAATATTGGCGATGATTCAGTCGTTAGCATTAGCGGTGCTGGCACTAACTGGAGTAATTCAGATATGGCATATATTAGCCTTAAGCTTAATGCAAGGTTTTGTTAATGCCTTAGATGCACCGGCACGACAGGCATTTGTACCAGAACTAGTGGAACATAAGGGAGATTTAGCTAATGCGATCGCCATTAACTCCACGATGATCAATGGTGCGCGATTAATTGGTCCAGCCATTGGAGGGTTGTTAATTGCCGGTGTAGGAGTTGGTTACTGCTTTTTAATTGATGGTTTAAGCTATATTGCCGTCATCGTTGCCTTATTAGGGATGAGAATTAAACCTTGGAAAGTTTTCCCAACCCACGTCCACCCCTTGCAACAAGTCAAGGATGGATTTATATATGCCTTTAGTTTTCCACCAATTCGAGCCATCTTGCTGCTATCGGCTTTAGTCAGTTTTATGGGGATGCAAACTACTCTAATCATCCCTATTTTCGCTGCAGATATCCTCAAAGGTAACGCGGAGACTCTGGGATTTCTAATGGCAGCAGTGGGCGTTGGGGCTTTATTTGGTGGTGTTTACCTGGCTACGAGAAAGACAGTATTGGGAATGGGGAAATTGATTGCCTCAGCTCCAGCAATTTTAGGCACTGGTCTAATTGCTTTTTCCCTATCTCGATTTTTACCTCTTTCTCTATTCACATTGTTATTTGTTGGCTTGGGTACAATTCTGCAAATTGCCGCTAGCAACACATTTTTACAAACAATTGTCGAGGAAGACAAGCGCGGACGATTGATGAGCCTATACACAATGTCTTTTTTGGGAATGCTCCCACTGGGTAACTTATTCGGTGGCATCTTAGCCAGTCGTATTGGCGCTCCAAATACGTTAATCATTGATGGAATTTGTTGTATTCTAGGGTCTGTGGTTTTTTACCGTCTGTTACCTGCAATTAGGCAACTAGTTCGTCCAATTTATCAGCAAAAAGGCATTTTAACCCATTAGATGAAAAGTGATAGAGAGTCTAGCTGATGCCTATGATATCAGCTAAGGAGTTCTATGCTGATTTTTCTGAGTTGTGAGTTGTGAATACTATGGTAAACAAGCAACATTCTCCCCTCCCACCAGATCACGTAACATTAAAGAATTGGATTGGCATATCGGCCAGTATGCTGGGTGCATTCATGGCGGTTTTAGATATTCAGATCACTAATGCCTCCCTACAAGATATTCAAGCATCGTTAGGTGCCAGTCTAGATGAAGGTTCTTGGGTTTCCACTGCTTACTTAGTGGCGGAAATTGTGGTAATCCCCCTCACAGGATGGTTATCACGGGTATTTTCTCTGCGAGCTTATTTGTTAGTTAGTACTGTACTCTTCATCTTTTTTTCTATTTGTTGTGCCTGGGCCTGGAATCTCAATTCGATGATTATCTTCCGGGCTTTACAAGGCTTAAATGGGGGAGTTTTAATTCCCACAGCTATGACAATTATATTGACAACTCTACCCCCATCTAAGCAACCAATTGGTCTTGCCGCTTTTGGGTTTAGTGCAGTTTTTGCTCCGTCCATTGGTCCGGCACTAGGAGGCTGGTTAACAGAAAACTTTGGCTGGGAATACAGCTTTTACATCAATGTTGTGCCTGGCTTACTGATGCTAGCTGGAGTTTGGTACTGTATCAGACAAGATAAACCCCAATGGCACTTACTCCAACAAGGTGACTGGTGGGGAATTGTTTCAATGGCTATTGGGTTGGGATCCCTACAAATTGTGCTGGAGGAAGGTAGCCGCAAAGATTGGTTTGGTTCTGCCTTGATTGTCCAGTTAAGTGTATTAGCAGTAATTTTTATTACCTTGTTTTTCTGCATAGAATTGACTCGCAAGCAACCATTTATTAATTTGCGGCTTTTGATGCGGCGCAATTTTGGGTTGGCTAGTATTATCAATGTGTCTCTGGGTGTAGGATTATACGGCTCAATTTATATTTTGCCGCTCTTTTTAGCTCAGATCCAAGGTTACAATGCTCTGCAAATTGGTGAAGTTTTAGTTTGGGCAGGCATACCCCAACTATTTATTATTCCTTTTCTGCCTAAAGTGATGAAACGGATTGATGTCCGGTTAATTGTGGCTGTGGGGCTTTCTTTGTTTGCTACGAGCGCCTTTATGAATTCTAATATGACAAATGAAACCGGATTAGATCAATTGAGAGTTTCCCAATTTATCCGGGCCATGGGACAACCCCTAATTATGATTCCCCTGTCCTCTATTGCTACAGCGGGATTAAATCCTAAGGAAGCAGGTTCAGCTAGTGGTTTATTTAATATGATGCGAAATATGGGTGGTTCTCTAGGAATTGCCTGTTTAGCAACTTTATTAACTGATAGGGAGCAATTTCACTCAAATATTTTGGGTAAAGCCGTATCTTTATACAACACAGAGACAAATACGAGAATCGAGCAAATGACACAGTATTTTGTTGGACAGGGAGTTGACTTGGTTACAGCCAAAAACCAGGCGATCGCTTATATATATAATACTATTCGTAGAGAATCATACGTAATGGCTTTTAATGATTGTTTCTATTTTATTGGTGTGGCTTTATTGCTCAGCGGGTTGGCAATTTTATGTGTAAAGAAAGTTAAGGGGACTGGGGGTGCTATTGCCCATTAAGTTGGAATTTCGGGAGGTAGGAGGCAGAGGGGATTTATCTGTCCTGGTGAATGCCCGAACCTTCTGCAAGAACTGCCTCTATCTGTGCAGCGGTTTCCAGACTTAACGGGAGAAGTCAGATTCTAGATTGGGGGGTGCTAATTTTCAGACACAATTGATTCCCTACTCGATAGAGGGAGTGAGAAAGCAGCAATACATATGGTAAATGCTTGGGCAGTCCACAATAGATTAGTAATGGGACAACTCAAAGTAGATTCAAAATCAAATGAAATTACAGCGATTCCTGAATTACTGAAAGTATTAGAAATAGCGGGTTGTATAGTGACGATAGATGCAACGATTTTGGATTTTAGATTGGGGAAGAAAAAGAAGAGATAATGGAGAAAGGAGCCAAGTGATTGGCAGAGAAACGATTAATCCCTTAATCCCTCTTATAATCCAAAATCTAAAATCTAAAATAAAAGAGAACCAAGGGAACCTGTATAAAGATGTAGAAGAATTGATTAAAATCGCGATATAGACAGAGTTTCAGGGGTTAGAATACAGTAAATATACAATCAAAGATTTAGGACATGGACGAGAAGAAATTCGTCATTATATGATGATTTCGGGAATTAAATCACAGTTGGATATTAATTCAGAGTGGGTAAATTTGAATAGTGTTGGGATGGTAGAGCATATTCGGAAAGAGAAAGGAGAAACAACAGTAGAAATCCGTTATTTCATTAGCAGTTTGGCAAATAATGCCGAAGAGTTCGCGACGGCAGTTCGTGGTCAATCCAATCAATTTTGGATTTTAGATTTTAGATTAGGAGGATTTCTAAAAAAACACCTAACTTCTGCTCATAACTAACTCATCCCCAATCCAAAATCTAAAATCTAAAATTCGATGAATGTCGGATTAGAAAAGACAATGCTCCAGAGAATTTTGCTGTGTTACGCCAAATAGCAGTGAATCTTTTAGGTAAAGAAAAACGTGTGAAAGCAGAGGTAAAGAATAAGCAATTTCTAGCAGGAATAGATGAGAAATATTTAATGAGAGTATTATCTCAACTCTCAGCCGCATAAATTTACTGAGAATTTACCTAAAAATCTTATATTTACTATTAGTAGTAGCGATTGCATTAAATCTCTACTCATAATGTCATGTTTAATTTTTGGGATTGGGACTTAAAAAGTATTTGGAATTTTCTAATGATATTGTTATTAGTTATTTCTCGGTTAATTTTAAGGATCTGAGGAAAAAGTTCAGTTTTTTAATAGTTTCAATCAAGCTTACCAAACTGTTAACAAATAAGATGCGTTTGCCCTGCTTCTGGTTCCTTCTCTCTTTTATTTCCCCCAGCAAGAACTGCCCTCTTTGCCTCCTGCCTCAAAACCTCCACGAAAAGATCACGGGAAAAGTCAGGTTACTGATGTCGAGCACTTATACTAGGGGGAGGTAGCTGAAGCGACCAGGGATTTTAGTTTGTGATAAAGTTTACATTAGATTGAGTTTAGCACCCGCGTCCCCCAACCTTTCAAGGGTAGGTTTTTCAGATTAGACCAATTTTTTGGATTTTAGAACCAAAATCATGGTCTGAAACCTTAAAAATACGTTCAGTAATTCAGAATTTTCTCAATAATTTCTCGAAAACCTAAATACCTACCC
>Ga0116227_10010491_pt1 | contig 16150 bp, 3 predicted proteins | sample S1TSphgellanicum_FD_89693 | JGI IMG/M metagenome (GOLD analysis project Ga0116227, IMG submission 89693) | Host-associated microbial communities from peat moss isolated from Minnesota, USA - S1T2_Fb - Sphagnum magellanicum MG | ecosystem: Host-associated > Plants > Peat moss > Unclassified...
TAGGTAGGTAGGTAAGGATTGTAGGCACCTATTTATGTACCTACCAACCTAATATTAATATTTTTATTAAATTATTTTTTAATGCCACGTGGCATATTTACATTGGGCCATGTGTCATAATATAAAATCATCCAAGTCTTTGAATTGAACGTCTTAAATTATTTCAAAATAATAATAATAATCATCATCATCGTCATCATATATTAAGACACATGGCAGCACATGATTTGCCTTCAATTGTGACCAAAATAGTTGCATATTAGTTGCATGTGACAATACGTATACAATGGAGTCAAAGGATGAAATGTATTTGTTGACTTTTTCTTTCATACAATACTTTTTGTCATCTGCAACTAGTTTATCACATGCGACTTGTCTTAGGCGACTAAAAGGATTTTAGTTGCAAAATGTCTCTTGCGACTAAAATTTAGTCGTAAAGAGCAGTCAAAAATACATGTTTTTCGTCTAATGAATTCCCCCTCACAAAATTGTTGGAATTGATCTCTAATTATTTAATTTCACTATGCATAACCACAATTAGTGAAAAGGCAACATTTAGGGCATCAAATAATAACCGATATATTCAAGTTTGATTGAAGATACATCGCTTTACAATAAGAATCATGGCCTCAATAATGGCCTCGCAAATTGCCCCCAAGTGTGTGCATCCAATACGTGGCCTTGCAATTCCATCGTCTCCTACCTCCCATAACAAAGATTAATGGCATCATGATATTCCAAAGTTTCCTGGAATAAGATCACTTTGCTCACAAACTTGGTCTTCACTAGGGTCTAACTTTTGATGGGGGAACCCTACATCAAAACATGTTTTCTTCCATTCAAACCTACATGTGCCTGACTTTTTCGTCCAAATGATTATTTTCTATAAGGTATAAATTGTGTGGCCTTCAAACTCACTTCCCAAAAGCCAGAACAAATAGTTATGCATCATTAGTTGCATATTGGCATGTTTTGTTGAAAGCATGGCCAAAGAAGAACCTTTGCCAAGGAGCTATCAATGCCAGAGGAACACAATCAACAATAAAACTTAGAGCTTGTGCAAAGGTGGACAAATTACCACCCTCATCCTTCACATAGGTAATTATTTTATCCAACAAATTGTAGAACAATCTTATAGATCCTTGACATGCGTTGCCATTGCAACCCTAGCCGTATCAATAACTTCAAAAAATCCCACTATCACATGGCAAAGAACCCACTATGAGTTTATGAAATTTATCGATCAAAGGTGCCATGTCCAAGCCTAGACATCCATAAATCAAATGAAGTGGTTGTTGTCACACAAAAATCCAAGGCTAATAGCACATATTTGTCCATGGTCTTGGCCACCAAAAATAAGATGACATGTTGAACCATTTGTTTCCAATATGGAAATTAGACCTAAGGGTTTTGATGCATGACCAACTATCTTAGCCACTAATTTTCCACAAGAGAAATAGGCATGTGTGTTTTGGCAACAAAAACCAACAAGTCCTCCATGAATTGTTTATGCCCTGCATCATCTTTCCTATAAGAAGTTCCCCATATCCAACAACAATCCTCTACTTGGACTTTTTTCAACAGCGATCCTTCACAACAAAAATTAGATTAACACTAGTCCACCTACCTTAAGATGTTGGATGTTCAGACAAAATATGTTTATTCATAGAAATCATCCTGTGGTGTTGGTTGTATGTGATCAAACCTTTTTTTTTTTTGGTGGTATTGTTGATACTACATTATTGGAACACATAATGTTACATAAGACAATGCATGGTTTGAGCAATAATGGGATGGGGTTCATTGCCATCATTGATCACAAAAAAATGTTAAGGTAGAGAGAACTCATGGTGAGGGATCCAAAATTTTTAATTATGGATTAATTGAATTTTAAATAACTCCCATGCAACATCTATTGCATACAGGTCCAAGTTGCTAAGGGTTGCAAAGCTTTCAGAAGGAGTTGGTGCAATAGGCATTGAAATTAAACCAACCACTGGTCCTAAATCATCATGTAATCCCAATACTAAATCATCCCCAACCTCATAATCAAAATTTTGGTTAAGATCCATGCCCATATGAAGTACTTCAATGTCTACCATTTGTAATATTTTGATTTAAAGAATTCAAGATTCCAAATGCAGAAAAGGATTGAATACTAAAATAGAAATGTAGCTTATGATCTTTGCTAGATCTTTTTTCAAATGAAATAGAAACAAACCTTGTAGTGTGGCTTTTGATACAAACCTTAAACAATCAACAAATTTGCAAATGTATTTGGTGTAGAAAACAATGACCTCAAGTGGATTCACAGGATTGAGACTCAAATGTAGACATTGGTATTTGGGAAACCAAATGCTTGAAATCCAAAAAACATAGAATTGTTGAACATAGAAAAAAACTAAAAATTGAAGTGGAAAGGAAATCTGAAAATAACATTTGTGCACACACTAAAGATATCTAAACCACAAGAACCCACTTTCTTGCAATGTTTGATGAGCATAGACACTTGAAAATTTGAAGCAACATTGAAGGCTCCTTGTATCCATCCTTTAGTTTCGCTCAGATTTGATTTGTTCCTTTGTTCTTCTACATTTGTATTATCAACAATTGAATGATGCATTTGCATTCAAACGTTGAAGGTGCCGGCCATTGAAAAGGCAAAGATAATGAACAAAAAACCATTGCTGAAAATGAAAAGGTTGGAACTTAGAATGGCAAAGTGCACATTATAACAACAAGCATGCCTTTGTGAATAATTGGCTATTTAGGGTTAAGTGGGGATTTAGGTTTAGGGCAAAGGGAACTCTAAATGAATGGGGAAAAAATTATGAAAAAGTTGAATGAAAAAAGTTGGATGAATAAATCAACATGGGCATATTTTGGTTTTATACACCAAGACAGAAGTAGGTTATTAATATTTCTCAAATCAATATACATCCAACAAGTTATTTCCATGTATCAAAAAATCCAATACCTTGGTGGGTAGGCTAGAAATTGGTTATTTCAAATATCCCTATCCAATAGGTCAACTATCTAGTATCCAAATCCAAATCGAGCTGGATAACTGGCAACATTTTCAATATCTTGACAACACTAAATAAGACTCAAAAGTCATTCAAAAACCTTTGACTCGTGCTTTCAAATAACATTACAAAGATCACAAAGGTCATACCAACTAGGCTTTTCAAGGGAATGTTTCCGATCATTCAAGAGTTCAAAACAATAGGACCCATACAAGTGTAGCAAACCTCCTAAGTCCAACAATAGGTTTTAATGGACACCTCATATCAATTAACACCCTGTCATGTAAAATGGTCACTAAATAACTGAAAAAATCAAGTTTAAAAAAAGTGTATCAAAGTGCACAAGGCTTCAAACATTAATAACATATTATTTGAATTGTTTGATTTTTGAAATGTAGAATATTAGCAAAAATAATAAATTTGTGAAAAATAAATAAAATAATGAAATAGTTAAACACATAATGAATGATCATAAATGGTTTATTCAATAACATTTGTACATACCAAATATTATGGCATTGTTGAAAAAATTTAAATATAAAAGTGTAAAATCTATTTTTACTTGTTGAACATGGATTGACCTATTTTATATTACTTAGATCTTCCAATAATATGAATAATTGTGGAAGATTTCAATTCATTGAATCTTTAAATGACCAAAAAGGGTCAACTAATAATGGGGATTCAACATCAAAATAGGAAGTTTGAACAAGTTAATTTTCAGTCCAACATGCCTATCACCTTGGTAAGTTTTTAAAACCCCTTTCAAGAAAGTTTTCGCCTAGGGCAACAAAATATATACTCAATCATGATCACATCTAGAATTGATAAGTTTTACATCAAATATTTGATGAAAACATTGTTTGATTTTTTTCAAAAAATTTGAGAACCCTCATTCATACATGACATATGTAACATAAGCTAGTATAGCTAGGTATTAGGTATACTAGCCTAGGTTATTATTATTATTATTTAATAACTAATGTTATAATATTATCATATATTAGTTATTTTTATTTATAATATAGTTAATATAGCATAGGTATTATGTGGTAGTTCCTTTTCAATTTGCACACAATATAAATGGGTGCATTGAACATATTCACAAACCAAGTGCCATTTGGAATGAACCAATAAGAAAGGCTCAACCTTAAAAGTTAAACTTATAAATAACATAGGACTATCTTCAACCTACTTGCCTCAAATTGATTATTTGTTTTATAAAAATTACAATTTTGAACCTTGAAAATCACCTTATATTTGACTGACGTTTGGCATAATTCTAATAATGGTTCAACACTTGTTGTGACATTTTTTGTTGTATATTTTCATAACATTTGACAATTAAATTTTCAATTGGGGACAATTTAATTCTATTACAAAAGTGCTTCTAATTGTGAGAAATGATCAAATATATTTAAAGATGTTCACAACCAAATTCAGATATCACAACAAGACAACACATGTTGAAATAAAAAACATATGCAAGGGAAATTATTGTGTTCATAAAAAGAAAGTATAAAACTCATTTAAATGTTACAAATGTCAATCTTTTCATAACACTTTAAAGAAATGCAATAGGAAATAGTTACAAATTTCAATGAAATTTCATTTATAAATTTATGGGGAACACAACAACAAACTTGATTGACAAGATTTTGCAAGTGGTATTATAAATTAGGCCCAATGGCAAATGGTAATTTATGTATTAAATATGAAACTTCATGTATGTCATTTAAAAACAATGTTTCTTCTATTTGAATATTTAGAATATTGAATATGTACAAATATTGTTCATATTCATGTGACTTTTATATGAACCTATGAAACCTAATAAGTTTGTGATGCAAAAACACTTTTCACACATTATAATCAATGCTTAATTTATCATTTCAACATTCTTTCAATATTATTTAAAAATTATTTAAACAATCTTTGGTTGATCTTGTGTTGTCATATATCAACTTGTCAATACAAATTCAAGATTCTTATCAAAACTTTCATATGCACCTTTAACTCATTAATTTGTGAATGTACCTTATTAAAAAATTGGTAAGCCAATGGTAGTTAACTTCCAATGTTAGTAAAAAAAAAACTTTTGAATCAAAATGTTAACCTAACATGGGAAATGCAAATGAATCATGACAATCACTTGGGGGTGGTCTTGACCATCTACTATAAATATTTATATCTCCACCACATTATTCACTTTGAATAATCAAAGTGCAAAAACCTATCTACTTCCTCACACCTCCTCTTTTATTTCATATTTAGGATTTGAGCACAAAGGTGTTTATGGCAATTAGCAACACATAACTTGCACATTGGTTGTAAAACAAAAACATTTCAAACCACGTGGAGCAAATTTACATTCACTATCAAGACATTCATTGCATCCATTTTTCCTCTAATGATATACTTGGTTGTTCAATATTGACATATGCAACATTATTTAAATTATGATTAATAAATGCATTGAAATTAATTAATGGATTCTCATTGATGGTTATAACACTCTAGGTTGATACTAAAATTTTCAATTCAATGTAGAAGGTTTCCACCTATGAATGCCTCTCATTGGTCCAAAAAATGAAGCATCATTGAAAATTAACCAACATCCAAGCAAGAAACTATGAGGGGTAGATTAATAGTTGCAACACCAAACACCAATTTATTATAACGAAACCATTGTTTATGAATTCAACAAATCACCATATAGGGGAGGATGTTCAAAGCAATACCAATTGGATTTTATAACACTTCAATTCTATTCATGAAAAACATTCATTAACACAATTTCAAGATTCACTCTCATTAAGTGGTCATAGATAAACACGTCCATCCTACATTTCAAAGTCAAAACCCACATTAGATACATGTATTCCGTGCTTCAAGTAAGCGAAACCAAGGTGCATCTTTGTCCTCATGACACCCTCTTGATACACCTTCTTTGAACCTTATTCAATTTAATTTCTTACTATAGTCATGTTCCAAAACATAAATGTTAATTACACAATGCTTCCCTCTTGAAAGTAAGAGGATATTTCCATTTAATCTACACATTAATTTCATTTTGCAACAATAATAGGATGCATCAACATGCTCTTTACTAACCATGTAATCCAAGCTTTGCCTTTTGGCATAATCTTTACTTGATATACTCTAAGAGCAATTAACTCCTTAGGTAGGTGACTTCTCCTCAACAATTTTTTTGCTTGCAATACTTAAGAACTTTCCATTCCTAACCAACAAAATAAAATGTAGTTGTAATAAATAATATTCTTTGGATATAATGACCTACCCTAAAATTAAAACCTACATTGTTTTGAATGTTTGCATAATCACTACAATGAATATACTACTCCATTTAATTAAAGAATAAGAAATCACTAGAAGGAAAAGGCTAATATGTGACCAATGCATTATAACTACATGCGACTATTTGGTTTTTGCAACTAAACTTTTGCCCTTTACGATTAGTGTGACATTGTGTTGACATCAACTAAGCCACCTACAACAAACTTGCAACTAATCTACAACTAAATTAATTTACATCTATATATGGGTTGGATTTATCATCCAAGAGTAACCATCTAAAGTCCCATTAATTGCAAACGAAGTGGTGCTTAGACACAATTGACATATGTTTATACACATCAATTATAACATTTTTTTAATTTATGCTTAAATTTAATATTCATAACTTTTTATTATATTTCAAATTAATATTTGAAATATTCATAATATTTTTATTGTAATTAAAGTCATTGATACAATTATTGGAATTATACTAATTTCATTACAATAAATTATTCATAATTTCAAAAAAATTGAATATCCAATGTAGATTATTATATTAAATATTTTTTAATGATGATAAAATTACTGTAATTAATATTTAATTATTATAGTCATAATAATTATTTTACTTATACATTAACTATAATAGACACATAATTTATAATTCAGTTTAATTATTTATAATTTATAATTTTAAATATTTTTTAAAATTAAAATATTTCCATTATAATTAAATGAATAATTTAATTTTTATAATTGTAAGAATTACATTCCAATATACTAGAATATCTAATTATGTATTCACAATATATAATTTCTGTTACATCATACATTTTTAGAATAATTATAATAAATGATTTTACTTATTATTTATTACTGATTATTTAAAATGAATAAATAATATTAAAACATAATTTTTACATCAAATAAAATAATAGTTCCCAATCATTAAAAAAATAACATTGTATTTACAACATTTATGTTTTAATAATAATAATAAAATTTCATATCCTAATTGTAAAGTTATGTCCTAGAATTAAGATTTTTATTTCAAAACTTTATGATAATTTTAAAATAATGAGAAAAATTGATGTAATTATTGTATTTTTAAAAATATAAATTAAATAATTGTATGTATTACTCATCATTTACTTATTTAAAGTAAAATTTTAATATAAAAACATAAAATTTTATATTAATAATTATTATTCTATTGTAACATAAAATCATTGTAAAATCATTGTAACTCCTTGATTTATTTGTAAGTTAGAATTAAAATGCTTGCATAAATATTTTATAATTAAATTTATTATTGCAATCTATAATTTATAATTTATACTTTTAGTTCTTATTTAATTTTCTGCAATAATCATAATTTAATTAAAATAATTATTGTTATGACCGTAACTACATGGATTATAATATAATAAATTATATTATTTATTTCTTGTAAATATTTGTCCATAATATATCACTTTTATAACTAATTATATTTATTAATTATAAGTTACACTAAATAGCTATTGTTACAACATAGATTTTTACATTATATAATTTATATTCTTAAAATAAAATAAACAATTTATTGTAATTATTTTTTCTTTAATTTAAAATCATTGTAATTACTTCATATAAGAATTAATTATCATAATTTCATAATAATTTTCTAATCGAACATGATTATTCACAATCTGTAATTTATAACTTTAAATCTGAATTAAAATTTTGAATTTTCTTAATGTAGTGAAAATAATTATTGTAATGATTATAAATGCAGGAATTGTTATAGAGTAATTTTTTAAACAAAAAAATCTGCAACTATTTTTTTATGATAAATATTTTTATAGTAATATTTCAATAATTAAAAAATATTACTGTATGTTCAATAGATTATTGTAGTTATAGTTATTAGCTACCAATAGAAAAAAAACATTACTTGACCGAAATAATAATTTTTACAATTATAAAGATAATTATATATTAATTACAATAATTATTTTAATGTTACTTTAAAAATAAATAATCGTTGTAGGAATTTATTTTCGAATAGCAATTATTAATTCATTATTTTAAAATTTAAAATAGACATTTAAAATTATTATTTTCTAGTATAATAATTAAATTAAGGAAATATTTTTAAATATTTTAATAATTTATTATCTATGAATTATTTATTGACAATTTGTCAGTAATTAGATAGCTAGTTAGTTAAATATTAAGAAGTTATTAATTATTTAAATAGTTGACAATGAATACTTAATATTTGTATAATATAATTTATATTTTAAATATATGTTAAATATAATCATTTTTAATTAAATGATTATCTAATTATCTAGTGAACCATGTACTTTAATTGTTTAGAATTTTTTTATAAAATAATACATGATGAAAATTTTGAAATTGCATCTTAATTTATGAAGTTACAACTTCAAAATTTATCACATGTTGTTTGTTTTTCAATCCTAGTTTGAACATTATATAAACAAGGGGTGTGGCCATCTAATTTCACAATAAAAAATGTGTGTACATGGGACGAGCCATTCAAAAGGTTTAACCCAAAACAAAAAGAAAAATTATGCACAATTTTAAACTACCTACTTGCCCAACCTACTTATCTACCTAATTAAGTAGGTGTTTAATTTAATTTACTCACCTAGGTTGGCCTATCTACCTACCTGCTTAAATACCTACCTATATGAATAAGTATTTAACCTAAGAAGGTAAGACCTACCTACCTATTTTTTCACTTAAGTAGGTGGGTAGGTATTTAGCCCAAATTTGTAGGCATCTATTTATGTACCTACCTAGGTACCTACCAACTTAATATTAATATTTTGTATTAATTCATTTTAAATGCCACATGGCATATTTACATTGGGCCATGTGTCATAATATAAATCATCCAAACATGTGAATTGAACGTTCCAGAGTATTTCAAAATAATAATAATAATAATAATTTTAAATAATTAAATATTGAAATAGGTGGTAGCACATCATTTGCCTTCAATAGTGACCAAAATAATTGCATTTTAATTGCATGTGATGATATGTATATAATGGAATCAAAGGATGAACTTATATTTGTTGATTTTTTTTTCATCCAATACCTTTTGTTGTTTACGACTAGTATCACATGCGATTTGTTCAAAGTGACTAAAAAGATTTTAGTCGCAAATGTCATTTGCGAGTAAAATTTACTTACAAAGACCAATAAAAAAAAAAGTTTTTCTTCTAATGAATTAGGGAACATGAAACCATAGAGCTCCTTTAACCTAAATTGTGTTGTTTTTTTTTTTGAAAAACTTGTTAACCACTTGGAATACCTCCTCCTTCAACTATTTTGAGAGGACCCACACCACCATATATTTCTTGTTGCAACCTTAGCCTTGGGTTTGCGACCAAGGCAAAAGCTTACAAAGGTGCGAGCCAAGAATGAGCATGGGAATCACATTTCATGCTCCTGAGAGTGCAAAAAAGTGTGAGGGAATGAACCCCCACACTCCCAAATGAGCTCTCATTTTGGGAGTTAAAGTCCCAATGGATTTCTAAATTTTCAAAGGGCGATTGCAAGGGTCAAAACTCATAGGATTGAGAAGTTCCTTATGTCACTGGAAAGTTCTTGGAACATAGATGTCTAAAATGGGTTCGCATGACCCATTTGGGTTCTTAGAACATAAATTATGGTCAAAAGAAGGGTCGGGAGTCAAATTGTCAATTTGATTCCTGACCATTAAAGGTGGGGAATCGCCTTGATTTCATTACGTGCAAGTGGCATGCCACATATCGTTCGAAAGTTCTCAACAAGGGTTACAACTTTGCTTCAGACCTTATTTCGATTAAAGGTCTGCATAAGAAATTATGGGCCTTCAAAGTTGCAGGAGACCCAATTTGATGAATTTCGGGACTCTAACTTGGGAGTCCCATGACAAAATGACATTTGGGTGCTAGCCCCATGGCCAGGCATAGAGAATACTATAAGGGGAAAGGTGGTGGCTTCCCCCAAGTTTGGGTTGTGGTAAGTCTTGTGAGTCCGTGTTTGCCCGTGGTTCGTCCGTGCACCAAAAATGCTCCAACTATGCATTAATTAACTTGTTGGTTGGTTTGTGCAGGTCCATGTGAGTAATTGATTTAGTTGTCATTCTTCCTAGTCCCTATTCCCAAGCTCCAACATGCCCTTCTACCCCTGAAATGTTGCGAGCCAAGGAGCGTGCCCCAACTCCTTATCCTTTTATTGTTTTTCACATTTAGATTCATAGTTCAATCTACCAAGGAGTTTGGGGGTGCATCATTTCCCATTAAACCCAACCTAAAGAAATGGGTTGGATTATCAAGAATGCCACCATTTTTTTATCAACCCAAGCTTGAAGATGATTCAACACCTTAATGTCTCATTTGTCCATTCATGTTGCATTGAAATTCTATATCACCAAAAAAAGACCTTCCAAGTCATTTGAATGATAATATGATGTGTTTTCTTAGATCTTTTAACATATGTGAAAAATAACAAAATTTTAAGTATGACATCTATGACCTAGGAGTGTGATGACTATGGCACAAAATGTAGTTACTATAACAAATCTCCCTTCAATAGTTTTAAAAGTGCCTTCTAAAACTTTAATCAACCCTATAACAATTTTCCCCCTTTTCGAAACCCAAAAGCTCTAACATCTAATGTTAGTTTTTCCAAAAGGTGACATTAGTCATGTGTTGAAGGCTTAATGTCATTAAAATTTATTTTACCAATTTCATCAAAAAAAATCCATAATTTTTTTCCCATTTAAATATCATTAATTAAGGCCTCTTTGCAAACTTTCAATACAAATCACATATTTTTTGAAGTATGATGTGGAATTTTGAAGAAACATGAATTAATATTTAATTGTTTCCACCATGTAAAAGTCCATAGTTCATAAACTTCATTTCATATAAAACCTTTCAATTTTGTTTTCATTAATACATTTTAAAACTAAAACCAAATCCATGACAAGGTTGGAACTCCATCACGGTACCAAACCAAAGTCCATTTATTAAATTGCTACTAAGGTTACACCTTGGTTTTCAATTTCAAAAGTCCATAAATAACTCTTGTGATTTTATGAATTTTGCATTTCAATTAATTGCATTATATACATATTGAAATTTGTTATCTCAAAGTGTTTGCCATATTACAATTTCAATGATAAAAAAACAATGTGGCAGTTCAAATCACACATATGTAATAGAAAAATGGATTGAATTACTCCAAAATTGATCCACCTTACCATGCATTAACCCTTGACGATGAACGAAGTAATTTGTTAGTTACATATGATTTTGGTGTTGCATTTATTTTCTAACAATCACAAGGGAGTGAAGATGATGTTTTTCATCAAATCCAATATGTAATCGGGACCTTGAAAAAAAATTTGCAATTTTATTATGGTCCAACAACTTCACCATTTATGTTGTTTCATTACATTTGGGTGAAATATGGGATTGACAATAAAGGCAACCCCACCTACAAATGAAATGATGCAACATTTTTACTTGCAAATTTCTATCACATATACATTATATGAGTTTGATGAACCATTTGTTTTTCATGCACAAGTTCAGCATGTGTTTTTTTGAAGTGATCCAAAGTCCTCATGAAGGTTGTGCTTGGAAAGGAGCCCAAAAATCATTGAGTTGTTGTAGACACACTTGATTATTACAATGACACAAGTGATGTTATGTTTCAACTTGAAACTCTACTATAATTTATAGCTTTAGATAGTAGTAGGGCATTAATATGCATGATAGAATTCAATAAAAAAGAATTTTTCCTAGCTACTCAAACCTTGCATGCCATATTGGAAATGAATGATGTAGCATAATTTAGATTGTGAACATTTTCACATTTCATTCCATATTACAACATTTACACAATTCATTTAAAATGGTAATGAAATATTTTATTTACAAATGTGGATTTTGTGGCTATTCAAGATCTATGGTTTATGGTTTTGTTATGTAAGACTCAAGTATTCAACTATTTGTTAGTTCATACTTCTCTTCTACATTTTGTTCATTTTTGTTGGCAAATGTTCAAATGTTTTTACACATATTCTTAGGTCATGACCTTGTTGTTTAATGCTTATAAGATTTTTTGGATTTGTGCATATGAAGTTGGTTGTTCATTTAGTGAACAACTTGGTGCAACATGACATGCTTACATGGTCATGTACATGATAATGGTCACATTTGAAATACATTGGAAGACCCATAAGGCTTGTTTAATGGACCCATTTAAAGTTTTTATCCATGGATACGTCTACATTTACAAGACCCATGGATAAATACGTTGAAGGGATAATATTTCAATTGAAATTTAATAACAAACTACGCCATGCATGTAGTCAATGTTTTTTGTACATGTGGTAGAATATGTTATTGTAATTACAAGAGAAACCATTTTAATTATAAAAATGATCAAGTTATCATCCATCAATGGATGTCATCAAGACTAGACGATATATGTTCATTTTATCCACATTTTCAACCAAAATCCTAGCTAGCAATTATAATTATAGTCACATTTAGAATTAAAACTTGGTTTCACCCATGGTGTAATCATATCTGCGCCTAAAAAGACTTGTAATTAAGGTGACACATGGGACTAACATGTTTGTAGTCTCAAATCAGCCAATTTAAACACTAATCACAATGTCCAAGGTTAGAATGGACAAGATTTTTTCTAATGTTTACAAAAACTTCGAACTCAACAAAACCAATCCCAAGACTAGGCCTTTTTCCAACTTGTTGTCACTCTTGCATTTGTTACAAGAAAAACCAAGTTTGGCTAAGAACCTTTGGTAGACTATTCCCAATCTCATGTGGTGACCTTTAATGAGAATCTAATAATCATGTGACAAAAGACCATCATGAAAGAAACAATAGAAGAAATCAATGAAAGTAAGAAAAAGGATAAAGAAGAAAAATGGGTTAAAATGGTGGTAGATTCCTAGATTTTGGCTGAGCATGCAGCCTAAAGGAAAATTGAAAGGAAAGCAAAAACAAATTTCATAACAACACGGTCTACAACAACAATGAATGAGTATGGGGACCAATTGCACCAAAATGTTCAAACAAGTTTACATGTTCAACCACAAGGGTATAACTAGCCACAAGGATATCAAGAAACCAACCACAACATATTGCTAAAAATTTAAAAACCACTAGACAAATAAAAAAATTCTTTATTTGAATTTTCTTTTCCAAATAAAAGATTTGGTCATTTGTCCTTTTTTCCATCTATACATAGATGTAATTTATAATGCAAAAATATTTTTTATTTTCTTTCCACATAGTGGATTTTATGTGCCCTTTTTACTTGTTTAAAGGCAATTTATGAATAAAAAAATATTCCATTTTCTGGCCAACTGAAAGGGCAGCAGGAAGAGCTTCTAATGTTGTTCTAGTCAACATACTCTCTTTCATGTGAGAAAGCACTTGGACTTGTGGGCAACCTGAATAAAATTTCCCAATCTGTCCAAAATTTTCAACCACCTTGGAAACATTTCCTTAGGTTTTCTGCAAATTGCCTTAAGTCTTTGGTTAGCTTAGAAAACTTATGAACATTTTTCCATGTTGCTTGGGATTTTGGGCAACAATGGAACCTATTTTTAACCTCAATAATCTACCCAAAATTATGAACTCAAAATTTTTTAATTCCCAAATTGCTTGATTTATTTATTTATTTATTTATTTTTGGGATCATTGGGATTTTTCCAAAGTGCCTAACATTTTTGGGAGTAGAATTGAAATTTTTTAACATTTCTAATATGCCCAACATTATTGTGCAGACAAATCCCAAAACTACCTAAAATCTTTTGAGCATCCTGGAAATTTTTTATCAAATTTTTTTTCGAACATCAAGATTTTTCATGAGTGCCCAAATTTTTGGGCAGAAGTGAAATTTCTTTCAATCTATGTAATTTTCACAAAATTATCAGGCTGCATAAAATTCCCATTGTTGCCAGAACAAATTCGAGCATACAAAAATAAAATTATTAGGAAATTTTTGCAAAGTGCCCAATTGTTGTTGGCAGCATGAGGAAAAAATAATTTTGTAAGTTTCACTAAGCTGCCCAAACATTTTGCATAGTTGGACATCCCCTCAATGTAAATGGTTCAACATAGAGCTAAATTTAGCCTATCATCCTATATTATCTATCCCCTTGTGTGAATAACATGAAGGTTAATTTACTCCAAGTTCTATGATTGGTCATTTTAACTCCCAAAACAAGAGGGAGTTAAATGGAATAAAAATATTTGTAGTAACCCTTGGTTTGAATCTAGCTTAAAGGTTTTTGTTTTCATAAACCTGGATTTAGATGTAAGAAATGATTCAATTTTTGCTCCTACAATAGATAACTTGCTATGGCAACATGTTTTACATGGATAAATAAGGCACTTTAGGATTAGAGAGTACAAGATTTCACTTCAGGTTATCCTACATTTCTGGTTTTGCTCTTACAACATCATAAGATTGCACATGTCTTTGTATGTTTTCATAGAATCAAGGCAAAATTTTTAATATATACTCGTCTACTTAAGGTCCTCTCTCTATTATTCATGTTAAGCTTTCAAAAGGTATAACTACATAGAAAATTACAAAGTTCCTCTTTTTGCTTAATTTAAAACTCAAAGTGCAAATATTTATTTTGTAGTGCATTCTACTCAACACAAAAACATAGAAGTCCGAATGCTTCCTACCATGGAAATTCTTTATTCAACTAATGAAATAGGTCCCCCATTTATTCATCCACACACCAACTCCATGCAACAAATAATTCATCCTTGTAAGCTTCCATAGTTCCAAGTGCAAAACCAATAGCCATTGCCAAACTTCACACACAAAAAATTAAAGACCCAATAGGATTCCCACAAATTTCATTCACTCCAAACCAAAATCAATTGTTAGTAGCTCATCTATCATTGCAACCAATAGTACATCATGTTTAAACATTTCATGATGATGAAAAAAATATTTGTGAACTTTTTGAACAATAGTTATGATTTAAAGCAATCATGTCAAGGTCAATTCACACCTTTCATCCTAATTAGCCAAGTTAGTAAAATTTTCTTATATTGTTATGGTCACCTTTTTTTAGGTAATAAGGAATACTAATGAGGCTTTTGATGATTTTCTTGCAAAGTGAATATTATATGTGTTGCAATCAAGAGACTCAAACCTATAGGTTTTTCCCAAATATAGGTAGTCTAATGCCAAACCATCCAAGCATAAAAAATGGGCCATTGATTTGCATAATTGGTGTTTCATTAGCCTGCATGTTCATTTCCCTAGCTCTACTCTAGAGCATAGGAGTGTATTTTCAAAGCATGGTTGCACATTAATAGTAAGATTAATTACCATTATCCCAAAAAAATTCAATCTATTGCTATGTAGAATATTTGGTGGTGTAACAGCATATACTATGTGTCTCTGGCAAGCTACATCTGTGTACAACTACAAAATATTTCTCCTGCTTGGACAGCATAATGTCATTAAGAATAGTTATCCAGCAACATTACATCATTTGCAATAAACTTCTAGTCTCAGCAATTTACAATCTATATAGACCAATCTGGGCCCATGCAACTTCCACAGATGGAGTGATAAAACTTAAAATCTTCAGTACGGAGTCACAAGTGCAAGAAGAAATGAGACCACCATTCAGCAAACCAAGTATGACACATTCTGAATGACTCAAGCCCAACACCTTGCTGTGGCCTGGGTTCAAGGGCATTGCACAAACATCACACAAAAGTCTGGCCATTTTGGTTCTCTATCAGTGA